>LKMJ01001069.1_pt1 | contig 23397 bp, 19 predicted proteins | sample 643391 | NCBI WGS metagenome assembly LKMJ01 (sample SAMN04112250, study PRJNA286221) | soda lake metagenome | biome: soda lake; feature: Kulunda Steppe; material: water; isolation source: sample PL-Br10 brine of Picturesque Lake | place: Russia: Kulunda steppe | collected 2010-07
CGTACTTCCTGATCGAGGGGCTAGAGACCAGAAACCGCCTGCTCAGGACTGCCCGCGAGATCAACGACGAGATGCCCGCGTTCACAGTGAGAAAGCTCGCCGAGGAACTGGCGAGCGAGGGGAAGAACGTGGCGGACGCTCGGGTCGCCGTGCTCGGACTCACCTACCGTCCGGGCGTCGAGGAGACTCGCGCGAGCCCGGCGATCCCGATCACTCACCGGCTTGCAGACCTCGGTGCGGACGTCCTGACGATCGATCCCATGCTCGATAACACGGGCGAGTTCGCTGGCGAGCAGGTCCCCCTCGAAACGCTGTACGACCACGACCTCGATGCCGTGGTTCTCGTCACTCCTCACGATGAGTTCGACGCGATCGACTGGACTGCGTTCGAGCGCCCGCTCGTCGTGATCGATGGCCACGCCACGCTCGATCTTGCTGGGACCGATCACCGTCGCTACGCGATCGGGACGGGGCGGCCGCGATGAGGGGACGACTGCAATGATCGACGACCACCCGTTCGCGCTCTGTCTCACGCACGACGTGGACCGACCGTACAAAACGTACCAGTCGGTCTACTACGCGCTTGCCGATCGGGACCCACGACAGCTGCAAAGCCTGTTTCCGGGCCGAAACCCGTACTGGCAGTTCGAGCGGCTGATGGAGATCGAGGACTCGCTCGGCGTCCGGTCGGCGTTTTACTTTCTCGACGAGCAACACCTGCTGCGGGACCGTCCCGTCCGCGACTGGTTCGAGCCCGACAACTGGATGCGATATATGGGCCGGTACTCGCTCGACGACCCGGCGATCGTCGACGTCATCCACGAACTCGATGAGGGGGGATGGGAGGTCGGACTGCACGGCTCCTACGAGTCCTACGACGACCGCGAGCGGCTTCGCCGGGAGAAAGCCCGCGTCGAATCGGTACTTGGGAAGCCGGTTCGGGGTGGTCGCCAGCACTATCTCAACCTCGACGTCCCCGAGACGTGGCGACATCAGCGGGCAGTCGGTCTCAAGTACGATACCAGTCTCGGCTCCAGTCAGAGCTACGGGTTCCAGTACGGCGACTCGATCCAGCGCCCCTTCGACGACGAGTTCGTCGTCTTCCCGCTGACGATCATGGAGGTGGCTCTCCCGGATCCCACGAAGCACTTCGAGGAGGCGTGGGCCGAATGCGAGCGTCTCCTCGCGGAAGCAGCCGACCGCGGCGCAGTGATGACGATCCTCTGGCACCCGCGGTACTTCAGCCGACGTGATTTTCCCGGCTGGGGTGCACTCTATCGGCGTATCATCGAGAACGCGCTGGATCGCGGGGCGTGGGTCGGCCCCCCTGTCGAGCTGTACGACCAGCTCGACCATCCGACCGACGACCGATTCGACGAGCCCACCGGTGACCGACTCGACGAACAGGTCGACGCGGAACCCGAATCAACCGTCCACGAATCGGCGGAGTAGTCGCCGCAGCTTCCGCGGTAAGAACGCGATAACAAAGGATAGCTGTGGTCGATCATAGACAGAATCAGCAGTATGCAAATTGAGGAGCTTACTCTCGATGACTGGAGTGGTGCCCTTCCCAAGGAGGGGATCGAAGTGTTTCACACGCCGAGCGCGCTGTCGGTGGTTGCCGACCACGCGCCGGGAGAGCTACGACTGTACGGCGGTTTCAAGGGAGAGCAGCCGGTTGGGCTCTTCCCCGTGGTCGTGCAGGATCGTTCGGTCGGCCGCGCCGTCTTCTCTCCCCCGCCAGGAATGGGTATCCCGCGGCTCGGCCCGATCGTCATGCCGACCAGCCCGAAACAGCGAAAACGGGAACGAGTCAACCGCCGGTTTACCGAGGCGGTACTGGAGGAGATCGAGGTCGACGACTCGCTGACACTGTTTCGGTCGATCTGTACCGCCGAGTACACCGATCCGCGACCCTACCGGTGGGCAGACATGGATGTCGAGACGAAGTTCACCTACGTGCTCGACCTCGATGACCGCTCGCCGGAGGATGTCCGCCGGTCGTTCAGCAAGAGTCTGCGCCGCGAGATCGGCGATGGTGAGGAACTCGACCTCCGAATCGAGCGCGAAGGGGTCGAGGGTGCCCGATCCGTGTACGACGCGACCCGACGTCGCTACGAGGAGCAGGGCCGCGAGTTCTCGCTCGACTGGGACTACGTCCGTGACCTCGTGACCCAGCTCGAAGACCGATCGCGCGTCTACGTCGCCCGGACGCCCGAGGGACGATTCCTCGCCGGAATCACAGTATTATACTCGAACGATGCGGGCTACTTCTGGCAGGGAGGAACACGGACGACCTACGAGAACGTCGAGATCAACAGCCTGCTTCACTGGCACGTCATCCGCGACATCATCGAGGATCCTCCGATCGATTCGATCACTGGCTACGATCTGATGGGGGCCAACACCGAGCGGCTCTGTCAGTACAAGAGCAAGTTCGGCGCGGAACTGGTACCGTACTACGTCACCGAGTCCTCGGGCGCTGGGATGGAGGTGGCCAAACGTGCCTATCGGATGGTGGCAAAATGATTCGGAGGAGTACAATATGAGTCGCTACGCTGAGGTTGACGTCACCCGGACGAGCGAGGAAACCAGTGAAGCGACTCCGAACACCGATCTCTCGGTGTTGAACCTGGTGACGACCAAGGAGGCTCGCTTTTTCAAACAGCAGGTTTCGATCCTGGAGGAACTGGGTGTCTCGTCGACGACTGTCTCTGTGCCCGACGAGCGCGTCACCGGAGAGGGTGCGCTCGCGGGTCGGTCCACGGTCGATTACCTCCGATTTCTCCCCCGGGCGATCAGGGAGTCGTTCGGTGAGTACGATCTTATCCACGCGAACTACGGGCTCACCGCGCCCGCAGCAGTGCTCCAGCCGAACCTGCCGGTGGTTATCTCGCTGTGGGGGTCGGACCTGTACGGCCGGTTCGGCCCGATGAGCAAGCTCTGTGCCCGTCTGGCCGACGCGACGATCGTCATGTCCGAACAGATGGCCACGGAGCTGGGCGGTAATCCGTACGTTATCCCGCACGGGATCGACCTGGAACGGTTCCAGCCCGCCGACCAGCAGGCTGCTCAGGAGGACCTCGGCTGGGATCCGGGGCGAAAGCACGTCCTCTTCCCGTACGCAAGAGGCAAGTCGGTGAAAAACGCGCCACTGGCCGAGCGCGTCGTCGCCGCTGCGCGAGAACGACTCGACGAACCGATCGAACTTCAGTTCGTGACCGGGGTCTCCCACGATGAGATGTCGATGTACATGAACGCGGCGGACGCCCTCCTGTTAACCTCCGACCGGGAGGGGTCGCCGAACTCGGTCAAGGAAGCGATGGCCTGTAACCTGCCGGTCGTTGCGACGGACGTCGGGGACGTTCGCCAGCGACTGCGCGGCGTTCATCACTCATTCGTTGCTCACGATGACGCCGATCTTGTGGACTGTCTGGTCTCCGTGCTCGACGCCGACGTGGAATCGAACGGCCGAGACGTCATCGCGGAACTCCGAATCGAGCAAATGGGCGAGCGGCTGCTCTCCGTGTACCGTGACGTTCTCGACGAGTGATCCCAATGGCAACTACATCCAAACAGACCGACCCGGCCGACACGCGTACGAGGAAAGTGTTGCTGGTTCTCGGCTTTCTCGCGCTGACCATCGGCATCGTTGCGGCCCGAACCAGGCCTGCCACCGGCTACGAGATCTCATTCTATGCCAGCACGCCGACACTCTTCTGGATCGGTGTCGGTCTCGCGGGGATCATCGGTACTGTGGTTGGCTTCGGGTCACCGCAGTACAGGCGAGTGTGGCAGGGATCGATCCTTCTGACCGGTTCTGCCGTGCTCTCGGTAATTGCGTTGCCCATCTTCCGTGGGTTCCATTTTTATGGTCCCGGTGACGCGCTGAGCCATCTCGGCTGGGTCCGGATGATCGAATCGGGCGCACTCCATCCTGCAAGTTTACGATATCCTGCCGTCCATTCGATCGCTACGATGCTCTCGAACGGCGCAGCACTTCCGGATACACACGCACTGATGCTGACTACCGTCGTGTTCTTCGCGCTGTTCCTGTTGTTCGTTCCGCTGTGTGTCGCCTCGATCACGAACTCCGGGCCAGCGATCCTGATCGGAGTCCTCTCGGGGCTTCTGTTGTTGCCGATCAACAACGTCGGCGTCCACACGACGGCTCATCCGACCTCCCAGACGATCATGTTCGTGCCGGTCGTCCTGTACTTGCTCTTTGGCTACGTACGCGACCGTGGAGAACGCTATCCGATGGGATCGGTCTCCGGTATCGGGTTACTGCTCGGACTCTCGGCTATCGCGACAATGTTGATCCATCCACAGCAGTCGCTGAACCTGCTCGGGGCTTTCTTGCTAATCTCCCTCGTCCAGTACGGCTACTCGACGTTTCGGGATCCGGAACACCCGATCAACCAACAGCGATTGCTGTACGATCAGACAGCGCTCTTTACGCTCCTGTTCCTGCTGTGGGTCCCACGCCTCGAACGTGTTCGTGTTGCCGTCGTCGATATTACGACCGGCCTCATCACGGGCGGGACGCCTGGCACAACCGTTGCTGGTCGAACGGTATCGCTGGCTGTCCTCGGGGGGAGTCTCGAGGAGATGTTCGTGAAGCTGTTCAGTATCAGCTTGCTCTATGTGATCGCTGCGGGCTTGCTGGTTCTCACGTTACTGGTCGGCAAGCTCAGGCGCGTCGGTCCGAACGGTCGCGCGTTCATCCAGTATCTTGTGGTCGCTGGGATCCCGGCAAGTGTCTTTTTCGTTCTTTTCCTGCTCGCCGACGCCTCCGATCAGTATTTCCGATACTTCGGGTTTGTGATGGCTCTCGTCACTATCCTGGGTGCCGTGGCAGTCACTATCTCGATCGATCGCTTCGGTGACCTCGGTGCGAAGCCAGTTCTCTCGACGGGACTCGGGCTGATCTTTGTCGTGTTCCTCGTCATGCAACTGATCTCATTTCACCCGTCACCGTACATTTACCAGCCGAGCAACCAGATCTCGGACGGACAGATGAGCGGCTACGAGACGGCGTTTGACGACCGTGAGGAGGACGTCCAGTTTGCTGGCATCCGTTCCGGCCCGCGACGGTACGTCGACGCGTACTACGGAACGAACTCCCCGACCGCCGAGACGTTCCCGGGGAGCCGTGAAGTGATTCCGGAAGAGGAATTCAACGATAATCTCGCAGGGGCCTACGACGAACGGACCTACATGCCAGTGGCCTCGGCGGACTACGACCGCGAGGTCGGTCTGTTTCAGGAACTTCGGTATTCCGAAGAGGGTTTCCAGCAACTGGAGCAGAATACGGAGGTCGACCGCGTACAGTCTAACGGCGAGTTCGAACTGTATCTGATCGACCCCGATAACACCGACGGGTAGCCCCCAGACACAGACTGGCGTGTTCCACGCCAGTCTGGCACGGTAGCACGTCCATAACAAACCACAGACGCAGCCTCGTAGGCGTATGGACGGATCTCACGACACTTCGAGCCGGGCGTCCCCATCGACAGAGGGCACCCCACCGTCGGTGATCGACGACCGGACCGTGCTCGTCACCGGCGGTGCGGGATTCATCGGTGGCCATATCGCGGCGAGACTGGCCGCGGAAAACGATGTTCGTGTTCTCGATAACCTCTCGACCGGCAGTACCGACCACCTCCCGGCCGAGGTCGAGTTCGTTCAGGGGGACCTCCGGGACAGTTCGGCGCTCGACTGGGCGACCGACGGCGTCGACGTGATCTTCCATCAGGCGGGACTGGTGAGCGTCGACGAGTCGATCGAGGAGCCGGTGCGCAGCCACCGTACGAACGCGACCGCGACCGTCGAACTGCTCGAACGTGCGCGTCAGGAGGACGCACGGATCGTCGTCGCCTCTAGCTGTGCTATCTACGGCGACCCCGAGCAGACGCCGATTGCGGAGGACGCCCCGAAACGTCCGAAGTCGCCGTACGCCGTCGACAAGCTCGCGATCGATCAATATACCAGAACGTTCGCTGAGCTATACGATATCGACGCCATACCGTTGCGGTATTTCAACGTCTACGGTCCGGGACAGACCGGCGGCGAGTACAGCGGCGTGATCACCGCATTTCTTGAACAGGCCCGATCCGGAGAGCCGATCACCGTCCACGGTGACGGTGAGCAGACCCGTGACTTCGTCCACGTCTCGGACGTCGTCGATGCTAACCTGGCTGCTGCAACGACCGACCACACCGGGCGGGCGTACAACGTCGGGACGGGAACGAGTACGTCTATCCGCAAACTGGCTGAACTCGTCCGTGACGTGGTCGGATCCCGCTCCGAAATCGTCCACCGCGACGCCAGACAGGGCGACGTCCGGCATAGTGAGGCGGATCTCTCGCGCGCTCGTGAACTCCTCAAGTACGAACCCACGATCTCGCTCGAAAACGGGCTCGCCGAGCTCGTCACAGGTAGTCGATAAGAACGGCACGCTCTTTTGTGGTGTTCTGACGTCGGTATTCCCCGTGGACGCCTGGCTCCTCACGTCCGTTCACCGAAGCGACGTGTCGCTTCGGGCCGTCACTCACCCTGTTCGTGACGACGCCGCACAAGCGGACGGGGTGGGATTCGAACCACGCCAGGACGTGCCCGCTACGCTGCGCGCGACCTGTCTACTTCGAATCCCACGTGGACGCTTGGCTCGTCGCCTTCGCTTCTCGCACAAGCGGACGGGGTGGGATTCGAACCGGAGCAAGACTCGCTTTGCTCGTCTTGCAGGGCTCGAATCCCACGAACCCGTGCCACTCCTCACGTCCGTTCGTCGTGTCACGGAAGGGGTGGGATTCGAACCACACGAAGCCGTAAGGCCCCCACCGAGATGGTGGTGCTCTGCCACTGAGCTACCCTTCCAGTACGTCGCGGCGACATGGCCCCGTGCCACAGCCGCTATCCGATCTGTTGGTCGATCGCTGTATTGTTATTCTGTGGATACTGTCCGTATCCTCTTCATACCGGCACTCAGCCGATCTCTCGCTCTTCTAACTCCTCGTTTTCCACCATATCGAAGATCATTGCGAGGACGAGCATCAGCGTACCAAGCAACACGACTGGGAGCGAACTCTCGCGGTCGTGCTTGCGACGACGAACCACCCCGACCACGTTCCGAAGCCCCCTGAAAATCCCCACGAAGCTCGCCGCCGCACCGATCCCGTAGAGCAGGACAAGCGGGTGGAAGTTCCGTGTTAGGTACTTGACGCGCAAGCGCCACAGGAAATTCGAGAGCAACATGAGCGAGACTCTCGGAATATACTCCAGGTACGAGATGTGGCTCTCCTCGTCAGCGTACCGGCTTGGTACCGGGACGTCCGCGACCCTGAGCTCCGCGGCGTTTAGCTTGACGAGCAGGTCGTTGCAGTACCCGTAGTACTCGTACATCTCGTCGATTTCGACGGTCTCCAGCGCGTGGAGCGAGATCGCGGTGTAGCCGTTCTGTGGATCGCCAATGGTCCAGTAGCCGCTGGCGATTTTGGTGAGGAATGAGAGGATAGCGTTCCCGACGAGTCGGAACGTCGGCATTTCTTCGCGGTGTTCGGGATGTATCAATCGGTTACCCTTGACGTACTCGGCACGCTCCTCGACGATCGGATCGAGCAAGCGATCCAGCATGTCGGGATCCATCTGTCCGTCGCCGCCGACGACCGTCGTGATGTCGACCTCGTCAGCTCTCGCGTGCTGGTAGCCGGTTTTGATCGCGCCGCCGACTCCCTGATTCTCCTCGTGCTGGATCGGAACGACGTGTCGGTCGAACTGGACACCGCCGTCCGCGAGCGCCTGCTCCGTGTTTGCGTTGCGTCGGTCCGCGTGTGCCTGTATCTCTGCCCACGTCCCGTCCGTTGAGCAGTCGTCGACCGCGTACACCCGATCGACGTACTCGGGGAGCGTATCGATGACATCGCCGACGAAGCCTTCCTCGTTGTACGCCGGGACGACGACGCCGATACTATGCTCTCGGTACATTCTGGTCGGTGGGGGGAACGGTAGTACGGACGATTCGGTTCATCGTACTCTCCACGAGGTGGGAGCGTCTCATTGTTATACTGACCTTGTTCCGGATATTGGCTCTCTGATTGCGAACAATCCGCCAGCAGCAGTTGTGGCTACGTCGGAATCCCCTCTGCGGGCAATTCGTCCATTTCAGGGCTCCGTACTCCGTATTGGAATGAGAATAACGATCCTACGAAAGGAAAGTAGCGCTATAACAAAGGTCGCAAAGCGGGAATGGACCGTAACGAACGAGAGATGGATACGAATACCTTCCAAGGACTGAGAACAGCCCTGATTGTCCTCGTCTGCATTGCCTGTGTCACCGCGCTCGCCCCGCCCGCGACCGCGGGGACGACAGGTGACGATGCTGACGATGACACCTACGTGGTCACTCAGGGCGACGAAGAGTTCGAGATCACACCAGTCGGTGACGGAACCCAGACCGCAGAGGAGTTCTACGACTACCGGACACCCGAGACCCACGACTACCCCGACTACCTGTATAGCTCGTACGGGACGACCGAGTACCAGAAGGACGACGCGAGCATCCTCATGCTCCACGAGGGCAGTGATGGGCTCAGCCTCGTTCTCGTCCACGATAAAGTGGATGGCGACACACGCGGTGGATCGCTCACGATGCAGATCGATGGATTGCCCGAAGATGGCGAATGGGTCGTCGAAGACGATGCCTACAGCGAAAGTCACTACGGAGGCCCGCTCGACACGTTCGACCACGACGACACGTCGAGCCGGATCACCTGGATCTGGACGGAAGGACGAACTGACGGTGGCGCGTTCAACGGTGGTCTCGACGATGGTGACTGGGAGATCACGATAGAGCCGTACTTCAACGAGGAGGCGGACTACCGCTATGAGGATCCCGAGGGATATGACGGACAGCTCGATGACTGGAAACTGATCTCAGGGGCCGGTGACTCTCACACGAGTACATCTCTACCGAGCCTCGACGAGCCGATCACGATCACTCCGGGTGGCGTGCCCGAGCTCTCTGTCTCCAGTCTCACTGCGTTCCCATCGACAGCCGAACCCGGTGAAACGGTCGAGATCAGTACCACCGTCACAAACGTTGGAAACGCCGACGGGGAGTTTGAGGTCGAGTTCACCGGTGAGGACGAACTGATCGACACAGAGACGGTTTCGCTCGAGGCAGGTGAGAGCACGCAATTAACGACAGAGGTGACATTCGAGGAGCCCGGTAGCTACGAACTGGGCGTTGAGGGGACGACTACGTCGGTACAGGTGCTTGAGGAACCCTCGAATGGGGTGGGAAGCGAGAACGGTACTGACACCAATGGTAACGAAACCACCGTCAACGGAAACCATTCCGAGGGGAACGGTGACGAAACCGGCACACAGGGCCAGACTGGCGACGACGGACTGCATGGCTTTGGCGTCCTCACGGGCATCGTCGCGCTGGCGGCCCTGATCGGTATCAGTTACGCTCGTCGGAATCAGTTGTAGACCGAGAGCAGCTCTCTCCGGTGAGCTTTTTATACAAAATCGAACAGGGGGCGGCTCACTGCAGCTTGGTTCGGGGGCTGTCTCAGTTCGACGACGAGACGCCGAACCGTGTGACATGGTGTGCACTAAGGCTCGCGTCGGCCGACCCATCGAGGCTCCCTCTGCCGTCGAGGACTACCAGTGGTGGATCGAACACGGACCAGTCGAACTCATCGAACACATCGTGGTCGGTTACTACCACCACGGCGTCGAGATCCATCTCGCGGACGTGATCTACCCCCGCGAAGTAGATGTCCTCGAATGCGGACGTATCCTCGACGAGCGGGTCGACACCGACAACCGTTGCCCCGAAGCGTGCCAATGTGTTCGACAGCTCGATTGACGGGGCGGCCCGCGTCTCGCCGACATTTGGATGATGAGATAGTCCAAGCAACAACACGACGGCGTCTTCAATGTGGGTATCGGTGGCCGCCAGTTCGCGGACGAGTGCGTTTGCGAGGTGTTCGGGCATCGACTCGTTGACCTCTCTGGCTGCTTCGATTAGCGGCGTCGACGACGCACACTCGTTGATGAGATAGTATGGCGTGTCCGGGAGATCGTACCCCCCGGTGCCCGGTCGCGGGTCGGGGACGTCACAGCGTGGGTGTGTGTTCGCAGCCTCGATTGCGCGAGGTATATCGGTGCCGAGTTCGTCGGCCAGTCCCGCCAGTTCGTTCGCCAGCCCGATCGTGACGTCCCGGTAGACGCTCTCGACGACGCGGGCGCACTCGGCCACTGTGCTGGTATTGACCGTGACGACCTCCGAAACCCGGAGTTCGTCGTACACCACCGCGGCGGCGAGGGTACTCTCGGCGTCGACGCCGCCGACGATCTTCGGGTAGCTACCGCGCATCTCGCGGAGGGATCTCCCCGGGGTAGCACGAGACGGACAGGCCGCAACCCCGAACTCGTCGGCGTCGAGATCGCTCCCGGCCAGCAGGATCGGCTGGACGATATCGCGGCACGTTCCGGGGGGGACGATCGATTCTACCAGTACGAGGTCCCCGGAATCCAGAGCGGGTGCGATGTCCCGGAGCAGCGTCCTGAGCTCGGAGAAGTCCGGCGCGTTATCCGACCTGATACCGGTTTCGACAGCGATAACGTGGACGCTCGCTTCCTTCGCGACCGCTCCTGTTCTGGTGGTCACCGAGAGCGCATCCGCAGTTGTGGCCGTTCGGACGAGCGAGGGAAGCCGTGGTTCGTCGTCGACAGGACACTCTCCATCATCGATACGAGCGACACGCTCTTGATCGTTGCCGACCCCCACAACGTGGCCTGTGGTACTGGCGTAGACCATCGACAGTGAGAGACCCAGTCGACCGAGGCCGTAAACGGCGACCGGTACCTCGCCGGACCGGAACGCCGCGCGCTGCTGATCGGGCGTCGCGCTGCTACGGTATAACCGCGAACACTGGGTATCCTGAAGTGTCTTCGACATCGCTACTGGATAACCCGTTCACCCCCGAGAGCGACGGTCTCGATCTCGCTTGCGACCCTGAGAGCCTCCAGCCCGTCCTCCCCGGTAACGACCGGTTCGGTTCCCGTCCGGATCGCCTCGGCGAAGGCAGCGAGCTCCTTTTTCAAGGGTTCACCGTTCTCGACAGTCGGATGCTCGACGATGTTCTCGTGCCGATACCGGAGGTCTCCGTTCTCTTCAATGTACTCCGGCAAGGAGTGACGGTGAATCTGAATCGACCGCGAGATGTAATCGACGTACACCTGACACTCACGGGCTGTAATCGTCATCTCACGGACCTTCTGCTGGGTAATTCGACTGGCCGTCAGGGTCCCAAGCACGTCGCCGAACTCGACCGTCGCGGTAACGTGCTGGTCGTCTGCGGTTGCACTCGCATGTGTGACATCTCCGTGCTCGTCGAGCAGGGACAGCAAGACGTCGATATCGTGAATCATCAGATCGAGCACAGGACTCGTTCCGATATCACGGTCAAGTGGCGGCCCCAGCCGTCTGGCGTCGACCGCGAGTACGTCGAGATCCGGAACGATATCGACGAGCGCCTGTATCGCCGGGTTGAACCGCTCGATATGGCCGACCTGCAGGACGAGGTCGTGTTCGCCAGCGAACTCTATTAGTTCCTGTCCGTACTCCGGTGAGTCGACGATCGGTTTCTCGACGAGAACGTGGGTCTCCCTCCTGAACGCCGTCATCGCCGTCTCGAAGTGATACTTCGTCGGGACGGCGATCGAGACGGCATCGACTCGATCGAGGAGTTTCTCGATCGAGAGTGCGGTCGTTTCGTAGTCCGATGCGACACTCGTCGCGGCCTCCAGATCCGCGTCAGCAACACCGACTAGCTCAGTCGTTGGGAGTTCCTGGTACACACGCGCGTGGTGTCGGCCCATGCTCCCAACGCCGATAACGCCGACGTCGATCGTATTCGTACTCATGATTGTGGTATCTAGCTGTTATTCGTAGCAGGACTGCACGACAGTGGTTATCGAACGCACGTCGTCGATCGAGAGTGCAGGGTGAACGGGCAGGGACAGCACTTCCCTTGCGGCTTGCTCAGCAACTGGCGCGTCCGTTTCGACGTGGTCGTAGGCTGGCTGTTCGTGGATCGGTGTCGGATAGTAGACACCGGTACCGATCCCCGCGTTATCGAGATATGACCTGAGGCGGTCCCGATTCTTGCACCGGATCGTATACTGGTGATACGCGTGTCTTGCATACGCAGGTTCAAAGGGCGTCGCGACCGCGGGTTGGCTCCGGAGTCGTTCGGTCAGTATTCGGGCGTTCTCCCGGCGCTTTGCGACGTACTCGGGCAGTTTCTCGAGCTGAGCGAGCCCGATCGCCGCCCCGATGCTCGTCATCCGGAAGTTGTGACCGAGTTCGACGTGTTCGTAGGTATCGCTCCGTCCGTGGTTGACGAACTGGGCGGCACGCTCGGCAACGTCCTCTCGGTCAGTCGTGATCATCCCTCCCTCACCGGTCGTCATGTTCTTCGTCGGGTAAAACGAGAAGCAGGCTGCATCGCCGAACGACCCGACCCGTTCCCCGTTGTAGGTAGCTCCATGTGCCTGTGCGGCGTCCTCGACGAGCAGTAGATCGTGCTCGTCCGCGAGCGCTGCCAGCGGCTCGATGTTTGCGGGCAACCCGTAGAGATGAACGGCGAGGATCGCGTCGATCGTCTCGCCCTCCGCGTCGAGCAGCTCTGTGACTGCGTCCGGATCGAGGTTGTACGTTTCGGGATCGATGTCGGCAAAGACCGGCTCCGCTCCGGCCAGTCGGATCGCGTTCGCACTTGCCACGAACGAGAACGGCGTCGTGACGACCCGATCCCCCTGACCGATTTCGAGTGCCTCGAACGCCGCATGCAGGGCGGTCGTCCCGTTCGAGGTTGCCACCGCGTGCTCGACATCACAATAGTCGGCGAACGCCGATTCGAACTGCCTGACGGTCGGTCCATCGGCGACCATTCCACTGTCGATCACGTCGGCGACTCGTTCTGCCTCGACCCTGCCGAGATCGGGGTCTGCAATCGATATGTTCGCCATTACGGCACCTCACTGCACACTGTCGGTTTGCTGTTTGTTCTGTGCAATACTGGATTATTGAAAATCGATATGATGGTCTGTAGCATTATTACTCCGGTCTCGGGAACTATGACATAGTTGCCTACCTGCTACCTTTGTTATAGACGGGTTGTACGTCAGGTAGCGCGTGTTTTCCCGGCAGACGGTGGATCAGCGGGCACCGAACTCCCTGGGATCGATCGGGAAATCGCTTCGTATCCTGCCTGCCCCGGTCAAAGACTGCATATTTTCCATCGGTTCGTTTAGCCAGTCTGTAACAAAGTAACGAATAGCTGACCTGCAACTGTAGAGGGTCAAAAGCGCATGCGGGGGATATGACCAGTATGAGACGAAACTAATGTCCAGAGCTGACCGTGACGAGTTGTCACAAGATGTAGTGTTTGATCTGCTGAGTAGTCCACGGCGTCGATTCGTGCTGTACTACCTGAACCAGGTCGATGAACCCGTAACTATCGGCGATCTCGCCGACGAGGTTGCGGCCTGGGAGAACGAGGTCGACGTCGAGGAGTTATCGAGCCAGCAGCGAAAGCGCGTCTACGTCTCCCTGTATCAGACACACGTTCCGAAGATGGATGATGCCGGGATCATCGAGTACGACTCCGATTCCGGAGACGTTGTGCTGTCCGATCAGGCCGTCGATATCAGCGCGTATCTATCGCGGGACGAGGAAGAACAACCGTGGCAACAGTACTATCTCGCGATTGCGATCGTCGGCGGCCTCTTTTACGGTGCGGTGGCACTGGGTCTCATCGGGGGGGTCTCGCAGTTCGCAGCCGGGCTGATCATCATTCTTGCGTTCGCAGTCACAGCGATTGGCCACCTGATCACCACACAGCGACGTGGGGACGGACTGTCCTCGGAACTGATCGACAAGCGGAAGTAGCCTGTTCTCTGCTCGGCACGAACTACTGAGTGTCTTCACTGACGGCTCCCCGATTCTTCTCAGGTCCAGAACAACCGGGGTGTCCCTCCTCGGAGGGGGCGATCGACCCCAGGGAGCAGGAAGCCTCCTGCGGGACCTCGGCCGGAGCAGTAGTCGGAGGGCGGAGGCATGCGAAAGCACAGAACAGGCTCACAGCCAGTGCCCGATCAGATTTCGTCCGACGAAGCCCCCACCGAGATCGGTCTGTAGACGTTTTGTGACCCTCCAATTGACGAGACCCAAAAGCAGTCTGGAATCACGTGTTCGTCAGACAGGGTGAAACAGAAGAGTAATTCACGGGTGAACCTAGTCGGATGCGACGGGGCTTGATCCCGAGGCGATTTACGCGCCGTCGACGGTAATCCAGAGGTGGTCGTCTGCTGTCTCGGAATCGGCGTCCTCTGGTGCATCGCCTTCATAGAGGTAGTAGTTGAGCCGGATGTTCTCGCCCGCCATGGGTGGCGAGATCGTGGTCTCCTGTGTCGCGCGCTCGCCAGGCTCCGGAGTGAGCTGTACCCGACCGAGTTCGGCCTCTTCAAGGACGGCTAACTCGTCGCCGTCCTCCTCGACATGCTGGGCCTCGATGACGACCGTGTACGTCGACGATTCCGTGCCGTCGCTGGTGACGCCGACGATCATCTCGGCGCTCTCACCGGGCGGGATTGCCTCCGGATACTCTCCGGCGACGAGCTCTCCGTCGTCGGTTTCGGTGAGTAGCTGGACCCCGGTCGAGCCCACTTCCGGCTGGGGTGCGGCCAGTCCGTATGCGACCGTCCCCATCGCTACGACGACGCTTATCAGAAGAACGACGTTGAGAACGCCGTCGACAGGGCTATCCTCCGGGAACAATCCGGTATCCGCTGAAGCGCCTGGATACACAAACCGTTCTTCTTCAGGGAGCTGGACGCGCCGGACGACCGCGCCGATCATTACGATGACGATAAACCCGGCGAGAGAGATCAGCACCGGTCCAGTGGAGAACCCCAATGGCGTTGTCGCCAGAACGAGACCGAACAACGGCAAGAGTACGACGCTTATCGCGACTGCCAGGGCAAGCCGCTCGTACCACCCGGGGACACCGGTCCCGACCAGTCCAACCGAAGACGTTTCATCCTCAGGTCCCGCCTGTGTTTCGTCCGCCATTCCAGGAAACACGAGCGAGACGAGCGCGTACCCTGGCAAGACGAGGAGGATGGGAAGTCCGAGGATCGTTCGAATGACTCCGCTGATGTCGGCAACGTAAAGCAGTGCCCCAATCACGGCGACGTAGCCGATGACGAACGTCGCATCTGCAGAGCCAGCGGTAACTAGCTCTCGGGCCTGCTGGATGGCTGATCTGTTCTCACTCATCGACGATACCACAACCGAGTACAGGCCACTAGGTCGGTTCTACACTCTCGCTGTACTGAACTGGCTCCCCACATTGATCGCTCGTCTGCGAAAGTGGTGATATTGGTTTTTTGTTATTCCCCTCCTATGATCGTATTGCCGTCCAGAGTACGCAGCTATGCGCTGGTTGCCCGTTGTTCGATCGACTCCCTCCTTGTTCACGTGGTGGTTCACGGTCAGCACTGGTTGAGGAAATCGGTGTCGTTGTGATGGGGTGGTCGGTGCACATCTGGATCGTTCGACATAGACTCAGTATCGTTCACGCCACGAAAATACCCAAAACCAATGTAGTGAACTGATCGGTATTGCTTGGCTACGCAACAGCACTCCGCCAGTATACGAGCGTATACAGTACATAAAAGTCACCGAAGAATAGTATACTCAGCTTATATTAGGGATGTAGTAAACGGATATAGTTTTACGAATCTTAAAATATGATTTATTGGGGAATTCAGTTTTGACGATAGACATGTATTAAGACGCATGGCGTAGACCAAGCGATAGCAAGCGAGATCCAATTATGAACGATGAATGGGACGAGATCGGCTTCGTTATCAGCTCGCGGTATCGTGTGGAAGTACTTCGGAGATTGTCAGAGGGTCCGGCAACACCGACCCAGATAGCCAGCGACTCGGGGGCTGGGATTGCCCACATTTCACGGGCACTCAGCAGTTTGCGTGAGCGAACACTGGTGGATCTGCTCGTTTCGGAGGATCGGAAAAAGGGCCGTGTCTACGGGATTACGGAGGCCGGAGAAGAGATCTGGGAACAGATCCAGGCCGAGAATATGGTCGAGTGATCGGCGACAAGTCAAGCAGATCGCTGTTTTGAACTACTGACTCTGACAGCTTGAGCGTTCCTGGACTAGCCCCTGGCCCTCTCTGCCACTGGCGTCCGTATGGCCTATCGCTCGCTCCGCTTGAGGCCCAGCTTCCACTAGGTACAACAGTGGAGTTCCGTATCGGTGCTGTGGCCTGCCATGCAACGGCTCTGGTGGCGCGTACTGCGAGACGAGGCTATCGACAGTGAACGCGCAGTTCCGGACTCGACGCGCTCTGGACGACGGCACGCGCCCCTCTCTCGGATGATCGATAGCGACACTTCGGGCCGGTGATGCCCGCTCCTGTCACCGGACTCCGCATGAGTCCGGTACGGATGCTTGATCCAGATCTGCACGCGTATCCGGGCTGGAGCCAGCGCTATGAGTGAATACGCTTATCTCTGGAGGCTCGCTACTCGTCGTCTTCCTCGTCGTCGTCCGGTGCCAGCATCTCGGGGTCCCGTTTGTATTTCGGCGTCGCCGCGAACTCTGCAATACGCTCTCGCTCGCTCTCTGATAGCCACTTCGGCATGAGACGTAAGTTCAGGTTAGCCGTATTTACATCTGACGGGAAGTGTTGGCGATTCATCACTTGTATCTATCATTAGGAATCTGCGTGGGGAGAGTCGATAGTGTACCCCTCCGCAGTCTTTCGATTTGTCCACCTCCGAACCGTGACGTGAACTATCGCTGAAACGAGCCTCGAACGTGTGCGTTCCCGGCTGTCTCTCGACCAGTGGTCGACCGGGTAGTATCAGGCACCTACTGTCGAGAGCCGTAGCATTACCGGCCGAACCCTCACTGCTGGTTGCACGGTAGGAACGTTTTTCCAGAACGTAACACGATATTACCGGTCGAATACTGGTCCCGGTTTGTCCACGCAACGGCCGGTGCTGTCCACTGAGAAGAAAGTATTTAATCGCCACTGCGCTAGTTCGAAACGTGAGCACATCCGACGAGCGGTTCGAAGACGTAGCGTGTAACTGTAAGGTCGGCCGGGTTCTCAAGGAGTACGATCTTACAGCGTTAAACGACGAGCTGGTGGCCTACTGGACCGGGCGCGGCGAGGAGCGGTACAGTTTACGCGAGCTGGCGACGTACGTCAACCGATCGACCCTCCGCGCGGCGATGGACGAAGCCGGTGTCGCCTACAAGGATGGTGAGGTCGAGAACACCTACCGCCTGTTGACCGACGACGATGTCAGCAGTGGGATGCGAACGGAGACGCGCCGCGAACTCGAACACGATTCCGTGCCGATCGAGCAGGTCGAGAGCGATTTCGTCTCCCACCAGACCGTCCATAACCATCTGACGGACTGTCTCGACGCGTCGATGGTGACGCCGGACGACGAGGAACGCGTCGAGAGCGCCCGGGACAAGATCAGGGCACTTCAGAACCGCACCGTCGCGGTAACCGACGATACGATCGACAGGCTCGACCGGTCGGACGTGATCGATCTCGGTGAGTACGACGTACTGGTCGATGTCTCGATCATCTGCACCGACTGCGGACGCCAGTACACGGCGGGTGACCTGCTCGAACGCGGCGGCTGTGAGTGTCAGTCGGACAGCCCGCCGGAGCGTCATGAGTGACTGCGTTCCGGGATCGCACGTCCGCTCGCAGAGGTTTACAGGTGTACTTGTGTAATATCTGGGTGGCGAGACCGTTTCTAACCGCCGGGATGAACAACAAATAAGTAGCACGGCGGACTTGTTTCAGACAATGGAATCAGGTACTACTGTAGACGAGGTCCCCAAAACCGTCACTGTCCGGGCCGAGAATATCGGCGGGATCGACGAAACTTCGGTGACGCTTGATCGAGGGATAACGGCACTCACAGGTCGGAACGCGACGAATCGGACATCTCTGCTACAGGCGATCATGGCGGCGCTCGGCAGTGACCAGGTGTCGCTCAAGGCGGATGCCGATACCGGGCATGCAAGCATCAAGATCGGCGACGATGTCTACGACCGGTCGCTCGAACGGAGCGGTACCGCGATCGTGACTGACGGCGATCCGTATCTGAAGGATAGCGAGATTGCGGATCTGTTCGCCTTCCTGCTGGAATCAAACGAAGCTCGCCGTGCCGTGGCACGTGGAGACGATCTCCGAGAACTGATCATGCGTCCCGTCGACACGACCGCAATCCAGTCGGAGATCGACGAACGCACCGAGGAGAAGCGACGGATCGACGACCGACTTTCGGAGCTGGACGATATTTCCGCGAAGCTCCCTGGACTTGAAGAGCAACGAACTCGCCTCGACGCCGAAATAGAGGAGTTAGAGTCTGAGCTCGCCGACATCGAGGCGAATATCGACGATGTCGACGCCGACGTGGAGACATCGCGCGCCGAAAAACAGGAGCTCGAATCGAAGCTCGACGAGCTGCAGTCGGTTCGGTCGGAACGCGAACGCACGAGACGGCGGATCGACACCGAGCGAGAGAGCATCAACGCGTTGGAATCGGAGCACGAGGAGCTCGAATCGGAGCTGGCCGAACTTCCGGAGGATCGAGACGCCGAACTACAGCAACTGCGAAGTGAGATCGAGATGCTGGAGGGTCGAAAGGAGTCGCTGACGGCGGAGATCAGCCAGCTACAGAATACGATCCAGTTCAACGAGGAACGGCTAGCGGACGCACAGGCTGGCGAGCTAGACGCCGGTAGTTCGGACACCGACAGTGACCTCACGGATCAGCTCCTTTCCGAGCAGGATTCGGTCGTCTGCTGGACCTGTGGCTCCGAAGTCGCACGCGAGCAGATCGAGACGACAGTCGAACAGCTTCAGTCTCGCCGGAAGGAGAAATTGAAGGAACGGACCGACGTGTCCGACCAGCTGCGCGAGCGACGTCAAGAAGCCGACCAGCTGGAATCCACGCGGTCGGAAGTCGACGAGCTAGAACGCCGGATCGAACAGGTCGAGGACGAAATCGAGGACCGAACCGATCGACTGGAGGACTACGAGGAGCAACTGGACGAACTGGCGGACGCTGTCGAACAACTCGAATCCGAGGTCGAAGAGCTGGAGTCGGAAAGCTACGAGGAAGTTCTCGACAAGCACAGAGAAGCCAACTCGATCGAGTTCGAGATCGAACAAAAAGAACAGAAGCGACGTGAGATCACCGAGGAAATCGAAGACATAGAGTCCCGGCTGGACGAACGTGATAGCCTCGAAACGAGACGCGATGAGGTCGCGGAGGCGCTCACTGAACTCCGAACCCGGATCGACAGAATCGAGGCCGACGCAGTCGAGGCGTTCAACGAGCACATGGAACGGCTGCTGGAGCTTCTGGGGTACGACAACCTCGATCGCATCTGGATCCAGCGAAACGAACGGGAGGTTCGTGAAGGTCGTCGAAAAGTGACGAAGAGCACGTTCGACCTCAAGATCATCCGGACAACGGACGATGGCACGGCCTACGAGGACGATATCAACCACCTCAGCGAGAGCGAGCGGGAGGTGACCGGCCTGGTCTTCGCGCTCGCTGGCTACCTCGTTCATGACGTGTACGAGACGGTTCCGTTCATGCTGCTGGACTCGCTGGAGGCCATCGACTCGAACCGTATCGCGGATCTCATCGCGTACTTCCGCGAGTACGCGCCGTACCTCGTCGTTGCCTTGCTATTCGAGGACGCCGACGCACTCGATATCGATCACGAGCGCGTTACCGATATCTGAGGGCTGCTCAGGTTTCTGGAGGCCGGACTTCGACCTGTTCACCTCGTATCCGTCGATGATCTGGCACGTACGAAGTGCCCGTCTTGCGTAGTCCACAGACCGGTTTCGGTAGCCGATTTGAGTGGCATATATCGTGGGAACACATTGTAGAACTTCTAAACATTGTAGAAGAGGTATAGTATCTTGTAGTCTCTAACTACTGTATTCCGTCTACTATCTCACCAGTGATAAAGCAACAAGTTCCTATCAGTAGAGGAACTAATGACAGGTGGAGGTAGTGCTGTCGGGGATTGTCCCAGCCTTCGAAAGCAGAGCGGCTTCTCCCTCTGGATAGCGCCAGCAGGAACCACTCAGGTCGAGGGATTTGCGACGACGCCGCCCTCTCGGACGGCCGTCCGATCACAACAGCTCATACACCCCTGTACGTTGTCCTGGTTGTCCCCGAATACTCGAACGAAGTTCTGCGTGACGAAGCCGCCGCAGTTGTCACATCGTGGCATGGTTCATCCATCCAATGTTCTCAGTACGGTATAGTTACTCACAGTATACCTGACGTTATATGTCTATTAAAACAGGGTAGAACACATCTACGGCCGTTTTGACTGGCTGGACAGGTCTGATGATCAGGCGGGGTTCCACCTGTTCGAGGGGTCACGGAGGCGTCGTTTTGCCCACGAGAGTAGCTCCGGAATATCGCTGAGATGAAGGAGTTTACGTATCGCAGCTTTGTCGCCATCGTTTGCTCTAGAGAGTGTTTCGTCGTCCAGACGGTTGAGATCCGTCATGAGCCGATCGTAGCGGTCGTTCGGCGCGAGATACAGGATTTCGGTCATCAGCAATCTAGATTTCATTTTCGGTGCGACCTGCTCGTGCCACAGGTCCTCATACACTGAGAGCCGGTCCGCTGAGGTGTCCGGTTGTGCCGGTGTGAGCGCGTGGTCCACGGCGATCGCCGCTGCCCGGCCCGACTGCATACACTTGTTGATGCCTTCGCCCCAGAGCGGGTCGATCGTTGGTACTGTATCACCGATCGCCATGAAGCTATCAGTATGCATCCTGCCGGGCATCTGGATGTGTGCGGAGCCACGCAGTACCTCACCGCCCTCGATCTTGCTCGCATTCTCGAAGCGGGGATCGGTGTCGAGCCAGTGTTGCATGTAGCCGTCGATCGTCATCCCGCTTTTGGCCTTCTCCCGATGGCGCTCGTTCTGGATGTAGCAGACGCCGACCTTCGCGGTATCCTCGCCGGTGTGGAAGATCCACGAGTAGCCGCCAGGCGCGATATCGTGATCCAGTCGGAGCATCATCGCGTCGTGGAGGTCACCATACCCCTCGTGGTCGAGGTCGATCCCCTCCATGTGGTAGTCGATCCCGATCGCCTGGTTCTCGCGTTCGAGCGTGCTCACGCCGAGTTCGGATGCCAGCGGCGCGCTCGGGCCGGTCGCGTCGATGACGATCTCGGCGTTCACTTCTCTGTCGCCGTTGAATCGCACGCCGACGATTTCGTCGCCTTCCATTACCGGTCCGGCGACTCGCGCGTCGAAGCGAAACTCCGCGCCGTTCTCCCGTGCCTCCGCGACCAGCCAGCGCTTGAACGCCGCAAAGTCGAGGACAGCACCGGAGAGGTCGCGTGTGAAGTGGTCGTTCGGCGACTCCAGTACGACAGAATCGGTGTACTGCTGGACGACATCGCCGGGGACGCCGAACGCCGACATCATCGACGGGAAGGTGCCAGCGGTGGATTTGTTGCTCTGACGGGGGAACTCCGATTCAGGTTCGGTTTCAAGCACGAGAACGTCGTAATCCCGTGCGGCGAGATCCCGGGCACACTGCCCGCCTGCGGGACCTGCGCCAGCGATCACGATGTCGTACTCGTCGTTCATATGCTGTGATTGGGTGTCCCCATTATCAATGTTTCTTAACAGGTTCTCTCACGCCAGATATGCTACAACAATGCCGCAAGTAAATTCCTCACGCGATCCCTGCCCCGCCCAGCAGCAGGCGAATTCCGATAATCGTCAGCAAGCCGAGCACGACCCGGCGGCGCAGACTCTCACCGAGCCGATGACGGAGTCGCTTGCCGATCAGGACGCCAGCAACGGCAGGGACGGCCGCCGCGACAGATGCCAGAAAGACGAGACTGTCGGGGTAGAGTCCGAGCGCTCCGGCCGCTCCCACACGCACGGCGTTGAGGCCCAGAAAGAGCATCGCCGTGACGCCGACAAACAGGCCATGTGAGAGGTTACAGCTCTTGAGATACGCGATCAGCTGGACGCCGACGTTGGTCGCACCAAAGAGGACGCCGGAGGCGAGACCGACACCCGCCATACTGCCCGTAGATTCGACGAAGCACGCCTCTTTCGCCCGGCCGACCGCAGGGATCGACACTACTTGCTGGAGGCTCCCCACGAACGCAAGCGTCACGAGTCCGAGACCAATCCGTAGCGGCGCGTCCGGCAGGGTGTCGAGAGCGACCAGTCCCACGATCATCCCCGCGAGAGCGGCGACCAGCAGCGGTGCGAACCGCCGTCCACAGGTTCGTAGCTGGTCGCCCGAGAGCTCGCCGACGAGCGAGAGATTCACCCCGAGTATGGGGACAATCATGAACACGACCGCAGTCGCGGGATCAATGACAGTCGCAAGCGCCATCGTGGCAACGACGGCGAAGCCAAAGCCCGCGAGTCCGTTCACCGCACCGGCGAGGACGATCACGGCGAGGAGGGCTGCCACGGAGGCCAGCGAGTCGATCATTATTCGTTCGTCTCGTAGCAGGTACATATCCCTGTGGTGGTTGTGTGTGGTGGATGCTCACAGACCGACGGTCGATCGTCGAATGACTGATCCAGAGATTCGGCTCAGTTATATATTTGAGATATGGACTATGTCAATATATGACAATATGTTGGTGATTTTTGTAGCACCTCACGTGGAGAGATCGATGCGATACAGCACCGGTAACAGGTGAGGGTTAAACGCCTCTAGTATTATAAACTACTCAGTGTTTGACCAGCTACATACTGGGAGACACCGGACTATTTGACACTCTAACCGTATGTAGCGGCTTGAAAACGTCTCCCATCGAGATTCCACTTCATTGACTGTTTCGTTATCCCGTTCCGGATCACAGACTGAGCTCATTTATCATACATCTAAACATACTCGTATCTTGTTCTTTGTGCAGGCTGTTCCTTGTTTCGGCACGACTTCGATCCCATACCAGTCTACGTTAACCCCGAATTTATTATGCATGACGCGCCGAGTAGTACCGTGTCTTTCCCGCTGGCGAAACCCGTCGATCGATTGTACGAGGAGGTCGCAGAGTTCGGCCTCGTGGTTGTACCGGATGCACCGCTTGCAAGCGCGCTGAACCGTCGCCTCGACCGTCCGCATCTCGGGACGTTTGCGACCACGCCACGCCGACTTGCGGCCGGTCGCCGCGAGACTGCCGAGGACCGACTCGCCTTTCTCTCGGTGATCGAGGAAACCGATATCGGCTGGAAA
>LKMJ01001070.1_pt1 | contig 23393 bp, 19 predicted proteins | sample 643391 | NCBI WGS metagenome assembly LKMJ01 (sample SAMN04112250, study PRJNA286221) | soda lake metagenome | biome: soda lake; feature: Kulunda Steppe; material: water; isolation source: sample PL-Br10 brine of Picturesque Lake | place: Russia: Kulunda steppe | collected 2010-07
ACACTGTGATCTCACAGCCATTCCCAATCCTTTCATCTGCCAGCGCTAACGTCCAGTAATGAGTTTCAGTATCGAGGAGTTTCACCGGGCTGCCGTCGAGACGCCCTCCCACGAGGATGTAACGGAGATGCGAGAGCTACTTATCGAACACCTCGACGGAGTGGGGCCGTCGGTCGACGAGGCCGGAAACGTGCTTGCGAGCCGCGGTTCGGGCGAGCCAGAACTGGTCTTGAACACACACATCGATACCGTCCCGCCGCATCTCCCTTACGAACGCGACGATGACACGATCCACGGACGTGGAGCCTGCGATGCGAAGGGGCCGCTCGCAGCGTTTCTCGATGCCTTTCTGACGGCCGAAATCGAGACCGGGACGCTGACACTTGCGATCACACCCAACGAGGAGACGACCCAGACTGGCGGCGCAAATCTCGGTGAGACGCTCGATGCGGACGGCTACATCGTCGGCGAGCCGACGGGACTGGACGTCTGCACCGCAGCACGCGGCCAGTTTGAAGGCAAGGTTCGAATTCAGGGAGAAAGCGGCCACGCGAGCGATCCCGCCAACGGAACGAACGCAATCCGGGCGGCGTCACCAATCCTGCAGGCGCTTGAATCCTACGACCAGCGCCGTGGCCCCGGCGCACACGATCTGCTCGGCCCGCCGACACTTACTCCCTCGATCATCGAGGGCGGCGAGGCGATCAACCAGATCCCCGCCGAGTGTACGATCCGATTCGACCGACGAACTGTTCCACCCGAAACCGTCGAGGAATTCTTTGCCGATCTCCGCGGCCATCTCGCCGAGTGGCTGCCCGATGCCTACGAACTCGATGTCGGACTTGTCAGACCCGATATGCCCGCCCCGGAAGCGTTCGAGACCGACCCCGACGCGCCGCTTGTGGAAGCGCTGCAAGCAGCGAGCGGTGGCGGTGTCCGACCGTTCGGGGCAGCGACGGAGGCATCGTACTTCGCCGGTTCGGCGCCGGTGGTCGTCTTTGGGCCGGGTGTGCTGGCCGACGAGCAGGGGCCCGTCGCCCACGCCGACCGGGAGTATGTCGACAGACCCGAGCTTCACGAAGCGGCCCGAGCAGTGAGAGAGACAGTCGAAACGATACTCTCCTGATAGTAGGTGCTGGACAAATCGGTACTGATTTGAGTCCCGACAGACCAGCACAACGCATGTCGATGCGGAACATGAGAGTTCAACCGGAGATGCTCGCTCGTGCGGGCATATTTGTTATCATTTCAACAGTTGTGCTGACAGCGAGTTTCCTGGGCGTCGTCGGGCTGTTCACTGATCGCGTCAGCGGGCTCTCCGCCAGACTGCCGTTCTACGTGCTGGTGATGGCAATCTGTTTCGTGGTTGCGATCATTGGCTTCGAGTCAGTGTTCCACGAGGGCGAACAGATTCTCCTGCTCGCGATCCTCGGAAGCGTTGTGTCACTCCTGATCGTGACCCTCGGCGGAGAGGGCGTCGTCTATCTCCTCCGACACACCGAGCAGGTCGTCGCCTCCCACTTGCTGTTTTATATTCTCTCCGCTGGGCTCATCGGGACGGGACTCTGTTACTGGGTGCTCCAGCACTGGGCAGAGCTCGCGGATTCGACGCCCGGACTGTAGCGATCACCGCTGGCAGCGAATCGGCTGTCTTTTTACAACGGATCACACAGATAGGAGCATGAGCCACGACCAGCTGCCAACGGATCAGCCGGCGGTGGTCACCTGCGGGCTACCCTACGCGAACGGCAATCTCCACGTGGGGCACCTGCGGACCTACGTCGCTGGCGATCTCTACTCGCGTGCGCTCCGGCGTGTCGGCCAACAGACAGCCTTCGTCTGTGGGTCGGATATGCACGGGACGCCCGTCGCGGTTAACGCCGCCGAGGAGGGCGTCGAGCCCCGGGAGTTCGCCCTGGAGTTTCACGAACAGTACAAAGAACGGTTCCCGCAGTTCAACATCGAGTTCGACAACTACGGCCACACCGACGACGAGACGAACACCGAGCTAACTCAGGAGTTCGTCGAACACTGGATCGACAACGAGCACATCGTCGAGAAGGAGATCGAAGTGGCCTGGGACGCCGAGATTGAGGAGCCACTCCCGGACAGATACGTCGAAGGTACCTGTCCGTACTGTGGCGAGAAAGCCCGCGGTGACGAGTGCGACGAGGGCTGCCAGCGCCACCTCGAACCCGGTGAGATCGAGAACCCGCGGAGTGTCACGACCGGCAACCCCGCGGAGTATCGCACCCGCGAGCACAAGTTCCTCCGCCTGTCGGATTTCCAGGAGTATCTCCAGGGCTTTCTCGACCGCCTCGAAGGGACGGAGAACGCCCGCAACCAGCCCCGCGAGTGGATCGAGGGCACGCTCGAAGATCTCTGTATCACCCGCGATATGGACTGGGGGGTCGATTATCCGGGTGAGGATCGCGATGATCTGGTGTTGTACGTCTGGGTCGACGCACCGATCGAGTACGTTGCCTCGACGAAGCAGTATGCCGAGCACACCGACGACTACGACTGGGAACAGGTCTGGAAAATCGACGGCGAGGAAAACCACGGGACGGCATGGGACGACACATGGACAGACCAGTCCGGCGAGATCGTCCACATCATCGGTCGGGATATCATCCAGCACCACTGTGTGTTCTGGCCAGCAATGCTCCGCGGTGCGGGCTACAACGAGCCCAGATCTGTGCTCGCGACAGGTTTCGTCGGCATCGACGGCAAGGCGCTGTCGACCTCGCGGAACCGGGCAGTCTGGGCCGAGGAGTATCTCGACGAAGGGTTCCACCCCGATCTGTTCCGGTACTACATCACGACCGGCTCCGGGCTGGAAAATGACGTGGATTTCTCCTGGGATCGATTCGCCGAGCGAGTTAACGGCGAACTCGTCGGCAACATCGGCAACTTCTGTTACCGCGCGCTTCTTTTCGCCCAGCGCAACTACGACGGCACGCCCGATGCCGACGTCAGCAAGGAAGTCAGCGAGCGCATCGAAGAATCGATCGAACGCTTCGAGACCGCCGTCGCCGAGTACGACATTCGAGAGTTGGGGCAGATTGCCGTCGATCTCGCCGATTTCGGCAACGAGTACATCCAGCGCCACGAGCCGTGGAATCTCGTCGACGACGACCCCGAGCAGGCTTCACAGGTCATCCGCGACTGTGTCCAGCTCACCAAGGCCTGTGCGCTGTTGATGCAGCCAGTCATGCCAGAGAAAGCGGCGACGATCTGGGAGCAACTCGGCGAGGAGGGATCGGTCAGCGAGCCAGAGCTCGACGCGGCGCTTGCAGCCCCGCCAGCCGAATTTGGCGAACCCGAGGAGCTGTTCACAAAAGTCGAAGACGAGACGATCGAAGAGCTCAACCAGAAGCTCCGGGATCGTGTCGCCACGGCCAGCGAAGCGGAGGAAGACGGCGAGTCGGACGAGGAAAGCGACGGAGCGGCCGAGGAAGACACCGATCACGTCGACCTCCCGGCGCTCGAAGACGGCCGGATCGGCTTCGAGGAGTTCCAGGATATCGACATGCGCGTCGGCGAGATCGTCGAGGCGGAGCCAATCGAGGACGCCGACGAACTTGTCCTCCTCACAGTCGATATCGGGATCGATCAGCGACAGGTCGTGGCCGGGCTGAAACAGCTCCACGATGTCGACGAGCTGCCCGGAACGCGCGTCGTCTTGCTTGCCAACATGGAAAAGGCCGAACTGTTCGGCCACGAGTCCAACGGGATGGTGCTCGCAGCTGGTGAGCAGGCAGATCTGTTGACGACACACGAAGATTCGGCACTCGGAACTCGCATAAAGTAGAACGAAAGCTCAAGCCGGCGGTTTCACCGCCGGCCGGTCAACGGGCGAAACGACGAACCCTTCCTACGGCCAAGTATTTTTACCGTGGATGGTGTATGTCAACGTATGAAATTCGTTATCGTTGGCTTCGGCCGTGTGGGGATGCGGACTGCCCGGACACTCGACAGCGAGGGCCACGAGGTCATCGTCGTCGACAACGACCGGGAGAAAGTCGAGCGTGCGACCCAGGAGGGATTCGAAGTCATCGAGGGAGATGGCTCAACGGAGCGTGTGCTCGAACAGGCGGGGCTTGACGATACCGACGCACTCGCCGGACTGACTGGCGATCTCAACATCAACTTCTCGTCATGTGTCGTCGGCGAGGCCCACGGCTGTCGGACGGTACTCCGGGTGAACGAAGATTTCAGTGATGAACTGTACGAAAAATACAGCGTCAGCGTCGACGAGATCATCTACCCCGAACGACTCGGTGCAGTCGGCGCGAAGACGGCACTGCTCGGCGGAGATTTCGACGTGATTGCGGATCTCACAGAGAGTCTCACGATCGCGAGTGTGAAGATCCCCGAAGATGCACCAGTGATCGGCGATCGAGTGGTCGAAGTCGAACTCCCTGGTGGCGCACGGATCTATGCCCACGGTCGGAAGAACGAGGCGATGAACATCCCGCTGCCACGGACCCGGATCGAAGCTGGTGATTCCATTGCGATTCTCGCCGATACGGAGACACTGTCCGACGTTCGGACAATGCTCCGCGGTGAAAGTGCCGCAGCTTGATTCCAATTCATACTGCCAACAGTATCAGCTCCCATCGACGAGTCGCACAGCGAGATCCTCTGGAAGACCCATCGCTTCTATTTTTTCCATCACCCGGTGGACGTTGTAGCTGACCCGGCGCAACTCGACGGACTCCGCTTCGGTATCGAGAATCGCGTAGGCAGCATCAGGATTGCCGTCGCGTGGCTGTCCAACGCTTCCCGGGTTGACGATGAGCCGGTCGTCGATGATGGCCTTCTCCTGGATGTGCGTGTGTCCGAGAATGATCCCATCGAAATCATCCAGATAGAGTCGCAACTCCGGATAGTTGCTTCGATACACATACTCTCCCAGCTTCGACGGATCAGGATGACTGTGAGCAATTTTGTATCGGTTATCGAGGATCGTCGTGTCGATTGGGAGTTCGGTAAGCCACCTCCGCTGTCCAGCACTCAGCGCTCTCTCGGCGAGTTCTAAACTGGCCCGTGCCATCTCGTTGTGCCCGTACACTGCTGGATTGATGATCGCCTGATCGTGGTTTCCCCGCACACACACTGCTGAAACGTCCCGAATCCGCTCGACACACTCCGCTGGCCACGGATTGTAGCCGATAATGTCACCGGCACACACGATCTTGTCGACGGAGGGCATATCTTCGAGCACTGCTTCGAGCGCCGGCAAGTTCGCATGAATATCTGAAATGAGACCGATCCGCGCCCCTGTTGATTTGCCACTGTCCATATCTTCCTGACTGGCTGGAATCTAATTTATTGGCTATTTGAATGTTAATCTACTGGCCATCTAGTATTTGACACGAATAATTATATTGTTTGCGTGGCCGTTGTTCGCAGTATTCACACTACGTACTCGGGACATCGACTAGTGGTCTCGGTGACAACCTCACCAGCTGCTCACAGCGACGACAATTCGTTAGCAATGAGACGGGTTTACTTGGTATGAGCTACAAAACTACTGCATGTCAGCGCCAGCGGATCGCAACCGTCTCGACGAGGAGGAAAGCCCCTATCTACAGGATCACGCCGACAATCCGGTGAACTGGCAGCCCTGGGACGAACAGGCGCTCGAAGCCGCCCGCGATCGCGACGTTCCGATTTTTCTCTCTGTTGGCTACGCCGCCTGTCACTGGTGTCACGTGATGGCAGACGAAAGCTTCGACGACGAAGAGGTCGCCGAGATACTCAACGAGAACTTCGTCCCGATCAAAGTCGACCGCGAGGAACGGCCAGACGTCGACAGCATCTATCAGACCGTCTGCCAGCGGGTGAGTGGTCGCGGCGGCTGGCCCCTTTCTGTCTGGCTCACACCCGACCAGAAGCCGTTTCAGGTCGGCACCTACTTCCCAAAACAGGAGAAACGCGGGATGCCCGGCTTCGTCGACATCCTCCAGCAGATAAGCGGTGCCTGGAACGACGAGGAAGAACGGGAGCAGATCTACGAACGTGCCGAGAAGTGGACCAAGGCTGCGACGGACGAGCTCGAAGACGTACCTGACACCGCCCAGCCACCAGAAAGCGGACTCCTGAAATCCGCCGCGCAGGCAGCAGTCCGCGGTGCCGACCGGGAGCAGGGTGGCTGGGGCTCGGGACCGAAGTTCCCGCATACTGGCCGGATTCATCTACTCTTTCGTGCCCACGAACGAACCGATCGGGATGTCTATCGTGAGGTCGCAACCGAAGCGCTCGACGCGATGGCAGACGGTGGAATGTACGATCACGCCGGCGGCGGCTTCCACCGCTATGCGACCGACAACAGCTGGACGGTTCCACACTTCGAGAAGATGCTCTACGACAACGCGGAGCTGCCACGCGCGTACATCGCGGGCTATCAGGTGACTGGAAAAGAGCGGTATGCGACGGCCGCCAGAGAGACACTCGAATTCATCGAACGAGAGCTTACCCACGAGGATGGTGGTTTCTTCAGCACACTCGACGCCCAAAGCGAGAACGAAGATGGGGAACGCGAGGAGGGTGCCTTCTACGTCTGGACGCCCACTGGGGTCCACGAGGCAGTCGAGAACGAGACGGATGCAGAGATCTTCTGTGACCGGTTCGGTGTCACCAACCGGGGCAACTTCGAGGAGTCGACTGTCCTGACCCGAGCGAAGACCGTCGACGAGATCGCTGCCGACCACGATCTCGAACCCGACGAGGTGAGCGATGCACTCGATAGGGCGACCGAGCAGGTCGTCGAAGCACGCGCCGAGCGATCCCGGCCACCGAGAGATGAGAAGATTCTCGCAAGCTGGAACGGGATGACGATTTCGGCCTTTGCCGAGGCCGCGATCGCATTCGACGACGAGTACGCCGAACCCGCTGTCGATGCTCTCGAATTCGTCCGCGAGCAGCTCTGGGACGGTGAGTCACTCACCCGGCGGTACAAAGATGGCGTGACGAAAATCGACGGCTATCTCGAAGATTACGCCTTCCTGGCACGGGGCGCACTCGATTGCTTCCAGGCAACCGGAGACGTTTCTCATCTCGACTTCGCGCTCGATCTTGGCAGTGCGATCGAGCGGGAGTTTTGGGACGAAAATAAGGAGACGCTGTATTTTACCCCGCAGGACGGCGAGTCGCTGATCGCACGGCCACAGGAGCTGACCGACAAGTCCACCCCATCGAGTCTGGGTGTCGCAGCCGAGCTACTGGAGAAACTGTCCCATTTCCGTGACGACGACGAGTTCGCCGAGATCGCAGAGCGTGTCGTCGAGCGCCACGGCGGCCGCGTCACAGCCAACCCACTCCAGCACGCCTCGCTGACGCTTGCAGCCGATACCGTCACCAAGGGCGTTCTGGAGATCGCGCTGGTCGCTGACGATCCATCGCGAGAGTGGTACGGCGAGGTCGGGGAGTGGTATCTCGATCCACGCGTGATCGCCTGGCGACCCGCCAGTGACGACGATCTCGACGAGTGGCTCGATACCCTCGAATTAGCGGAGGCTCCGGGCATCTGGGCGGATCGGACACAGAAAAACGAGCGGCCGACGATCTACGCCTGTCGATCACGAACTTGCTCGCCGCCGCGTAACGAGGTTGACCGGGCGCTTCGCTGGGCCCAGCGGATGCTGTCGTAGCTACTCCAGCTGGTCAGCGAGATACACTGCGATCGGCATTCCCTCGTCCTCGACGAAACGGGCGATCTCCTCGCCGTCTCGTTCGACGACCACGGTCGGAATGCGTTCGATGCCGTACTCCTCGACGCCCGGCCCCTGCTTGTCCTCGTCGAGTGCGTGCTCAACGATCCGGTCGTCCGGGATGTTTGCAGCCTCGAGTGCAGCGCCGAAATCCGGCAGCTGTGCCCGACAGTCTTTACACCAGTCACCACACCAGATCTTGTAGACGACGTCGTCGTGGGCGTCAAGCGTATCGACGGTGTCTGCGTACGCGTCGCTGACCCACGCGGGATTCGGTTCGAGTGTTTCCAGTGGCATACCCGACCCTTGGACTGGGGACGACTTATAGGATTGGCTATCTTTCGACTCGGACACGGTCGCTTCGCCGGTTGGTAATTCTAACAATTCGTTTCGTGACCGCGGCATGTGACCGGCCGTCTTGGTTTCTGCACGTCCTGTCCAGTGACTGCTAGGCAACAAAATCACTCACTCAAATTAGTTCATTTTGTTATTTTTACGGAATATAACTGGTCGAAAACGTTAATCTTACTCTGTTGTAAGAATTCTACACACAATCATGAGGGAGCTAGGTGTCGGGTACGCGAAACAAGGGGGATCTCCGCAGTGGTTTCTTGTTGCTTTCCTGAGTGGTCTCCTCGTTATCGGTTTATTCGGCATTCCTGCAATCGATGTCGTCTCCGCGACGACAACAAATACGAGTACAGCAGATGGCGAGCCGGGCCTGGACGCGACGTTTGAGGATGACGAAGTCGAAATTGAAACCGAAGACACTGTCGAAGTTGAGGTCTCGAACGATGACGGCGAGATTGGGCTGACATTTGGAGATATAGAGAATCCACCACAGCAGGTTGAAGACCGGTTGCTGCGAGCAGAAGGAACCGAAGTCGAGTTGACTGATGCACCTGACGGCGTCGAAATCCGAACGGATAGCCAGCGAATCGGGACGCTCGAAGATGGTGAAAGCGAAACGGTTCCGTTCGAACTATTCGTTGATACGGATGAGTTCGATCCCGGCGATGAGTTTGACCTTGATATCGAAGTGAGCTACACGGATATCGAACGGGTGGAATACACCACCAATGAAGACGGTGATGTCGTCGGAACGACCAACGAACGTGAAAGCGAGGAAACTGAGACGTTCAGTGATACTGTTTCCATTGAAGATCAAGTCCGTTTCGACGTCCTCGACGCTGAATCCGACGTACAGATCGATGATAGCGGCGAATGGACGGTCACGATGGCAAACACAGGCAACGAGGACGCAACTGATGTGATCGTGACCGCTGAATCAGACGATAGTGAGGTCTTCTTTGGCTCGGAAAGCCAGACCGCAAGCCGTGCAGTCGGTGAGTGGGAAGCCGGGGAAACAAAAGAAGTAATGTTCCGTGCTGGAACGACCGATGAGGCGCTGATCGAGCCCTATCCAATCGGTGTGAGCGTCGAGTACGATGACGAAGATGGCGAGCGGCAGGCCGACGACGATGCAGAGACAGGACAGGCCACACTGGAGCCAACCGATCGTCAGCAGTATCTCATCGAGAATGTTTCTCACGAGGTTCAGATCGGTGACGACGGGCTGGTGACAGTAAACGTGACCAATAACGGACCACAGTCTGTGACGGATGCCGTCGTGGAACTGACCGCCGAGGACGGCGATATCGGGTTTGGCTCCGCGAGCGAAGACGGTGACACTACAGAAGTTGATGAGTTTGGCGTCGATCTCGGTGGACCGGATGATGTCGCGCCAGACTCACCAACTTCAGCAGCGTACGTCGGTGAATGGGAATCGAACGAGACGGTAACACTCCTCTACCAGACGACGGTCGATGAGGACGCCGTCGAACGCGAGTATCCACTGGAAGCGACCGTCACTGCTCGTGACGCAAATGATAACGAACTCGAAGATCGCGATCGAACATTCGGGTTCCAGCCGCTTGCTGAACAGGCATTTAACATCGACAATGCCGAAACAACACTCCGCGTCGGTGAAGACGGGAACGTCGTGGGGTCGGTGACAAACGATGGCGCGTACACGGCAGAAAATGTTGTCGTCCAGCTTGCATCGGCGCCATCAAACGTCCTCCCGCGTAACGAGGAGTACGCGATTGGGAGCCTCGAGCCCAACGAAACAGCCGACTTTGATTTCAGACTCGGTATCACAGAGGAGGCAGAAGCCGGACCACAAATGCTTGAGTTCGAAACCCGATACCGGTCGGATGGTGACATTCGCGTCGATAGCTCACAGGACATCATGGTGGATGTCGATGCCGACCGTGACTCTTTCGGCGTTGAGGTCGTCGATGGCTCGTTCACACCCGGCGAATCCGATACCATCGAGGTCGATCTAACGAACAATCGTGACGAACCCGTTACCGACGTCCGGGCAAAGGTGTTTCCTGACGACCCGATTTCGAGTGACGACGACGAGTCGTTCGTCACCGAACTCGAGTCCGGCGAGAACCAGACTGTCGTCTTCGATGTCAGCATTGATAGCGGCGTCTCCCCACAGGAGTACCCACTGTCGCTGGACATTCGCTACGACGACGAGCGAGGGGATTCACAGCTTTCAGGGACCTATCAACTGCCGATAACGGTTACCGAAGCGAGTGAGAGCACCGTGCCACTGTGGCTTGTCGGCGCTGGGCTGGCCGGCATGGCTGGCGCGCTTTTGATTTTCCGGGACCGCGTGAGTGCTCGAGTTCAGTCGGTGCGTGAACGACTCGGTGACAACTGACGACAATGTCCCGAGGCCCGCTCCAGTATCAACCAGCGCTTGATACCGTCAATAGCTGGATTACTGGCCGGCCAAAGACAATTATTCTCGTTTTTCTCGTCCTGACAGCACTCTTTTCGCTTGGCCTCCCGTTCATCGAAGTTGATCCTGGCGAAGAGGGGTTTACCGAGGGGGCACCGGAACAGGAGGCACTCGACGCCGTCGATGAGGAGTTCCAGCAACCGTTCGCGGAGGATGACCAATCGACACAGCTCATCCATCGTGGAGACAACGTCGTCTCTCGTGATGCGATTCTCGATATGTTACGGACGCTTGAAACGATCGAGGATAACCCCGACTTTAGAGTTGCCGAGACCAACTCACCTGTCGACGGGATCGTGCAGGTGATCGATCCAACGGCAGAGACACGCGAAGAACAGATCCGTGCCGTCGAGGGCGTTACCGAGGCTGAAGTTCGTGAGGCGGTGCGAACACTTGTCGACGAACAGCCAGCAATCAGACAGTCATTCTCGGAAGATTTTAACGAAAAGACGGTGTTTGCGTCGGCTTCGATAACCGTTCTCGAACACGAGATTCCCGAGGAAGAAGAGGAGATAACGATCGAGCGAATCCAGAACCAGATTGCCGAGACAACGGACGGTTTTGATGCGGATATCATTGCCTTTGGTGGGGCAATTTTCGAAGCCGAATTCGAGCAGGCACTGATCGATTCAATGTTGATGATGGTCCCAGCAGTGATCTTGTTGATTCTCGGATTCCTGCTGTTTGCGTACCGTGATCCGATCGACCTCGTGTTGGGTCTGTCTACGCTGTGTATCGCGGTTATCTGGACGTTTGGCTTCGTTGGACACGCACGGATCCCGTTTAACCAGATGATGGTTGCTGTCCCGCCACTGTTGCTTGCAGTGGGTATCGATTTCGGTATCCACGCCGTGAACCGGTATCGGGAAGAGCGCATCGCAGGAAAGGGAATTTTCGATGGGATGACAGCGGCGAACAACCAGTTGCTCGTGGCCTTTTTTATCGTGACTGGGACGACCGCAATCGGTTTCGGCGCGAACATGACCAGCGATCTCGAACCGATCTTCGATTTCGGATTCGTCGCCTCCCTTGGGATCATCTTCACATTCTTGATTTTCGGCATTTTCATGCCAGCGACGAAGGTCTGGCTCGATGATCTACGGGAGGGAACACGAATCCCGGAGTTCGGGACGCAGCCGCTTGGCTCCAAAGATTCCGTGATGGGGAAGATACTTCCTCTCGGTGCAAAGCTGGCAAACCGCGGGCCGGCAATTATGCTTGCGGTGTTGCTGGTATCGACGGCAGGCGCTGGCTACGTTGCAACCGATGTCGATACCCGCTTCGACGACGAGGAGTTCTTGCCCTACGAGGAGCTGCCAGCACACATCCAAGTCGTCCCCGATCCGGTCGGCCCGGGTGAGTATCAGGTCAGAGAGATCGTCACGTTCCTCGGTGATAACTTCGAGAGCGGCGAGGATGATGAAATAACAGTGTATCTCGAGGGGCCAATTTACGAGGAGTACGTCCTCGAATCGATCGAGAGTGCGGGTGATGACCCACCTGCAGAGATCGTCAGAGAAAGCGACGGACAGGCCGACTCCGAGAGCATCCTCGACGTGATGGAGCAGTATGCCGCCGAAGATGAGGAGTTTGCAGCATTGCTCGAGGCAAACGACTTATCGGCAAACGGCGTTCCTGACCGAAACCTAGAGCGGATTTACACCGAGTTGTTGAACTCCGAGTTCGAGTCAGAAGCGCTTGAATACATTGACGAGGATCTCCAGTCGATGCGTGTGATCTACGCTGTCGATGCGGAGGCAACACAGGAGGAGGTGACGGTTGACGCCCGGACGCTCGCTGACCGAAACTGGCTCGATGCCACTGCAACCGGAGATATCATCGTCTTCCAGACAGTCACTGAACTGCTGTTCGGATCAGCCATCGTCAGCCTCGCAGCAGCGCTTGCTCTCACCGGTGTCTTTCTGATCATCATCTACTATCTCTTCGAAGGGCGTCCCATGCTCGGTGTAGCGAACCTCGTTCCCATCGTGACGACCGTTGCGTTCCTTGCCGCGACGATGGCGATACTGGATATCCCGTTCAATGCGCTTACGGCGACGGTGCTTTCTATCACTATCGGCATCGGCGTTGCCTACTCCGTCCATATCACACACCGGTTTATCGACGAGTACAACGACCGACTCGACGCCTACGAATCGCTGATTGTTACCCTGCAGGGGACCGGCGGCGGCATTACGGGCAGCATGATCACAACCGCCGGCGGTGTTGGTGCGCTCGTCCTCTCGGTCACGCCGATGCTCGTCGAGTTCGGTCTCCTGATGACAATCAGCGTTATTTATTCGTATCTCGGAGCAATCATCGTCCTCCCGCCGACGCTGTTGCTCTGGGAGCAATATTTCGGTGATAGGGAGTCACCAGCGACCGAGGCTGACCTGCAGCGAAACGATGCCCTGACCGATGACTAATGATAACCGAAACCGAGGCACACGCTGCCGCTGTCGGCGCGGGTTTAAAACCGCCCCTGTTAGAGACGGACAGTGAAAACAAACATCCTCGAAACGATCGGTTCACCGCTCGTCGAGGTCGACAGTCCCGAGGGGACGACGATCGCAGCGAAAATCGAGTCGTTCAACCCCGGTGGATCGGCGAAGGACCGCCCGGCTCTGTCGATGGTCGAGACTGCCGAAGCCGAGGGGACGCTCACCGACGGCGATACAATCGTCGAGCCGACGAGTGGCAACACAGGAATCGGACTCGCGATGGTCGGGGCCGCAAAAGGGTACGACGTGGTGCTGGTGATGCCGGCCTCACAATCGAAAGAGCGCCGCCAGATCATGCGGGCCTACGGCGCAGAACTCGAACTCGTCGAGGGAACGATCAGCGACGCAAAAGACCGTGCCGACAAGCTGACCGACCGTGATGGCTACATCCAGATGTATCAGTTCGAAAACGCTGCGAATCCCGAGGCACACTATCAGACCACGGGACCGGAGATTCTCGACCAGCTCGACGGTCACGAGCCAGATGCACTCGTTGCCGGCGTCGGCACTGGTGGGACGATCTCCGGCATCGGCCGGCGGCTCCGGGAGGAGTTTCCCGACCTCGAAATCGTCGCTGTCGAGCCCGCAGAGAACGCAGTGTTATCGGGCGAGGAGCCCGGCGAGGACGATTTTCAGGGGATGGGCCCCGGATTTATCAGCGAGAATCTGGATCAGGAACTGCTGGATGGAATCGAGCCCATCGATATCGACACCGCAGAGCGGGAGTGTCGTCGACTCGCCCGCGAGGAGGGGATCTTCGTCGGCCAGTCCTCGGGTGCGTCGAACGTTGCCGCAAAGCGGGTCGCCCGCCGACTCCGCGAGCAGGTCGAGGATCCACTCGTGCTCACTGTCTACTGGGACTCTGGCGAGCGGTACATGACGACCGGAATGTTCGACGGAGAGAACTAATTTCAGTGTTGCAGGCGAAACCGCAATCATGCAGATCACGTTTCTCGGCACCGGGAGCGCGATGCCGACTGGCGAGCGGTTCCAGACCGGGCTGTTGCTCGAATCGGAGAAGAGCCTGCTTGTCGACTGTGGCAGCGGCGCGTTGCACGGCCTTGCACGCACCGACGTCGGCTACGAGGGCGTCGACACACTACTTTTGACGCATCACCATCTCGATCACATCTCGGATCTCCCTGTCCTGATGAAAGCGCGGTGGCTCGCCGGCGAGGAGTCACTGACCATCGCCGGTCCCGAGGGAACCGAGGAGCTGGTCACTGGGTTGCTCGATGTCCACGAGTATATGCAGGATCGCCTGGATCTGACGATCCGTGAACTTGACCCCGACGATGGGCCGTTCGAAATCGCCGGCTTCGAGGTCGACGCGATGGAGACGAAACACTCCATGTACTGTCACGCCTACCGGTTCCAGGCCGACAACGAGGGACCACCCTTTGTTTTCAGTGGCGACAGCGAAGCCTTCACGGAGCTGATCGAGTTCGCCGACGGCGCGGCCGTGCTGGCACACGACTGTGCGTTCCCCGACGATGTTGACGTCTCGAATCATCCGACGCCGACGACCCTCGGCGAGACACTCGCCGAGGCAGATGCCGAGGTCGGCCGCGTGTATCTGACACACCTCTATCCACACACCGAGGGAAGACACGAGGAGATGCTCGACTCCATTGGCGAGGTGTACGACGGTGACGTTCGGTTCGCAGAAGACGGGCTCTCGATCAGTATTCGTTAGGCCCGCTGGAGAGCGATTCTGAACTCGGCACCTCCGTGTTCGCTGTCGCGTACTTCGACAGCTCCACCGTAGGATTCGACGAGCGTCCGTGCGAGTCCGAGCCCGAAACCAGTTCCTTCGCTTTCCGGCCCTTTCTGCCCCATCTCGAAGATCCCGTCGCGGACCTCCTCGGCAACGCCTTTCCCGTTGTCTGCCATCCCGACGACGATCGTTTCGGGTGTGGGCTCCTCGGCGTACAGCCACACCGTCACGGGCTCGTCGTTGTGGACCGCGGCGTTCGAAAGAATGTTCGTGAACACCGAATCGATCAGATCGCCGGCGTAGGCCTCGTACTCGAACTCCTTGGGATCGTACTCCACAGTCAGCCCCTCGAATTTCGTGTCGACATCTCTGACGACACTGCTGAGAATCGGCTCCAGTTTACGGACATCCGGCTCGCCTTCCTCCTTCTGGAGCATGTTGACTGTATCACCGACGTTGTCAATAAGCTCCGCCGCACTGCGAGAGGTGCGGTGGATCTTCTCGGCGTACTCCGCAATCTGTGTGTCCTCCTCAACCTTCGTAACGACGGCATCCGAAAAGCCACTGATCACCTGGAGGTCGTTGCCCAGATCGTGTCGCAGCAGGCGGTCGTACACCTCGACCATCTCCTTGCGTTTGGCCAGATCGTTTCTTGCTCGTTCAAGACGCTCGCGAGAGCGGATGTTGACAATCGCCGTTGCGACGTGTTCTGCGAGATAATCCGCAGGCTTGACGTGGAACTCCTCGACGGTGTCGAGCGAGTGCCAGTGCAACAGCAGTATTGCACCCGAGTCACCGACCTCGTCTGTATACACTGTTGGCGATGCGATTGTTACCCCACCACGGTCCCCCTCGTCGTACTCGTCGGGATCGGCGACGGAAACGTCGTCTCCGTCGTAGGCAATCTCTGTCTCGGCCGGCGCACAGATCGTGACTTCGTCATTCTCGTATGCACGGCGGGCCAGTTTCCCGGGATCGTCCCCCATCGACAGATCCGACCACATGCTTTCGAGCACACGGAGATTGTCGTCCCGGCGGATCTCGATCACCGTCGGTGAGGGGTGGCCGTCGATGAACCGCGGCGCTGCCTCAAGGGTCATGTTTGCGACCTCCTCGACGGATTCGAGATGGTAGATCTCCCGGCTGTATTTGACAATGTGACCAGCAGTCTTTACCGTCCGTTCACGGGCACTGCTGTTCCCGGATTGTTTGTTAGGCGACATTCTCTCTTCTGCAGTCACTCACTGATTGGTCCACGCAGCGATGATAAAAAATCGTTTCGGCGAATTTTCCCCGTGACAGCTCACTCCAGCCTGTATCGGAGCACGGCGGCGATCCCGCCGATGTTCGCGAGCTGGCGACCGGGATCGAATTCGCTAGAAAAGACAGTCACGTCGCCACCTTTCTGCTCTGTCGTTTCGATCACGTTGTCGACATCGATCGACCATTCACCGTCGCCGGTCCGCTCTTCTCGGAGCTGTTCGTCGAGAACGAGCAGCTGTTCGATTGCGCCGTACTCTGCCGCTTTTGCGACCTGTTCCGGCCCGTAGGCGGCTTTGGTCCCCTCGGCGATACGTTCCATCAGCTCGTCGATGAGATCCGACTCCTCGGCGATTCGGGTCTCTTTCTGGACATCCTCGACTGCGCCGCGTTTGAGCACTTCGTGGACGCCGCGGTCGCCGACAGCCGATGTGTCGACGGTGGTGATCCGCTCGGTCAGTTCGGGTTCGTTCTGCTCGATATATTCGAGCGCGTCCTGTTTGGTAAAGCCGGGACCGGCAAGGATGATCGCCTCGACATCCTGTCTGGCGAGGACATCAGTGAGCTCACTAAAAAGCGCCGACCGTGGCTGGGCGTACTCTCCTTTGCCGGTCGGGGCAGTGATCGTCGCCCGTTCCTCGGTGCCGTACTGGGCAACAGTGTGAACGTGAGCCTGCCCTTCCTCGACGGTTGCGATGGCGACATCGGGGTTGTCGGTCGCCTCGACGGCTGCCTCGATCCGGTCGCGCTGGTCGGGCTTCCAGCGTTTGGTCACGTCGAGTTCGGTGTGCTCCTCAACGTTGAGCGTGTGGTGATGGCCGAGCTGGTCCTCGCGGGAGCAGTCCGAGATCGTTCCGCCGACCCGCAGACGATTGGCAAACCGGGCAAACTCCACGTCTTCGACATCGATTGCGACCCAGATGTGTTCCCGCTCCCCGCCAGTGTCCCGGAGCTGTTCGTCGTCGCGCTGGATCCGACGGGTGGTATCACCGGAGACCGTATCGCCCGGTTCGATGACGTGAGAGAGATGCCAGAGATCGTCGAGGCTTTCGGGGACAAGCGTCAGCCGCTCGCGTCCGCCCTCGACCGGTTCGCTGTCGGCAATGCGCATACAACACCGTCCGGTTCCGGAGAGTAAGTGGCTGGTGATTGACTGTCACCGATACCAGCGTGTCTCGGGTGTCTCCTCGACCGACTCGGTTGGTGTCTCCCCGGCGATCCAGCCCGCGATGCTCGACTCGGTCGTCTCGACGGCCGCCAGCAGATCGTCCGTCTCGACTGCACTGTCGGTTCGGAGTGCCTGTCGGGCGGCGTTATCGGCGAGCAACGCCAGATCGCTCGCTGCATACCCCTCGGTTTTCGACGTTACTGTCTCCCAGTCGACCGTCCCGACTGGCCGGTCGGCGAGATGTACGTCGAGAATTTCCTGGCGGGCCTTTTCGTCGGGTGGGCCGACCTCGATGCGCTCGTCGAACCGGCCGGAACGCACGATCGCGTCGTCGACCTCGTCGACGAGATTCGTTGCGCCGACAACGACGACATCCTCCTCTGTCACTGTCTCCAGTTCGGTCAACAGCTGGTTGACAAGCTGGCGCTGGCTCGTCGCGCCAGTACTCTGCCGGGCACCAGCGAGTGCGTCGATCTCGTCCAGAAAGACCATGCAGGGCTGGTTCGCCCGCGCGATTTCGAAGAGATCTGCGACGTTCTGGGCTGGTTTCCCCATCCACTTCGAGGTCAGCTCTGCGGGTGTGACCGGCAGAAACGCCCACTCCAGTTCGCCGGCGAGCGCTTCGGTGATGTACGTTTTCCCACAGCCCGGCGGCCCGTGCAGAAGGATACCAGAGGTGCTGTCGAGCCCGTACTCCTCATACCGGCTCTCGTTTTCGACTGGGTCGATCACCGTCTCCTGGAGGCGTGATTTTAGCTCCGCCATTCCGCCAACATCGCCGAAATCACGGTCGACACTCGGCCGCACAAGCGAGCGGGCGCTGAGGTCGACATCATCTGGCTGTGTCAGTGTCTTCCCATCACCGAGTGCCGAGCCGGCCCAGTCGGGCACGCTCGATTCGGCGTCGTCGACGGCTGCCTGCAGATACGTTTCCGTGATCTCCTCGTCGGCACGGAGTGCCCGTCGGGCGGCATCCGACGCGATGTAGGTCAGATCACTGGCGGCGTAGCCTGCAGTTGCCGCTACTGCCTGATCGAGATCTAGCGCTGGGGCTCCCGGCCGCCCTTCCAGATGGATACGGAGAATTTCACGTCGCGCCTCGGCGTCCGGTGGCGGCACCTCGACGCGCTCGTCGAACCGACCAGTGCGCAAGATCGCATCATCGACCTCCTCTAGCAGGTTTGTCGCCCCGAGGACGAGCACATCCTCTGGAATCCCTTCAAGTTCGGTCAGCAGCTGGTTGACCATCCCTCGTTCGCTCGTGTTCGACTGATCAGCTCTGGCGCTAGCAACCGCGTCAATCTCGTCGATGAACAGCACACTGGGACTGTTTGCTCTCGCGATCTCGAACAGCTCCTGAACGTTTTCCGCCGGCTTGCCCATGTACTTGCTTGCGAGATCCGCCGGTGTGACTTCGATGAACGCCCAGTCTAGCTCACCGCTGATCGCTTCTGCGATGTAGGTCTTCCCACAGCCCGGTGGGCCATGCAAGAGCACTCCGGAGACCGGTTCGAGCCCGTACTCCTGGAACTGCGCTGGCTCGCGAACCGGATCGATCACCGACCGGCGGATCGTCTGTATGAGTTCGTCCATCCCGCCGACATCGGCAAACGACCGCTCCGGTGTCGTCTCGACGAGTGTCGCTGCGTCTAGGTCTACGTCCTCCGGCTGCACTGGTGATGCTGTGGCTTCGTCTTCGGTCCCTGGCGATGGCTGCTGTGGTCCACTGGCAGCTGACTCATCAGCAACTGTTCCCGACCCATCAGCGGCCGGCCCTGACCCGTTAGCGGCTGGTTCTGACACAGCGTCGTCCACCGCTGACTGTCGAGGCGTTTCAGCGGCTTCCTCGCTGAGTAGTGCGTCGTGGGCAAACTCCGCAGGTCGTGTTCTGTCTGCGCTCAGAAACGCCGAGAGCCACTCGTGGTGGTTCAACGGTTTGGAGGCATCCTCAAGCGTTCGAACGGCGACGATCCGGTCTCGTTCTGTCGGATGATACAGCTCGGCGAGCCAAAAGGGCAAATACAGCCGTGTCACCGACTCGATGCCCTCGAAGCCGTCGATGTCGAACTCCTCGGGCAAGCCAAACGGCTCGAACAGCCGCGAGCGAACCTCGGACTGAACGGTGTTTGGCTCGTTCAGCGCCCTCGAATCACGGAGTTCGCTGATTCGATTGGTGAGTAGCTGTTCGGGCTGTCTGCTCGACACCTGGAAATCGAACAGCACTGTGGTGCCAAGTCCCTCCTCATCCCGGCCGAAATCGTAGTGATCCAGCGAGGCAAGTGTCGTCTCCGTCACGCTGTCGCGGTACTGCTTGAGCGCGGCGTGGTTGTCGGCCCAGAGCCCGTCGAGCACCGCAACACCGGTTTCCGACGAGGCGTTGGACAACAGCCCAGAGCCGGACTCGTACCGGTATTCGACTCGAAACACTGGGTAGAATATCCGGTGGAGCCTGCTGACCTCACTTTCCGTGCCGACCTGTCCCTGCGCGACCATCTCGAGCGTGTGTGCAATCGGCCCAGGGCCAGGGAGTGGCCTGTCGATCCTGATTCTATCGGGTAGCATGGATCACTCCATTACCCCCTGCTGTTGTCTTTCACTCCGGCTATCAATCATTATCTCTCTGTATCTGTTGCTTAACCAATGATACTATCGGTTCGATAGCAGCCGCTCGAACGGAGTGTTCACAAAGACAGGGATGTTGGAACAGGACAATGAGTCAGCAGGCAACGACGACACTCCGCGCTGACAGGCAGCTCGCGCCGTACGTCGAGGATATTGTCGCCACCTGAAGAGAGTGGTTTCGAAACCGACCAATTGCGATTTGAACTACGAAAAGAAGATGACGAATGGAAGTTATACCAATGATGATCTCTATCATCAAATAGAAAGCTTCTATTGCCGACTTTTACAAATAACTCACCTGTAGATATTTCAAAATAATACTTTTAATATTATATCATATTCTTAGCTATATGCAGAGACGAAAGTATCTTGCAACGGTTGGAGCAGTTGGATCACTAGCATTAGCCGGTTGTGCTGAAGACGATGATGAACCAGAAGTTGTTGACGAAAATGGTAACGATGATGAAGATGACGACGATGTTACCACGGAAGAAACAGAGGAGGAAGCAGAAGAGGAGGAAGCAGAAGAGGAAGCAGTTGTTGGTGATTTAATTGAGTCTGATGATATGCAGTTGGTTGTTGAAGATTTTAATAGAGGAGCAGATTTAGGAGAGTTTGTTGAGCCAGATCCGGGTAATGAATTTGCCAGTGTGCAGGTAGCTCTAAAGAATATCTCAGATGAATTTGTCCGGGTTAGCAATTTACTTCAAACCAGCATACGTGATGATGAAGATTTCAGTTACTCTCAAACCTTCTTTGGTGGAGATGAACCAACATTCAACGACGGAGAATTAGCTCCCGGAGAAGTTGAACGTGGAGCAATTAATTTCGAGATTCCAGAAGATACCAGTGGTCTCAGACTAGTATGGGACTTTGAGGTTGGATTATTTGAAGGTTTGAGTCGGGCAATCATCGACTTAGAAAGAGACACATCAGTTCACTCACTTGAACAGGATCTGCGGGTTGATATTCACAGTGTTGGTACAACAGTTGAATTCGGTGACGTGCAGGTATCTGTAAATGATGTACGGGTCGAAGAAAGTATCGGTCAATTTGCTGAACCAGATCCCGGAAATGAATACGTTATTATTGACATTTCTATTGAAAATAACACTGGGGAAGAAGAAAGGATCTCGACAGGACTACAGATGTTAGTCAAAGATGGGAACGGATTCAGTTATCAAGAAGACTTCACAGCTACCTCCCAATTGAGTCGAGACTTTGATGAAACCAGTCCGATAGGTGACGGCGAGACCCGGCGTGGTGAGGTAGTGTACGAAGTTGCGGAAGGTCTTTCACCTCTATACTGGATATTTGAGTTTAGCCTGTGGACAGATGGGAGCAAGACCTTCTGGGAACTTCGGTAAGAGTTTACCAGCTAATCGATTAGATGTTTCTGCTCTTCGCGCTTGCTCGCCCCGATGTGTTTCCAGTGGAGGATTTCGGTGTCCGCAGAGGGATCGAGATCGTCTGTGACCGAGAGATGACTCGTGGGGAGATACGCAAGCGAGCACGCGAGTAGCAGCCTGTATGCCTCGCTGTATCTCTGGCGGGCCTACGAAGGGTGAAACTGTGGCTTTTGACTGGAAGACACGGAGCCCTTGCAGTTGGGAAAAACGTCGAGGCTGCCTTCGAAGTCACCCTGATAGTCGAGTACTGTGCTCGCATCCACTATCAGGCAGTGAGTATCGGTGAGCCAAACATCATCCCGACAGCGAGGTCGAGAATCTCATCGAAGGGTTCGAAGGCTATGGCGAAGCACACTGAGGCCCAAAGCATTTGGGTAAAATACCGTAGAATTTCTCTTCATGTCGCTGGATTTGGATATCTGGCTCGGCCGTGTTTGTGTAGTTACAAAACGAGTAGCTGGTACTGCAGACAGCAAGAAAGCCCCCGCCTGCACCACTCCCGCGGCTTGTTTCGGTCCTCGGTTTTCGACTTGCAGTGTCTGTTCACGGGAGCGCAGCAGCCAAAGCAAACACTCCCACGACTGCCGCGAACAGTTAAGCCAGTCCGCTCGTTTGCTCGCGTATGGAACAGCTCGATCTCTCGAATGGTTTCGATGTCCACGAGTACCGCCACGGACTCAAACTCATTCAAGAGACACGAGAGACGATGCAGTTGGAGAACCGCTCCGGTGAGTTCGCCTGCCCGGCCTGTGGCAAACGTTTCGAGAAGCTGTTCGTCAGCGAAAAGCGAGTGAACAGCTTTGGCAATCCGGGTACCTCCTTCTGTATCGCCCGAGCCGACGACCAGCTGCTTCTGTTGACTCACTAATTCGGTTGACTGCTAAACGTCAGACTTACCGCTGGCGCTTTCCCAGTAGCCAGTATGACTGTCCCATGTGTCGGCGTCGCCCGCGAGTCGGGCGAGCAGAGCCGGCAGGAACTCGCCGGGTTGGGTCTCGTCGACGACGAGTACGAGATCGTCCACGAGGATGGGACACTGTATATTCCAGTCACTGATCCCGAGGGAGTTCCCGAGGAATACGATCTCCAGTCGAAATCACTCCCCCGCCGGGAGACCCAGACCACACCCGCGGATCTACTCGATTTTACACCCTCTTACGAGCGCCTCGGTGAGGTGATCATCATCGACGAGGATGATCCGGACAGGGCCCGAGCACTGGCCGATGCGCTCGTCGAGTCAGATATCCCCACGAAGACGGTTCTCAATCGTGCGTCGAAAATTCAGGGTGTCGAGCGAGTCCGGGACTGGGAGATCCTTGTCGGCGAGGAAACTGAAGCGATCCACCGCGAGTATGGCTGTGAGTTCGCCCTCGATCTGGCCGCAGTGTACTTCTCGCCACGATTGGCGACAGAACGCCACCGGGTAGCCGAACAGGTGAGCGAGGGCGAGCAGGCGGTCGACATGTTCGCCGGTGTCGGCCCGTTTGCGATCCCCTTCGCGAAACGGGGCGCGACCGTCGTCGGCGTCGATATCAACGAGACGGCGATCGAGTATCTCCAGAAAAACGCAGAGCGAAACGGGGTGGCTGACCGGGTGACAGCCATCCACGGCGACATTTCGGATGTCGCTGGTGAGTACGAGAACTGGGCGGATCGGCTGGTGATGAATCTCCCCCACTCCGCCGACGAGTTTCTTGACAGCGCCGTCAGGCTGGCTGGCGAGGAGTGTGTGTTGCACTTCTACGATATCCAGCACGAGGATGACCTGTTCGGGCCGGGCGAACGCGCAATCCGCGAGGCGGCTGAACCTGACTATAGGGTCACCGTCGAGAACCGCCATACAGTGCGGTCGTACGCACCGCACGAGTACAACGTCGTGCTGGACGTTCGGCTAAAACGGTGATGGAGGGCGGGTGGATTCGCAACGCTTATTGGTCGTATCGCTACTACATTTTGGTGTCCTGCGAGTGATGCGGGGCGAGTGAGAACGAGCGCCGGTGTAGCTCAGACTGGCAGAGCGATTCCTTCGTAAGGAATAGGCCGAGGGTTCAAATCCCTCCACCGGCTTTCTACTGCGAACGCACGTGAGCAGTGAAAGCCAGATGTGAGGGATTTGAATCAGGGAGGAGCTTGCTCCGACCGTGGTTCACAATTCCCTCCACCGGCTTGCTTCTGCGACGAAC
>LKMJ01001071.1_pt1 | contig 23372 bp, 33 predicted proteins | sample 643391 | NCBI WGS metagenome assembly LKMJ01 (sample SAMN04112250, study PRJNA286221) | soda lake metagenome | biome: soda lake; feature: Kulunda Steppe; material: water; isolation source: sample PL-Br10 brine of Picturesque Lake | place: Russia: Kulunda steppe | collected 2010-07
CATTTGGTCATTATGAGTTCAAGGTGCTTCCATTTGGTTTGGCAAATGCCCCTGCCACTTTTCAAGGGCTCATGAACAGAGTTCTGGCCCCTATCAAAGACTTTGCTGAGGCATATATGGACGATATAATTGTCCGTTCTAAAGACGCCCAGCAACATGAAGACCATCTGCGGCAATTGTTTGAATTGCTGCGCCAACACAGACTTTTTGCCAAACTCCCCAAATGCACATTCAACGGACCTGAAGTTCATTATTTGGGGCATGTTGTTAGCAGACATGGACTTAAAGTAGACCCAACTAAAATTCAGACAGTGGCAGGGTGGCCAACACCAATACAATACTGGACCAAAGGTGCTTTTCAGCACCACCAATTGTTGGTTCTTTCTACATGCCAATTCAATCATTGATTTGGGTAAAGCCGTGATTTCACTATTGATCACTGTCATGATCGGTCATTGCTTCTTGTGCCGAATCAAATTTTATACTTGGGTCATGCCATGACAACCTAAGCTATAGGACTCTCTGGACTTTTGAAACCCTTGAGGCCCAGCCCATGAAATGTTGTTAAATGCTCACCTGAAGGCCTCCCAGGAAGAAATACTAGGAAACTTACAAATCAGAAGATGTGCACAGGGAAGTGTCAACAAATAAAGTACTAAGTACCAGGGAGAAAATAAAAGAAGAAAAAGAAAGATTGCTGATTTTTTAAGAATTTCAACTTAAAATCCTTGAAGTCTCAAGTGATTTAGAAGTTAGTTCTGTTTTCAGTCGTGGAATATTCACAATGTTCCAGAGAAGTGGTGCGTTGTCATTTGCTGGAAAATTATCTCAATGCTTGTAGGAGATTGACTGAGTGACCCCACGATGAGTGTAATCTCCCCATTACGGGGTTACTTAAGTTACAATGGGTTTAGACCTTCAGCCAGATGGGTTGACTGTTGGGCTTGCTGGACATTGCCAGCCGAACAAAAAATATCCATAGTGTCAGAGATAAAAAGGAATGCTTTGTATGTCTGCTTCAAGAGAAACAATTTCACATCCTCAGCTCCAATGTTGTCAAAATAAAAAGCGCCTGTGTCTCCAATGTAAGTCCTACCAGCAAAATCAGCAAATTGTTCCTCGAATTTCCTTCTTAAATAGCATCATGGGGGTAGGCTAATCTTAGACTCTAGACAAGCAAACACAGTATGGATGTTCTTTGCATGCTCCTGGGGCCCATGTTCATAATTTCGTTTACTGCCCAACTTGGGCAGTGGCCGAAGTACGATGAAACAGGTATCATCACATTACTCGACCTCTATAAGGTGGATGTGCCGCTGGTAGGGTGTGGGCTGACTGGTGTTTCCGACTCTGGACAATGACTGGCAGGCTGGTGCTGCTGCTGAGAATGCCCCATCCTCTTCAAGTATATTTGTACCTAGGGTGGGCAGTTGGAAATTAGCAGTGCTGCCTGATGTCTCTCATACAATTCTTGAAGACCATCAAGTTGACCTCAGCAACCCCTTCATCTTTCATTTATTGCCAACAGATTTGAAGCCATCAGCAAAAAAACACTGCAGTGAATTGCAGCAGCCGTGCAGCAGTGCAGTACAGATCAGCTTGCGCACCTCTCTCAAATCTTTGGGTATGGCTTGAACAGAGGGCCCACCACAGCCCATGCGCATGGCATGCATTGCAGGTCGGCTTATGCGCATAGCATGCATTGCAGGTCGGCCCATGCGCATGGCATGCATTGCAGGTCGGCTTATGCGGGGTGAGTTTGCCAAGAGCCACTGATTGGCACTCGGAAAACAATTCAAAGATCATGATGTCGCAGGTCTGATCTACTAGATGTTTAGTATACAGCCGCAGTACTCGTTTGGGTCGTTTCAGATATTCTGTATCTATCTAAATGTTAAGAGTTCATTAGACAATATGTAACATATTATATGTTGGTCTCAGCCTGAGGCTGTGCTTGGCCAATATGGCACAGCACCCTACTCAAGGACCAGAGTGCTCCAGCTAATCAGGAATTGAACTTCATCCCACATTCTACGTAAACAGGATAAGATTTAAAAGCTGAAGGACACTTAAAAGGTGCCAGCAAAAGTAATAAATAAGCCTTGCAAATTAACATTGACCTAATTTTGATGGTCAAAATGCTGACCAAAAAACCAATTTGTGCAAGTCTGGTACTATTCCCTGATAAATGCACACCTTGACAGAGGCATGCGTATTAGCAGATTTGGCATCTTAGAATGTGCATATGAAATCTCACATTGACTGGTTGAGAAATCATCTTACTTAGCATGAATGATAAAAGGACTTCCACTGGCACATAAATGCATGTAAGTGGCACTTGAATGTACATCAGCATTGCGCAAGGCCTGCGAGTTCCTGAGCTTGGCAAGCGCAAATGATTAGATCAAAAACCATGAATATAGAGGGATAACAAGCTGATTAGAAAAGGTGCAGAGCACAGGGATGCCACACAGGGATGCCATGTTCTGGCGTTTGTAGTAACCCTTTTCATGACATAACCTGGCTTGCCTAATAAAAAAATGCCCCTTAAGATCTTCAGATCCATTGACCCTGACTCAGCTTCGGAAGCTCCGGTACTTTTCAAATCTTCGAACTGCCTTGAAGGCACTTACGCAATCTGGACATAATAAGCTTTGCCATAAAAACCCTACGACTGGTTACTACTCATATCACCAGGGTTCACCTCCCATAGCCCACAAAGATATCAGTAAAACATTCTAGACAATGCTCAATCTGTCCTTTGAAATGAAGACAATTCACCACCAAATAGGCAGAGCGGGTACCTCTGCCAAATAGGTACACTTTTCTCATCAGAAGCGAGCTTTTCACTTTAAGACCTCGACAAATCTGCAATGCCCATTCTGGCATCACTCAGACAGTGCCCTACACAATCTATCAGGTTGTCAACACTAGGCCATCTCCTGTATGAATCCTAAACGCCACAACATCGCTTGTAGATTTATCATGAAAGCTATTGAAGCAGGCTCCCTAGGGGGCTGTTTTGTCCAAATGGATATTGGCAGCAAAATTGCAAATTGCAAAGCTTACAGATGCCTGAAGGATCTACGGATACTATCCGTTCTAGTAGAACCATCCCTGGATGGCTTTTCTCAAGCCATTTCCTAAGCAAGGACTTGCTGCAATCGTCCAGACGCTATTCTAGCAACAGAAATACCTACCAAAACAAGAAATGCAACAGGTGCCTACACTTGGTACGCTTTAGGAAGTAGGGCAGGGTGTGGAGGGGATGGAGGGCTCTCAGCAACATCAACAGCCTTCCAGCCTTTGTTCAGGGTCCGGACCCTAGTCAGCTTATGCCCAATCAGCGGTACATCCATCTCGTAGAAGTCAAGTACTGCAAAGATATGATGTCTAGGAGCCAGCTTGGAGGCCGCCAAGCAACAGCACAGGGTCAACATCTTCACTGAGCCGCTGCTAACATCAGCCTCCACGCTATCCTTTTGGAAGTGGGTGCCACCATTTCAGAGATGTGGCGGATGTGCCAGCGTGGAATTAGTTAGCACACTTTGATTTGGCTGCACTAGCTACCCCTCTTCCCCACCACCTTCTCGGGGGACACCCTGGTGGATGGCACCAGCAGCACACTAGTGAGTACTCCCGTCCACAGTGCTCCAATCCGGAGCGCTCCCTGCGCACATCACCTCCTCGACACCAACTCTCCATGGCCCCTTTACACATACTCTTCACGGGCCCCAACAAACTTGCGCGCCAGCCTCAGGAAGGATGGCAGGCGCCCTGTTTGGCTGGTGGTGTGGGCAGTGGCAGGCGCGTTCCTGATCATGGGGATGGACATACCCTTGCCAAAAGTGGCCTGCATGCAGCAGGCATGAGCCAAACGGGCGCTCGGGTACTGTTCAGCGGGTGCAAACGGCATCTGCGCGGTAGACACCAGTGCACGGATTCATCGCAAACCCCCAAAACATCCCCAGACGTATGTATTATGGCCCCCACACGGCTCATGACCGCCCGAGAACCTTCCTCCTGCAGACAGCGAATGGCGTGGTGGAGGGAGGAGGAGATGCGCACACTAGGCACAAAGCAGGAAATCCAATCACATTGTGTGCAGCACACCCCTCACCTCGCCAGGTAGGCAGCGCCCCGAGGCCACATCACACTGAGGCAACTCCCCAGGGCAGCTGCAGGCAGACGCACAAACAAGTGGCATGTTTGTTGTGCTATGAATATGCCACACAACATGTCGGGGGCAACAGGTTGCATGGGGTTGCCACACACATCAACAAGCGATTGTTGCTGTTGGCCACCACCTGTTGCCACACCACCACAACAAATAGGCTGTTGTGATGGTGTTGTGGCAACAAGTTGAAGGTGTATGCTGAGAGGGGTCGTGGGTCATGGCAAGCAACACAGGTTGTGGCAAGAAACACAGGTCATTGGAATAGTAATAAACAATCGCAGCGGCAGAACACATTGGCTCCACTGCCACGCAAATCTCTGAGCGAAACAAAAGGAATCCAAATGCCTCCTAACACGCCTGCTAAAGAGTGGGTATATGGATGTTTCCTTATATTCTTCTCAGGCACAGGCGAGGCTCAGGCTTGACACAAGCTGGCCATGTGTTCAAATCCTACCAAGCACCAACGCTTTGCTACTCCGATTGCAAGTGTCCCTAGGGCAAAAACTCAAGGCTAGGCTCAGGCAAAGGCCAGTAAAAGACTAGAGGACTCCTATAAGACCTGTGCCCGGCTGGGACGTCCAGTGCTAAGCAGGCACCATGCTGCAGCTTGCCGGGGCAGCACGAGTCCAGCGGACACCCGTGCACCAGCCAGCGCACCAGTGCAGCTTGTCAGGGCAGCACACAGCATCCGGCATAGGGCAGCAGCCCCAGAGCGCGCACAGGCCCACGCTGCGTGCACCACCCGCTCGCTTGGACGGCTGCAAAAGGCAGAGGCGCAGTGCCCACACAAGGGTTATTTACTGGCAGGGAGGGGGGAGTGGACCTTATGTCAAACGCTGCCGGTTGCCTGGTGTTTGGTCAGGCAAGGCTGGCTTTGACTCTCGCAGTGGACGCAAAAAGCTATGCATACTGCTGCAAAACTAAATGCAATTGAGGGCGACCAGGGACAAGATTGGGGAAGAGGGCGGTCGATGTGACAGTGACACCTCATCTAGGTGGCAGCAAGCAGTTTGCGGCGGGGCAATTCACAGGAAATGCAACTGCACGCTCACCTCATCCAGGCAGCAGCAAGTGGTTTCCGGCGGGCACGAGTGCATCTGATCACCTGCAAGGGCATGGCTCAGGCAGCCACATGTGTTGCAGCTGCGTAGTCGCCCTCCTTGATGAGCTTGAAGACAAGATGAGAAACGCAAAAGGCCTTGCCGTGCACTTCCTCCTTCTCAATGATAACTCAAGCAAAACGCGCTATAGCTCCGGAACAAAGCTTAAAGCAACCGCCAGATCAGGAGACCACACCCAGGGAGCAGCAGACAAAGAAGGCCAGCGCATACCACGCAGCTGGCGGCAAACGTGGAACAGGTATTCACTCATGCAGAAAGCAAATTGCATTCGAGGCCCGCCCGCCGCAGCCTTGAGCTTTCTGAAGAAATGCATGTTTTGAGCTGTTTTGGACGACTGGCTTCAAGGCAGGACACATACGGCGGTAGCCAAGGGGCCCATTTGCTCCACCCTTCAGGTGCATCCGGATGCACCAGGGATCCCTGGTGCTGGGCCGACCCTAAGCGCTCATTATGCTGCTGTGCTCAATCCTGGACGCCAAGCGCGGCCCTGTTCACGTGCACTCACATTGCACACGGCCTGGGGTGGGTGGAGGTGGAGGGGGAGGAGGAGGCGTGGGGGGTGTTTTTGGGGGGTTGGGGTGCTGCTTCACTGGATAGCCTGCGTGCACAGTGTGGCGGCATTTCGATGGAGGGTGTGTGTGAATGATCCACAGCACGGGCACTGCATGAGTGGTGGACGGCAGATTGAGCAAAGCATGGGTGGCGTCCGTATGGCAAACAGACAGAGCCCAGTGCTTTGGGTTGACCAGACGCCAGCCTCACCTGTGCACACCATCCTCACCTAAGCTCAGCCGCACCTGCTCACCAGCCACATCTACCTGCTCACCAGCCACACCTGCTCACCAGCCACACCCGCTCACCAGCCTGCTCACCAGCCTGCCCAACTGTTCACCTCGACAGCTCTGCTGGGCTGGTACCTGGATGGCCTTGGTGCCTGGATGGCCCTGGTCCCTTTGATACCCCTGGTCCCTTTGATACCCCTGGTGCCTGGATGGCCCTGGTGCACGAGGCCACTGAGCCCCTGGTCCCTTTGATACCCCTGGTCCCTTTGATGCCCCTGGTGCCTGGATGGCCCTGGTGCCTGGATGGCCCTGGTGCCTGGATGGCCCTGGTGCCTGGATGGCTCTGGTCCCTTTGATACCCCTGGTGCCTGGATGGCCCTGGTGCCTGGATGGCCCTGGTGCACGAGGCCACTGAGCCCCTGGTGCACAGATCCTGGAAAATACCTTGCCTACAAGAAGCACACGCTGCCTCTCCTGCACTGCTGCACTGCCCGTGGTGGCATGCACCTGCGCACGAGCTCCCAAAGGTGCTGCCAGTGTGTGACTGAGATGCTCACTCCAAAGGATGACGGTGATTCGGCAAGGCAGCCGCCCATGCAGGAGCACAACCGCGCTTGCCCCACCCACTTGCGGCGGCGGTGATGCCGCACAGGCCCTGCGCGCCGGTCAGGGGGTCGGTGTATCCCATCTTGATGCGGATGAAGCCTTGGTCGCCCCACGCGGGCCCCCAGCTGTTCTTGACCAGCCAGTACGGCTCCTCCTCCTGGGCACCTGCGAGCGCATGGGGTGCAGCACCTTCTGGGTTGCCCCCATGCCCTTGCCCTTTTGGGAAGCAGGCTGCTCTTGGGCAGCTGGCCGCCCTTACCCTTTTGAGCAGGCTCTGCTAGAACTAGATCGTCCAACAAGAGGCCCCTGCTGGCTATGGAGGGATGGCGGGCGGCTTCTGGTGCCTTTCAGGGTCTATAGTGCCAATTTGTGCTCGACCAGCCAGACATCAGGCTACAAGGACCAGACATTACGCTACAAGGACCAGACATCACGCTACAAGGACCAGACATCACGCTACAAGGACCAGACATCACGCTACAAGGACCAAACGCTGTCAGTCGTGACGAGACCGCAAGAGTATTGCTACACACATGCACTCAAGCAATGCACGCTCTTGGAGCTTTGATGCGCTTGAGCAAAACACGCGCTTGAAGCCGTGATGCACTCAAGCCACGATGCACCCAAGCGAAGCACACACACACATACCGTTGGTGGAGCACACGTTCAAAGTCTGGATGCATTCAAGCAAAGCACACGCTAGTAGCCTTGGTGTACACGCCTGCAGTTGCAGCATTCTCTGGGCACGGCTGCTTGACACCAAGCACACCTACTCAGCGCACCATACCTTCATCCTCAGCGCACTTTTTTATACCTTCATATAAGCGCACCATACCTTCATCCTCCGCAGCTTTGTTGCTCATGGAGGGGGTCAGTCCAGAGGACTGCAAGCCTCCATAGCCCACCTGCAGCTCAACATTGCAAGACCACATCTGCGTCACGCCATCCCCCCTGATCAGGAAGGCCTGCCCTGGCGCTTTGTGTGCCTGTGTGGCAAAGCGCCGCTCTGCCCTGTGCCCAAGAGCTGCACCCCCCAGTAAGGAGGCGTGCCACTCAGTGTGGCAAAGCACTGCTCTGCCCTGTGCCCAAGAGCCGCCCCCCCCCCAGTAAGGAGGCGTGCCACTCAGAGTGGCAAAGCACCGCTCTGCCCTGTGCCCAAAAGCCGCCCCCCCCCAGTAAGGAGGCGTGCCACTCAGAGTGGCAAAGCACCGCTCTGCCCTGTGCCCAAAAGCTGCACCCCCCAGTAAGGAGGCGTGCCACTCAGAGTGGCAAAGCACCGCTCTGCCCTGTGCCCAAGAGCCGCTCCCCCCCAGTAAGGAGGCGCGCCACTCAGATTGGCAAAGCACCGCTCTGCCCTGTGCCCAAAAGCCGCACCCCCAGTATGGAGGCGTGACCCACAATATGGAGCCGCACTCCCTCTGTATGGAGGCGTGCCCCTCAGAGTGGCACTGACGCAATGAGGAGCATGTTGCAGCCCATACACACGCGGCGTCCTGTCCCCTGTGCACTGCTCTACTGCTGCACTGTCCACTGCTGCACTGTCCCCTGTGCACTGCTGCACTGTTGCACTGCCCCCTGTGCACTGCTGCACATGGCGGACATGCCCCGGATGCATATGCCGCACATGGCGTACATGCCCTGAATGCATATGCCGCACATGGCGGACATGCCCCGGATGCATATGCCGCACATGGCAGACATGCCCTGGATGCATATGCCGCACATGGCGGACATGCCCTGGATGCATATGCCGCGCACAGCAGACATGCCCTGGATGCATATGCCGCACATGGCAGACATGCCCTGGATGCATATGCCGCACATGGCGGACATGCCCTGGATGCATATGCCGCACATGGCGGACATGCCCTGGACGCTTATGCCGCACATGGGCCGCCAGAGCTCATCTGACCTCGGCAGCGGCAGCCCCGTGTCTGTTAGGCCCTATAGTTCAAGACGCTTAGCTTGACCGCTGCTCAATCAATCAGGCAGGGGGCTGTGCTTGACACCGAGACATTGAGAAGATGGCATACGCAAGGGGCTGTGCTTGACACCGAGACATTGAGAAGATGGCATATGCAAGGGGGCTGCCGCTCATGGACCAGGCAGTCAGATCTGTCTGAATGCACACCAGACAATGTGAGGAAATAATCACATAAGAATGCCTGATTTTCCCAGCCCAGGAGCATCTTGCAAGCATTCCTGTTCCAATTTCTGTGCACGTGTCTGCTGCAAGCTGCATCCGCAAGCTCTATGCACCTTATGCATGAGTGTGGGCCACGATAAGAGTCTAGAGATGTAAATACAACCCATCTAATATTTACAAGCTCAATGCCGCCGCCGCTGCTTCTGGTGCTGCTTCTGGTGCTGCTGCTTCAATCTATGTGCCCTGCCAAAGAAGTCAATATCAGCCCCTCTTGCCCCCCGCGCACCAGGAGCACGCCGTGGTTGAGTTGGCTACCGCAGCCTGGGTCCGACATAACACCTCCTGCGTGTGCGCAATAAGCGCATTTCATGCGCACTTATGCCCTCTGTGTCCGTCCATTTGCTTGTGGGGAGCTTAAGCAGCAGGTGCATTAATGCCACGTGTGCAGCAGTCTGCCTGAAATGCCCGAGTTGGTTTGAAAGAAGGGCAAGAGCGTGCAAGGAGCAGGGGCTCAAGGACAAGATGCTGCACAGGCACACGCTTGATGTATGCCCCGCCCCCTTCCCCCCTCCTTGCACCCCCTCGACTGTGTCCTGCCTGCTGCTCAGCAGCGCACTGCACCGCACCTGAGTAGAGCTGGAAAGCCAGGCTGTCTGCCTCCACAGCGACCGCAACCGGCTGCGCGCAAGCAAACACACGTGGGCAGGCAAGCACTCAACGGCACTCCCTCAACGTGCTCAAAAATGATTTGTTGCATCTTAAGAGCCGGTGCCTGGACTGCTTGTGGCTGCTGCTGCTGCTGCTGCTGCTGCTGAGAGGCGTGATGGGCAGCGCCAGGTTTTAGGCTACGGAGAAGGTCGGCGCCTACTTGAGCTTGCCCACGCAGGTGAGCGCAGGCCTTAAAGGACAGAGGTGCACATGCAGGCGCGAGCAGGCACAAAGGCGAACATGCAGGCGCGGGCAGGCACAGACACAGTCACATGTGCCGCATGCACACGCGGACTGGCGTCTCACATGGCCTCTCGTGGGGTGCATGGTCCCCTACATGAATTGATTCCTAGGGCCTAACAGGATAGGGGCTGCCCCTGCCGAGATCATATGAGCTATTGCAGCCCACGCGCGGCATATGCTGGCCCTGTGGCAGCCTACGCACGCTGCGTATCCACGGCGTGCGGCACTTAGAACAGTGTGGTCCAGCAGAGCGTGTGAGATGCGGCGTCTGTGTGCCTGTGCCCATGCAAGCGCCTGTGCGCCCGTGTGGCTGTGCCCATGCGTACGCCTGTGCGGCTGTGCCCATGCGAACGCCTGTGCGGCTGTGCCCATGTGAGCGCCTGTGACTCACAACAGCCAGCCTCTGCTGGGGGGGGGCCCGCGAGCCACAGAGCGGCCTCAGCACCCTCTGCGCAAGGGCCTCTGGCAGGGAGGCGCAACAGGCAAGCAGCTGCGCTGGTGGCGCACACATCTCTCTTGATGCTTTAGAATCGCGCCGTACAGGCCTAAAGCCACCTGCACTCTTGCAGTCTTGGACTCCACAGCGCCCAGTGCCGGGGGCCGGATGAGTGTGCATACACTCTTGGACTCCACAGCTCCACTTGGCTGTGCATACACTCTTGGACTCAACAGCGACTCCACAGTGCCGGGGGCCGGGTGAGTGTGCACACACCGGCTCGCGCCGCAGCCTTCAGCAGCGCCGCCTCACTGCCGCGCAGCACCTCTCTGTGCTACGGCAGGAGCAGCCTGGGCTTGATCGGCTGCACGCGATCACACGCACGGGTGTGCGTACCTGGTGCGCCACGGCCTTCAGCAGCGCCACCTCGCTGCTGGGCGGCACCTCCTGGAAGCCGTCGATGGTGACCACATGCCTGCTGTTGCGCGCCGCGTCGCAGCCCGAGGGGTTCTCGACCGCAGTGTACGGGTAGTCCTTCTCGGTGTTCAGGCCGCCGTTCTGCGCTCGCAGCATGCGCGCACGCAAATGCCAGGGGGACTCTCAAGGTATGGTGCATGCCTATGCCGGGGGGACTCTCAAGGTATGGTGCACGCGTATGCCGGGGGGACCCTTGAGGAATGGTGTTCAAGTGTGCACAATGGCAGCGTACAAGGCATCCCTCTGGGTGTTTGTGCAGCTGGTCTGCATATGCTGCACACGCATGCCAAGGGGTGTGTGTGCATGTGTGCGCGAATGACGGTGCTGCAAGCATGGGCGGATCAGGGTAAGGGTAAGTGTGGCCGTAACGGGAAAGAAAGGCAGTGGGAGGTGCTCTGTGTGAGGAGCACAGGGCTACAAGCGGGTGCGCTTTCAGATGAAAGCTTGCGCTTATGCCACTCCTTCTGATGCACTTTTTGCTGTGCTTGCTTTGTGCAGTTGGGCTTGCTGATGGCTCGCAAATTGGCCAGACCCCCACAACCCAGGACCTCCACGACCCATGACAACACAGCCAACCGAGGCAGCTGCAGACCTTAACTATCCCATCACATGCAGCCCATATGAGAGACACGGGCTGCAAAGCGCTGCTGGCTGGCAGCGAGCGCCCACACAGCCACCGCCTCACCGCCACAATGAAGTCGTACGCGTTGTTCATCATGCCGCCCGAGCAGCCCATGTCAACCATGCGATCGCAGTCAACCAGCTCTGCAGGAAATAACGGTGGCAGAGGCGCGCAGTGCGTCGCCCCTCACCAAAATGATGCGCTTATGTTCCAGGTCTAGGCCCTGGACTTGGGTTAGAAACGCACTCAGAGCTTAAGCCCCGATCCCAAACTCAGCTACTGTGAGACCTAGCTCCAAACAAAGAGCCCCTTCTAGGGATGCATGTGCTGCATGTGGTCCACGTTCCATCTGGTTGAAGCACAACACCTGGGCGCAACTAAAGGCACAGTAAGTGAGAGTGCATCCCCCGCCAGATGTCTATTTAAAAAAATGGAGCGCATTCCCCCCCAGATGTCATCCAAAACCGGTGCTTCGATTCCATGGGAGATGTGCAGGCTGCGTCCCTCAACTTCGGCAAAGCAGCATGTTCTCAAGCGCAAACACCATGCTCACATGCTCATATGCTTCTGGCCTTCTGTCTGCGCACGGCGAGCATGGATGCATCCAGAAAGGTCTGCGCAGCCATATACATCCATCCACATCCAGTGTGACTGCACTTGATGTGGCTGAATGCTTGCGTCATCAAGAAGTGCTCCCACCAGTGACCTTGCCAATGCGCTACTGGTGTAGTGCACCAGCGCCCCTGCCAATGCGCTCAAGAGTACAACAGCTCAGAGGCCTCACTATGCTCCCTGTGTGCCCACACCTTGCTCACTAAGCGACGTCATCTTGTGTGTGTACAGGCTGTTTGCGCCCTCGATGGCCCCGGTGGTTGCAAACGCCCAGCAGGAGCCGCACTGCACAGCACAGCCTCCAGCTGCTCTCAGCAAGCACATGTGCTCCACAAGAGATGCGTGTTGATGTGCTGTAATGGCCCTGAGGGTGGCAAATACCCAGCAGGAGCTGTGCCGTGCAGCACAAGCTCCGACTGCAGCCGGTTTTGGCAAGCGCATGCGCTCCGCATGAGACAAGTTTTGTTTTTTGACGGCCCCAGAGGTGGCGTTAAGCCCAGCAGGAGCTGCAATGCGTAGCACGAAGCTTGTCCGCAAGGGCATGGGCAGCAACATGCGCTCACGCTAAGGGAGTACCTTAGCTCCTTACTGTTTCAGGCAAGAATGAAATGAGTGCCGTGCACGGCCCCCTTCCGCCCCAGCCCAGGATGGATTCAGTGCACAACTCCCTCACACATGGTCCCACCTGGCCCTGGTTCTTGACCCCGCTCACTGCGCCCTTGGCCCGCCAGTCCAGCTCATTGGGCAGCACTTCTGTGTCCGTGGCCTCATGCATGAATCCGGGGATGAGGCTGCTGCCGTACTGCATGCACAAGCGCGTGCGGCACACTGGCACGAGAGTAAACAGTGCACTGGCGCAAGCGCGCGCGGCATACTGGCACAAGCGCATGCAGCACAGTGGCACAAGCGCACGCAGCGCACTGGCACAAGGGCGTGCAGGCTGCATGATGCCACAATCTGGCACTGCCACACCAAGCATGCCAGGGGATCTTCTGTGCCCATGCAGCACACGCAAAGTGGACTGGGGCACAGCTGTGAGAGTGCGGGACACAGATGTCTTTATAACACAAGAGTCACCACGTGAAAGCTCTCTTTCCTTGCACAACAAAGCAGCCCCGCCACCAGTCGCTGAGCAGGTTTCGACGCCAGCCAGCATTCACTGCTTTGTTATGATCGTGCGCATCCCACATCCCATGGAGACCTGCCCACCTGAAGTGGTCTATGGTGCGCCTTCACGCCCAGGAGCTGCTTGAACTCTGCTTGCGTCAGGTCCGCCAGGGGCGAGTCCACGCTCAGCTGCAAGGCAGCGTGGCATGCCACAGATGCACAAGGCAATCCATGCTCAGCTGCAAGGCAGCGTGGCATGCCACAGACGCACAAGGCAATCCATGCTCAGCTGCAAGGCAGCATGGCTTGTCACAGATGCATGAGGTAGGCTGATACCTGGGTCATGGGTGCGGTGGTCTACCCCAGTAATGTGGACGCATAGGGTCTGAGGATTGGAGGATAGGCTAGGCATCAAAACATGCATTGGCTCTGGCTGCATGCAGCGGACCACTGCATCTCATGTCGCAGTACCAAACATGTGAATGCCATGTGAATAAACAAGGACGGCGTCCAGGATCTGCAGCATATATGGATGATCGCCGCCGGTCGCGCTCTTGCAGCAAGAAATCAGCGACCACATGACCAGAGCCTGGCATGATCCCCCTTCATGAAGGCCAGAAATTGGCCCAATGTTGCACAGTGACTGGCTTGGGGCACACCTGTGCTGCATTTCGCATGAAAACCCTCTTTTGCCAGATTGCCTTCCGACGCAGATCCTCCACCCTAGCTTCTCGGTTCACATTGCTTTGGGTGCAGCTTGCTAAAGTGTCGTCCTGGTGTCTCAGGGCCCTTCACATTTTTGTTTGGAGGCGAAGCTGTCTCTCCAACACCCAAAAAAGTAGGAATGTGCTACTGGCTCAGGACCCTACATGAACCGGTTTCTTTACAATTACTGAGCTATACCTTGAGCAACCTGGCAGCTGTGATCAGCTACAAGCTCGCTCACCCAGTGCCCAAGGCCTTTAGAGTTGTACTCGAGTGCAAATTGTGCATTGCTCAAGAACGTGGTGCGCCGCGTGTAATAGTCGATGCCCAAGGCCTGCGCTCCCAGGTCGTTGCTGCCTGCCCGCAGTATGGTAGGTGCGGTGGCGTAGGGCTTGGAGTGGCGCTCTGCCCATTTCTGGAACCCCTCAGCAGGTGCGGCCTGGAAAGAATACGATCATTGCGTGGCTCATGAGTCACCTTTGATCAAATCAGATGTGCATTCTTGCAGCTGGCAGATCCCCCCCTCCTCATGCACATGCATCCCTAGGGGTTGATCATTAATACATGCCTGTCCGCCAAAAAGGTATCCTCACAAACCTTTTTGGCAGGCACCCCTGCATTCAAGTGCATGCTGCCCGTGCACGGTAAAGCGGAAGGCCAGATCAGGCCTCCTTGGGAGCACATTCCACAGCCCGATCATCACACAAGCTCTGAATTCCGGCTTAAGCTGATCAAAAGCAACAACAGCACGCATTTGGGCCGGGGGCCATGCTGCAGCTCGAGCTAAGGATGACAGCAGGATCCTCCGGAGCTCCCGCTAGCGCTGCGAGCAGCCACGAACTTCATAGCAGCAAGGTGCAGTTGACAAGGAAAGGCGTAGCTATATCTATATCGCACCAAGATTCTCGCCAAGTCCGCATCTGCTTCCTGCCGACTCTTGCGGGCGGTCGTTGAGCCGACGAAGGCGAACGCCAAGAGGCATAGGACGAAAGGCTGCGTTTTAATGCGCATGATTATTTGTAACTTCGATAAAAATAAGGACACCTCGAATCTTTTGAAAGGCGTGACCTCTGCAGGACGTCGGCCTGCTTGCTTGAGGAAACTTGTTTTATAATAAATATATATGTATTAAGTTATATAAAGGGACAGATGAAGCGTCTTCAGACCCAGGTATGCAAACCAACTTGCTCCAGCTGTCCTGCGCCTGTGCACACCGTTGTACCACGTGGTGACTGAGGTTGATGGCCCCCTCCAGTCGGATCTTGTTCACAGATGTATCTATGCTTTTGTCAAGCTGCAGCACCCGGGGAGGAGGGGTTTGCTTGCATAAGGGCGTAAGGTGCAGCTTCTGTGAACAACTTGCACAATTAACGTGAACATTCACGATACAGCCCACACAACCCATACATTCCTGCAAATCAAATTTATGTCAAATTGAAAATGTGCTCATCTGATTGGACTGTGAATTTGAAACATCTGTTGATCAGATGCCGCGGCAGTCAGAAAGAATCAATAGGCAGTCCATAGCCTGCTTTGCAAGTGCAGCATGCACTACTGGACGCGCTTGCTAATGAACTGAGAAAACACACCATGCTGCACAACTCCCCGTTTGAAACAGGAAGATACCAGGATCCGGACAGCTGCAAAGAAGAGGGCCTTCCACCCCCCCCTCGCCAGCGCATCCCAGGAGCAGACCTCGCAGGAGGGCACAGAACCTGCATCAATAGGTGCTGTTGCGCACAAGCCCCCCCTAGGAACCATTGCTGGCAGAGGCAGCAGCAGCAGGGTGTCCGGCATAGGTTGCCGCCTGCTGGCCCCCTTCAAGCCGCCCAGCTTCACAGGCGGCAGGAGCTCGAGCTCCCAAGGCGCGCCCAGCAGCAGTCTTAGCAGATGGAGGTCATCTCCCACGCCCAGCCTGATAGTGGCCTCAGCACCCGGAGCAGCTGCAGGACAGGCGCCTGGTGCGCCAGCAAGGTCAGTGGGCACAGTAGCTGCGGGTGTGCCTGCAGAGGCGATGACAGCTGGCCATGCGGCGGGCAGAGGCGCAAGTTCGCACCCTGCTGCTGGGGAGGCGCCAGCCAGTCACAGGTGTGGCCTGGACGACCATGCTTCCAGCCTTCTTGCTCACGGACACAAGCATGCCCAAAAGCCAGTGGGCGGCAGGCGGCAGCAGCAGCAGCAGCGGAGTGTGCCCGCTCCCTCTCAACTTCCGCCTGCGCCCTTGGGGGCCGTACCGCAGCCGAAGCAGCCCAGTGGCTCTGCACCTCCAGCACCAGCCCCTCCAGCGCCGCCCCACCTCAAGCCTTGGGACCCCCACCCCCCTGCAGCAGCTCCCCCAGCCACCCTGCAGCCCCCCCACCTGCACGGGATGCCTCCCCTAGACCCCAGCGCCAGCCAGGTGCCTGGTCATCCCCCCAACCCCAGCGCCAGCAGAGTGCTTGGTCATGCCCCAGACCCCAGCGCCAGCAAAGTGCCTGGTCATTCCCCAGACCCTACTCCCCTCACGCTCAGCGCAGCTACATCTCGGCCGGTGTGCACCTCTCAGGCTGCGTCCGCCCTGCCCACGTCCAATCAAGCACCAGGCTGCGCAGCTCGTGCCTCCGCTGCACCACAAGCGTCAGGGCCCGCGACGCACCCAACCCCTGCCAAGGTGTCAGGGTGTCCACCCCCAGCAGAACCAGCAGCAGCCGTGACTGCTGCGGCCTCAGCGGCTGCCCTCAAGCCTGCGTGCGCGCACGCAGGCGCAATCTCACAGGTGCGTGCAGGCACAGCCTCGCGAGTGCAGCCGCCGCCGCCGCCGCCGCCGCTGCAGGTCGTGCGCCTGCTGGGCAGCCGGCGGCACAGGTTGGCGGCGCCACTGCTCCAACCAGGGTGCGCCAGCCTGGCCAGCTCACTATGGCAGGCCTCTACCAACTGCCCTCGCCTGAGTGCGTCCGCCTCCTCCTCCTTTTCCTCCTCGTTGGCCAGCCTGGAAGAGGTGGGGACGGACAGCAAGGATACAACCAGCAGGCCCCAAAATAGCCAAAGAACCACCACCACCACCAACAACAACAACTACAACAACAACAACAACAACAACAATAACAACCACAGCTGGGGCACCAACGAACAGGAGGGGGGCGCAGGGGGTGGGATGGACGACCAGCCTCAGCGGCAGGGGCAGGAGGGGCAGCTGCAGGCGCACAGTGCAGCCTGGGGTGCAACTCAGCGCACTGCGGCGCCAGGCGCGGCAGTGCCTGCAGCTGCTGCCATGGGGCACGTGCTGCTGCTGTCTCCTGCGCGGGAGGCCCATGCCTCTGCTGGGGTCAGCAACGCAAGGCCTGGCCGGCGCGGAGGTGGGCATGTCCAGCTGGGTGAGGGCGCCTGTGTGTGTGTGTTGTGGGTGTGACCTTGTGAAGAGAAAGGGCAGGTTCAAAGGCAAAGAAGGAAATCAGGGGGTTCTTATACATGGACATATACATTGTTCTTTTGGGGGTGTACGTGTGCTCTTCCTATCCCATCATTGATATTTGCTCGGCAAACCATGCTGTGTATGTTAAAAACATTGTGCGTGTAGCAAGTCCACAATGCCACCATACTTGCCTATTTCCCCCTTTAAGCAAATGTTGTCGTGTGCACTTCCCAGCCACCAGCAACACTGCCCTGCGTGCACCTTAGCAATTGCACATGCAATTGCTATCAAGGATTAGCATCCTCACCTGAAGCGTCATGTCGCACAAACTATACATCACATGAGTCCGATCAGACGTGCAACACGCAAGCAAAGCCATACTTGTTTGTCCGTCCTCCAGACCCGGGTGCGGTGGATACGGACCCCGGCGACCTGGGCAGCCAAGGCTCGACCATCAAGCCCCGCACTCCCCTCACCCCGGCAGGAGCGCGTGCTCGTAACGCGGAACAGAAGGATTGCCATCGAAGCGCCCCCAAGGCGCAGCCGCCTGGCCAAATGCTGGGGACAAGGGGCACAGCTGGAGCGCCGGCCACGCAACACGCATCCAGGGCGGGCGCAGCCCCGTGTGATGCAGTCCCAGTGGAGGCGCCGGGTGTGGTGCACGGGGGTCCAAGGGTGGCTGACGATCTGGGATGGCTGGTGCTCCCAGACGTGTGCATGGAGGCAGAGAGCAGCAGGTGCTCCCGCGGAGCAGCGTCCGAGCTCTGCCAGCTGCTGCAGGCTGACTGGGCGGCCGCGGGTGCGTTCGTGGAAGGAGGTGGCAGACTCGACGTGCACAGTTGTTGACCATTGCGATGCTGCAGACGTGCACAGTTGTTTGAGAATGCTGGTACTGATCAGGTCCAAATCACAGCACAGCTTGACCATCGTGATGCTTGCAACATCTACTGCGTCCCACAGAGAAGGGAGCTAACACAAAAGTGCGGGCAAGTCCCTGCAAGCAGTATTGCATCAGGTCGAAGCAGGCCATCATCAAACCTGGCTTTCCGGCCCTGGGGCTGGAGCATAGTTTGTTTCATGCAGCTGCAATGCAGCACGCGGTGCCTGTAGTCATGCTTTTGTTGTATGGAATAATAGAGGGACTTATCTTGCACAGACACACAATGGTGCTGCGCATGCACCCACCTGGTGCCAGGGTACAAATGCTCAGGAGCATGCAGAACTAGAACTTTGCACAAACAAGAGGAGACTCGGTGGCAAGAACGCACCAAGCAAGGATTATTGCTCTGCACGTGCCCGGCCTCATTGCTCACCATTGCACAAGCAGTCAAAATGGTGCGCATGCACTACCTGAATCATGCTTTGATTGTTGTGCTTTTGCTCAGATTTTGACACAGCGGGCATGGAAGCCGGGGTGCATGAGGCCTTTTCTCGTGTCAGCTCTGTGCAGCAAGTGGCTGCCCTGCTGCGCCCTCAGCCACCCATGCCCCTCCCAACTCAAACACACCTAGCAGCAAGGAGCATGCTGCAGGCAGCTGGAAGCAAGGCTGTTGCTCACTTGGCGTCGGTGTTCAGGGCCGCAGAGCAGGAGTCTGAGGAGGAGGTCAGGCAGCAGCGGCTGCTTGTCAGCGCGCAGCAAGGTGAATTTGGGAAGCTGCCTTGGTTCAGCTGATGGAGCATGCACTGCTAAGGTCCAATCTCTACCCCACCCTCTTGTGCGGCACAGCATGGATGCGTAATGCATTACATTTGAGGTGCACAAGATTGAGAAACGAGTCCCTTGAGTTGACACTGACACAAGCTTTGCATCACCTGCTGTATCCCTCTCTTGTCAATGATTTTATTTACATTTCTGCACGTCTGGCTCTCAAGGAGAACTCGATGGCCTTCCAGGCCAAGCCAAATGTGCGGTGCACTCACCCAAAAGGCTGCCGTTTGCATTGGCGAGCCAAATGAGGGTGCACTCACCCAAAGGGCTGCCGTTTGCCAAATGAGGGTGCACACACCCAAAGTGCTGCCATTTGCATTGGTGCTATCGATAAACACAGCACTCTATAGGACATGATTTGTGATTCTGCTGGTGACGTGAGAGGATGCGTCCTGACGTACTGCATCCTGCCCGACTCTTGCGCTCAGGCAAGAGCATCCAAGGTCACCATGTTGGAGGCTCATGCATTGGATCAAGCAAAGGTTTGAGCACACTGCCTGGTATTCAGCTCAGTAAAGGTTGTCATCACCAATCAGAAACAGCGCCAGAGACAAATGCCGGACAACCCTTGGCTGGCAATGAGGCAGTGCTCGGTGCCACACCAGCCATGGGTCCTGTGGCCCCCCTGCCTAACAGCGCCTGTGTGCCTGCATCTGATGCTCAAGACCAAGAGGTAAGCCGAATGGGCTTTTTGATAAACAACAGAGTTTATTGGACTTAAGAGCACACTCGTAAGGATAATACTTGGAGTTTAAATGGGCTTTGCATGCTGTGTTGAGTGTAAAGGGGAAAGGCTCATCTAGGACATGATGCAAAGGACCCGTGGACGTAAATGTACGGCTGTGGATCATAGACTAAGGACCAAAATATGTGGATCAGGGAAAGGTGATGTTCGTCAAAAATTACCACCAGTAAAAAATACTTGCCTGTAGTATACTATGGACATGCGCGTGTCTACAAATTGTGTGGTTGCTCATGCTTGGAGCGCGGAAAGAAATGCCCATCAGGGTCTCCTGGGTAAGGTCTGCTATGCAAATGTCTTACAGCAAATGCATGCAACACAGGACTCCTTCATTTAGCTATGTGAGTATCCTATCTTCTCTTCAGCAATGCCTTTCCCCTCTCAATCCTGACACAGTCCGAACGATTGCACTATTAGTTTGAATGTGGTGTTGTGGATGAGGCGTGCCGCACTGTCAATAATAAAGAAGACGGAAGGATCTGAAAGTTTACCAAAGGGATCTATCTGAGCATGAATTATGGCCCATTCCCTTTTAGCGCAAGAGTTGTTGCAAGCATTGTTTAGCTGGCAAGACCCTTTGCGGTTGACATGCAGCTAGGATCCATTCCCTTTGGGGGCCTCAAATAACCGTGTCTGTAACACGATTTATACATATGTAACCATGGACCACATGATTGATTTACACCTCCATAGATAGTGCCAGTGAGATAGTGCTCTGTGGTTTGATGCAGCCTCTTCCTGCTCACCACAGCAAAGCCCCTTCCACAAGGTCAAAAGGCCACAGATTACAACTTGGTATAGATCCATCAAGCTGATGCTATTAAAACTGCCATTGCTCGAGCCTATCCACCTGCCGCTTAAATCGTCTCAAAGAACATCTGGTATACCTGATCTCAATACTCTGACAGGGAGCTGATAGGGGGGAAGTGGCTTAAATGCTTCAGTTTTGTCTACGATCATCTGCATTTCAAACATGGCTCGCCCCATCTGCATGCTACCCCCTCTTGAAGCTACAGGGTTTTACCACCTTAAGCTTTTTACCCCTTGGGTGGTTTGAAGGTTTAATTGGAAAAGGACCTGCATGCCCTTACCTTCTTGCAGTTCTTGGAGATCTGCTTTTCGGCTGAGATGCAACTGGCAGAGATGTTTGGAAGACGATTTCAACGCAGCAATGATGAAGGATTAAATTCCTGTCCGACAAGCAATCTCAGGAACATGCACATCTGCTTTGGAGTCACCAGAGTTGACTGGGGACTCCTTGTTTCTCTGTGCGAGTGATATAGCTCAAGCATACTGTCCATACAAGTTCTGGAGCTCGCACGTAAACAGTGCGATGTAATGCACAGCTGTACTCAGTGGTTGGCCAGTTTCAAGTACGCTGCAGTGCACACATGCACATCACTGATTGTCGCTTGTCACAATGCCAGCATAATGCAGGTAAAAGATACTGAATACATTGATCAGCTTTTCAGGGTCCCTCCAGCCGACCAAGGCAACGCTGCTGAGTGTGCACCTGCCAGCATCTGTCTGTAACTGATCTACAATCGATTGGAGAAAGGAACTGTATGTAATAAAGATTTATATATTTTCTAGTTCTGTCCTAGTTCTTGAGCAATACAGTGCACTCCAAAGTAAGGGATACAACTCGCCGGAATTGATTTGGAAAAAAGGTCTGCACCCTCGTCTCCTTGCAGCAATGTCTGATTTCAGCCTAGCCCCGGCGTGGCAACGAAAGGTTTGTGCATGGTGCATGCACCTTGCGTTGCTGCCGCATGTGCCAGAGCCAGTTGGCGCCGATCTATGGTTGCACGATTGCATGACGGGCCAGCGTGCCTACGTGTGCGTGCACAGGATGCTGCAGCACCACCGGGCATTGCTACTGCAAACTACACCAAGCCCGAGAGTGCTGGGGGTTCCGCCAGCCTGACAGCCCGTCTCAGCAAGTGGGAGTCTGGTGGTCATGTCATCAACAGCGCCTTGATCGGAGATGGCCCGCACCAGCAGGGCAGCAGCTTTAGTGCAGCCAGCAAGATGAGCTCCTGGCGGGCCCCTGAGAACAGCAGCAGCAGCAGCAGCAGCAGCAAGCCTTTTGAGCCATCCAGGTAGGGAGGATGGGCTCAGCCCCTGGGCTCTGCGCACACCCAACAAGGGTAGGCTGACAAAAGCGCATGCGCGCGTGTGCCCTACCCCCTTGTGCGCGCGCCTTGCTGCCCTGGTGGTGCTGTTGGGCTCTGGAGGCTTGCCAGCTTGAACAAAATTTTTGCTTCCCTGGTCCTGGCTGCTGGTGCTGAAACATGGGCACGCTACAATCGAACCCCCTCTCTCAAATTGTTTACACCGCGTCCCCCTTGTCGACCTGCTTACGCACGCAGCGGCAGCAGGTTTGGCGACGGCATAGGTGGCAACACCTGGGGGAACTCATTCTCAGCGTTGCGGCCGGGCGCGGGGGGAGGAGGAGGAGGAGGAGGAGGTGAGGGGGCCGAGGACAGCCGCGCAGGCAGAGCAAGTAACGGGATACTTGTGCTTGCCATCCTCTGCCTTGCGCAGCACAAAGCACGAGAAGCGACGCGGGTGCACTTGCTGCCTACCTTGGCTCCCCTTGCCCTGCAGACCGGCTGGGCATGGACTTCTCAGGCAAGGCCCGTGAACGATGGGGGATGTCTGGGAGCCGGGACCAGGACATGGGCCTGCCCAACATCTACAACCATGACCTGCCCCAGGGCCGCTCCTCTGGCTTCACTCCAAGTAGGCATTACCTGCGCAGATTATCATTAGCATCAGCAGCAGCAGCAGCAGCAGCAGCAGCGGCAGCATTTTGGCGGCAGCGAGGGTGTTCTTATTCAGCTGATATGTGAGCGCTTGCTGCACCGCCATGCGTACAAATAATCCATGCCAACTAGCCCCTCACCTGACCTTGCAAACGCAGGGCCTGGCTCGTACGAGGGGAGTAGTGCGTTCAATGGCCTGAATGGAGCTGGACGCAGCAAGGGTTTTGCCGCCGGCCGCGGCAGGGGCTTGGGAGGTATGCATGCATCCACCATTATGATCCACCATCAGCTAATGTCTGCCCCTTCAAAACTGTGCAACATTCACTCCACTCTTATCTGTGTGGGCCTGCGCCTACTGCTGCTAGCTGCCTTCTCACCAGCAGCAGCAGCAGCAGCAGCAGCTGCATGCGCCGGCTGCTGCCCAGGCAGACTGGCGCTTTGCTTCATCAGTCATGGGCAGACTGTTGATTTACCACGAAAAAGCTGTGCGCGAGGGCCTGCCATGCCCATGGTGTGCGCGTACACGTGCATGCCCATGACATGCAGCCGCCGCACCCAGCCCCCCCGGCGCGGGCCTGGCGCGCCCTGACCCCCACCCCAGCATGGCGTCAACCCTGGCTTCTGATCAGCGCTACGGTTACAAGTACACGCAAGCGGAGCTGAGGCGCATGTACGACGCCATGCTGCGTGGGGCTGCCCCCCACTTTGGGGCGCTGCCTGTGCCGGCGGGTGCCCACCTGCCTGACTACACGGGCATCCTTGCGCCAGGTGAGGAAGTGACAGTGCCTGGAGCGGGAGCGGGGGGTGGGAGGGGGCTGCAGCTCTGGCCTGAGGCTGTCACACACACCTGTCATGTGCACGCATGCACACGCACGCATGCATGTACGTGGCCGCGTGCGTGGGCATTTGGCACGGCCCATCAGGCCTGCATGTTGCGGCGGTGTCTTGACCCTTACCGCCCCCGCTGTGCATGGCAGCGCTGCTCGGCAGCACTGTTGCCATGCCCGTATGGGCTGCACGC
>LKMJ01001072.1_pt1 | contig 23367 bp, 28 predicted proteins | sample 643391 | NCBI WGS metagenome assembly LKMJ01 (sample SAMN04112250, study PRJNA286221) | soda lake metagenome | biome: soda lake; feature: Kulunda Steppe; material: water; isolation source: sample PL-Br10 brine of Picturesque Lake | place: Russia: Kulunda steppe | collected 2010-07
CTCTGTTACGTTGTTCTCCCTGTCAGCCAGGTACAGTTCGAGCGCAGTTTCCGGATCGATTGGTTCGAGACTCATGGCTCTGTGAGTGCGAACTCACGGCGCAGAAACCACCGATTTCAGACGCCCGAATTCGAGCACTTCAGAGCCAGCAAGGGACTTCGTTCACCAGCTGAACGAGAGCCTGCAGCGCCCATAGTCGACCTTCCTGCCGAAATCGTCCATTATAGCATCTGAATCTGCCGTTTAGCTTTCTACGGTTGCAATGTGTTTGCTTTCGTTCGATGGGCAACCTGGCGAGTGGTGTCCACTGGAGTTCGCGTACATCTACACTGGTGGCAAGAGAGAAAATCAATAGCTGATTGCAAGCTGGCGTATTATTCGTCTTCGAGGGCGTCGTAGATGTCTCGGTTCGCATCCCGGTCTTCAGCTGCCACCCGTCTAACCAGCTCTCTACGAATGTCTTCCATCACCTCGTCAAGTGGAGAGGTCGTCTCCGTTCTTTCTTCAGTAGCCATATCTGAATAGATGCCTCGAATGACGTTAATCGTTCGGGTCCGACGAACTGTCGGTTAATTCCTCTATGCCGTACTGGATCAGATCGTCTCGCCACTTTTCGATCTCCCCTGGTAGATTCAACTCTCCGGTGTGAGATCGAAGATACTTGATGACTTCATCTTCATCGACGGCCGCCTCGTCGGTGCCGAACTGTTTCAATATGGTCCTGATGTCGTTGTCGTACTCGAACCGATAGCCGTTGAGGAAATAGAAGACGACTGTCGTGTTAAGAGCGGTACGCTTGTTCGCATCGACGAAGGGATGATTGGCGACGAGAAGTCGGAGGAGGTGATACGATTTCTCGTGGATCGTCTCCGGTGCCGACCCGAAGCTTCCCTTTTTAATGTAGTCCAGCGCGAACTCGATATTCCCCTGATTCTGGACACCTGATGGGGTATCAGCGTACTCCGAAACGATGTCGTCGTGGATGGTAATAACATCCTTGACGGACGGGTACCACAACGAGTCAGCCATTCGATCCTATGTCGATGCTGGAGAAGTGTAGGTTTTGCTATGAACCGAACGAATAAACGAGGCTGGAATTGTCCGTTTTCAGCCCCTCAAATTCGGACGCCTCACGCCCGAAAGGTCGATTCGTTCGTGATGATCTTCCGACTCAAACAGGGAATGCTCCGAACGCTCGCGGTAGCGATGGCTGGTGGGTTAGGATACCACTTTATCGTGCTTACATAGCCTGGTCGCATCCGTCACGTTCGGACGGTTGGGGGACGCATCTGTGTTATCCATCCATACCCTGTAGCGACCGATTTCGGGTCCTGTACCGATCGATTGACGATCCTCTCCATAGACCGTTGGAGAAACCATGAGATTGCTGTCCCGGACTAACGTGTGGCGAATGAGTCGATTACGTCACTCGTCGAATAGACCTCAACCAGAGCCTGTTCGTCGAAATCCGAATCGTCACTCCAGATGGCTCCGTTGCAGGCAATTGCACACGCCAGATAGAGAACATCGTCGGGGTCAGTGTCGCCGATTGCGTCGTCCGCGCCCTCAATAGCCGGATAGAACTCCTCAGCAGGAACAACTTCGATGTACTGAAACAGGAGCTCAGTGAACTGTGTCACTCGATCTGGTTCCATTCCGGACTTCTCAACGATCAGACTCTCGTAGTTCTCAATTTCATCGTGAACGAATGCAGGTGTCAGCAGATCGGGGTCGAGCGTGACGATTAGCTCCCGAGTTTTCGAATCAGCGATGAGTGCGGAGATGACGACGTTGGCGTCGATGACCAGCTTCATTCGTCGTGTCTACGCCGATTCCTCGTCAACGCGTTTGCGTCCACTCTCGTTGATTCTGTCAGCGATTTCCTGTACGTCGCTCTCGGTGAGTTCGCTCTCGCTGGTGAGTTTATCCATCACTTCCAGTGTCTCAATCTTCTCTTGAATCGCCTGTCGCGTGACTTCACTCCAGTTAATTTCTGGGTGCTTTTCCATTCGCTCTTTGAGGTCGTCATCCACGTTGACGGTGATACTGGGCATACAGAAACCTATAGGTACACAGAGTACTGTGTTTTTCGGTGTATTTCAAATCCCACGAATTCAGCCGCCTCACGCCTCAAAGGCCGATCCGTTCGACACTCGAACCGGGGCCTGCAGCGCCCATCGCAGATTTTCGCTCGAAATTTGGATTCAGAGTGGCTTACACGCCGATATTTCTCTCGCCGGCCGCAATGGTCAATCTTTCGTTCGGGAAGCGAACGATTTCAGTCGGTGGCGGTCCAGTCCCGTGGTTCGCTACATGTAGGCCGTGGCCCAACGGCTCTAATTATTGAGCCATTGAACCTGCATCGGTGGCCGACCACTCGAACCCTTCCAAACCAGGGGGTGTCTGCTGCACCGCAATATTTTTCATATTATGCAACTACTTGCATAATATGCAAGGGTCGACAAAGGTGCTCCTCGATTTTCCATTTCCCGAGGAGCGGGTGTTCCGGTATCAAGCAATGCAAGATATTCTGCACCACCTCGTCAACAATCCGCTGCAGGAGTTTACCCAGACAGAACTGGCAACAACAACCGGCGCAGATGTCTCTTCGATCTCTCGTTCGCTCGATCTGCTCGAACAGCTCGGTATCGTGTCAGTTACAGAGGGGAGGCCGACGAAGATACAGATTGACCAAGACCATCTCCGCAGACCCGATCCGATCTTCTCGATTCCACAGCAGGAATTTCGAAAGCCAGTGCAGACATACCTCGACGAACTCGAAACCAGAGTGGCCACGTCCGACGAAGTGAGCGAACTCGTTGGAATTGTTCTGTTCGGGAGCGTTGCACGAGGGACGGCTGATCGTCAGAGTGATATCGACGTGATCGTCTTCGTCGACGGCGATTTCACCTACGGACGGCGTCTCTGTACACAGGTCGCACGAGAGATCGAGACAAAGACGTTCGACGGACAGCGATACGAATTCGAGATTCTCGTTGAAACGCCGGACAGTGCTATGTCACACGGGAAGGAAGTTGCCGAAATATTCGATGAAGGACTTATTCTCGAACGGACAGAACAGTTAGCCAATATCCGAGAAGAGGTGTATGCAGACGTATCGAGAGGCAACGACTGATGCCGATTGGACACGATGACCTGAAACCACACCTTTCTGCGGCTGAAGAGGCGTTCCGCTACGGAGGACAGAGTCATGAGGAGGGATTAGATGTTTCGAGTGCCGAGTTGGTGCAACTTCGGAAAGCCTGTCGTCTGCTCTCTGGTGCACAAGACCTCATCGCAGACGGTTACTACACACTCACCATCGAAGCAGCGTTCACCTCGATTGAACGGTCGCTTCTGTTCTGGTTGATCGCCGAGGGCAATCACGATCCATCACAGCCCCCTGGATCACATACGACCGCTATCAAGCGAAGTGCCGAGGCTGGCTATATCACCGAGGAAGTAGCAACGAAACTCGAAGAACTGTGGAGGAACAATAGAGCACAAACGTATTATCAAGATGGAATTGCGACAGCCGAGCGTGCTGAAGCGTTGCTGTCACTTGCTGTTGAAATCCATTGGCAGGTACTCAATCGCGCCGGATACCGTCACGAGTGCCTCTGCAAGTAGTTATGTCTTGCCGTACCGTGGCTTCAGGCACGAATCCTGGGTGAAAACTACCAATCTCAGCTGCCCGATTTCAGCCGTTTCAGGTCTGAAAAGACGATTCGTTCACGAGTCGAACGAGCTCCTGCAGCGCCCATCATTCTGCGTGACGGGTAACATTTGGCAGACGGCGGTACGACGTTTATAAAGGAACCCCTCCTCGGCCGTTTTGATTTCATCACGCTCCGTGATGGGGGTCGCCGGCGTCATGCGATTCGCCAACATTTGATTGACAGGCCGTGGACATAAGAGTGGGGGGTGCGTGAAAATAGATTGATTATTCTGCCCGCTCTGACCTAGTTTACATCTGGTATATGGTATCGACATAGATTGTTTCGGTAAGTCGCTTGCGCAGCTGATCAGTAGTTCCTCTAAACTCGATCGTACTGATGACCGTGACGACAGTCGCGGACAAATGGGGGTCGAGTCCGCGAAGACCATCGATACTGACCGTTCGAATACCCTCGATTGCCTCAAGCCGTCGCTTGGCTTCTGTAGTGATGTCGCCATCGGCTCCGTCTGGAATCCGAACGGAAACAACTGCCGTTACAGTCGTGACTACCGGTTCAGTGTGCGTGGTTGCTCTTGGTTTCACAGAAAATGTAAGAGCAGGCAAAGCCCATAGCTGATACCGGGCGCAGCTTATTCGAACAGTTCATCGAGAGTACGGTTGCCGTCGGCTTCCTCGTTTAGTACCTGTGGATCGGCGGGTGCGGCATCTGCGTAAAACGTCTGTTCTTGGAGTTCGGAAAGAGAGGATGCATCGTCCGCTACAGCTTCCGTATGATCCGGTTCATCGTATGCTAAGGCCTTGCTAACTGGGTCTGGAAGCGTTGGGCGAGGTGCCTCCTCATGTCGCTGGACTGTTCCCGTTTTGTGGGTCGCGTCGTGAGCAGCACGCATGATTGGGAGGCCGCGGAGATAATTGTACTCTTGGAGTACGTTGATGCCAAACTCCGTGAGGCCCCAGAAACCAGCCGGGATATCTCTAACCTCTGTATTCGGCTCGTGGTGGTACTGCGTGAGGATTTCGTGGTTGGCCAGGTCTTCCAGTTGTTCGCTGATCGTTGAGCGACTCTTCGGAATGTAGTAGTCAAACTCGGTGACTGAGACGAGGTGGGCCGGGTGGCCGAGAATCACCTGGAGAATATTGTGTCGAGTCTCCTGGGAGAGATAGCGCTGCACTGTCCGCTGGGTTTCATATGGTTCTGCTTCATCCACATCGAAGACGCGTTCGATCGAGCGGCCCCTGTTAGCAGCAGTCTGATCGGGCGGTGCGTCCGGATGACTCATTGTGCAAGATACTACTGGAGCAAGTGGCGTAAATGTTTCGGGCATACCGTGATGGTTATATTCATTTTAACCAACGTGGTCGAAACGTTTTTGAGCCGACGTTGTCTACGGTTCAGGTAGAGATGGGGATAGGAAATGACGACCATCGTCGGCGAGTACATGCAGCGCTTCAACGGGTTCTCTCTGAAATCACGCTTCCGAGCGAGGATTATACCGCGCTCCGAACGTGGGTAAACGAGGAGTTACCCCAACTGCAAGCAGCCGGCTACACCTCGTATGTCGTGTTCGGCAGTTACCGCCGGGACTATCACCGGTCTCTTCGGATTGCTCAGTACGAACTCGCCAAACCCACGACCGCCACTGCTATTGTCCTCGGCGATACGCCACCGCTAGGACTTACTATCGGCCAGGGACGTACTGATCCCTTAGAGTTCGAACTCAAATTCCACTTACTGACCGAATTTGCTGATCTAAATGTCGCTATCTACGAAAAGGACTCCGGCGGCGAGGCTGTCGAACTTGGGCTCCTTCGTCATGATCACTGTTTCTCCCAGACTGTTGTTCTGCCCCGGGATTACTATGGTGTCGGCCGGAAAGCCTTCGGCGGAAAAAAAGAGGTTTTGGAGATAGCTCGACACATCGCTTTTGCCGATGACTTGGATGATAGCCAGAAAAAAACAGAACTTCGCGGCCTAATTGCAACAGCGCGGGAGAGTGGAGTCCAGGTTACCGAACACGAACTAACAGAGTTCCTTGATAAAGAACTTGCTCACGGAATAGCTGATGATCCGTCCTATAGTTGGGTTCACCTTGCCGTCTTCCGTCGGTTTGAGGAGGTAGGGAGATGCCGAACGTGGCATAATGAGGAAGATCTTCGAGAAGCCGTCTCAAGTATCGCTCTTGACTCGCCAAATCGCTGGGAATTAGACATTGGTGAGGAAGAAAACACGTAACGAAATCAGGTAGATTTCATCGCGTGGCCATAGAGCAGATCTCTATTGACTCTACTACCAACCTTAGCAGCAAGATCGGTTGAGGCGTCACGTATGGCATCGACGATTTCACTGTCGATGGCTCCGAGTATCTCGATCCGTTCCCAGAAAGCGGCAGCTGGTTGGCCAGTCTTGGAGTACTCCGTCGCGGATTCACCGTTCAATGCCCAGAAGCAGACTTCGGGATGGGCCTCACGAATTGTTCCAACGGCGTCTGGTTCCGTTTCGCGGAGAAAGATATCGAGTTCAGCAATTTTATCGGCGATCCCCCACGACTGAACGCCGAGACTTCCCTTAGTGCGGTCCTCCTGTGTCTCCTTTGCGTCCTCGTAGCTCCCCTTGTGAACGGCAGCCCGTACGGGAACAGGAAACACGCTGGAGTGGCGCTTCGGACTCAGTTTCTTGCGAGCAGCGTCGTCACTGAGATCCAGCCTGTTCTCAGGTTTGTGCGGTCCAAGACCTTTGAATGGCAGGCAATAGCTACTTCAGCCATTCTTGATCTACGTACGAGCAGATACTATGTCGTCAAATCATACCAATCAGGGGGCCTTCGTTTTCGATTCACCGTGTGAATCGGACGGGAAACGGCGAATCGAAGCGGGAGAGAAACGTCACTTCGACTATCGGGTCGGCGAGAACTATCTGGATCAACCGATCGAACTACCGATAACGATCGTCAACGGCGATCAGCCTGGACCACGTCTGGTTCTGACGGCTGCAGTCCACGGCGACGAAATAAATGGGGTCAAGGTAATTCAGCGGGTAGTGAATGAGTACGAACCGGCAGAGCTTCATGGGACGCTCATCTGCATCCACGTTGTCAATGTGCCGGGTTACCAAGCCGAGCAGCGCTACTTGCCGATCTACGATCGAGATCTGAACCGCTCGTTTCCGGGCCTGAAAGACGGTTCGGAGGCGTCGCGGATGGCAAAGACGATTTACGATCAGTTCGTCGGCCAGTGCGACGTGGGTCTTGATTTTCATACGTCAACGCGGAACAAAATAACACTCATGCACGCACGGGCTGATATGGACGACGACGGCGCAGCACGTCTCGCCGAGGCGTTCGGTTCCGAGCTGATCCTTTCCAGCACTGGAAGTGAAGGCTCGTTGCGACGAGAGGCCACCGAGGATGGCGTTCCGACCGTCACGATCGAGATGGGGGAGGCCGATCGGTTTCAGCCCGTGTTGATCGAGCGGGCAGTGACTGGGGTAGAGAACGTCATGGCGGCGTACGACCTGTTACCGGAGGCCGATCCACAGCCACCGACGTTCGGAAAGATCCTCGAGAGTGAGGGCGAGAAGACGTGGTTGCGGGCGGACACGGGAGGGATAGCGGAGATGACGTGGGGTCCCCACCCGGTCGTCGATGAGGGGGAGCGGGTATGCGTAATTTTGGATTACTTCGGAGCAGAAAACCACGTCATCGAAGCACCGTTCACGGGGCTACTGGTCGGCATTTCGGCGAATCCACGAGTGCTGCCCGGCCGACCGTTGATCCATTTAGTTAAACTGTCCAATGACGAACGTGACGCGGCTGAGTCGGCGTTCGAGGAGATCGGCTTCCGGGCTCAGCGAACGTTCCACTGGATGGGTGAGGCAAGCCAAGATATCGTCGAATCGACGCTCGATACCGACAGCGAATCCGAAGAGAGCAGAGAAACACAACAAGAGTGACAACCGGGAGTCGTCGTCTTGGCCGCTGGTAAAAGAGCACTCAGATCGACAGCGAACACAGGCTCCTGGAACTACCAGTGCATGAACAGGCTAATACTGGTCTGTCTACAACTACCAGTATGGGAAATACGGACCTCGAGCGGGAACTGGCTGCGGTCGGTGATCGCTTCGATTTCGGGGAGTACGAGACGGAGGCGTACATTACAATCCTCGAACACGGGAGTCTGACGGCCTCGGAGATCGCCGACAAGACCGATATCCCACAGCCCCGCGTCTACGACACGGTCCGAAGTCTGGCCGACATCGGGCTGGTCGAACTTCACGAGTCACGACCGATGCGAGTCGTCGCGATCGATCCCGAAGAGGCCTTTACCCAGGTTCGGTCGACACTCGATGACCTCGTCGCTGGCCTTGCCGAGCGATATGTCACCCCGGCACGAAACGACGAGGTCGTCTCGCTCGTCAAATCTCGGCAGACGATCTTCCGATACATCGAGGAGGTCATCGCTGCCGCCGAGTACGAACTTGTCCTGGCGCTGACGCCAGATCTGCTCGCCAGATACGAGGAGCTGTTAGTCGAAAAACGGGAGGCTGGTGTCGCCATCGAGCTGCTGGTTGCACCGGCAGCGGATATTCCAGACCCCGACGAGTACGACTACGAACGGGTCGCAACAGCGGCCCGGTCCCGGCGAGGGGTGACGACACCTGTCGTTGCTGTCGCCGACGGAGAGTACTCGGTGTACAAACCACAGGAGGCAGTCAGCAACGAAGAGGATCGCTACGGCGTCATTTTCAACCGCTCGGAGCTTGGCTTTCTCGTCTCTGGCTTTCTGAATACGGTTGTCTGGACCTCCGGAAAGACGCTCGTCGAAACGGGTCACGACCGACCGTTTCCGCGCCGATACGCGACGATCCGCCGCTGTCTCACGGATCTGGCAAACCAGGACGGCGACTTTTATCTGACTGTCGAGGGCCGACGGGTTGAAACCGGAAAGCAGTGCACAATCCAGGGAAAGATCGTCGACCGCGCCGTCGGTACCAACCGAGAGACTGCCGCATTGACCGTCGACACCGGCGACGAACTGGTCGATGTCGGCGGCCAACTCGCCGCATTGGAGGATGTCGAAGCCTACGAGATCGTCGTCGGTCGACACGAACCACCCGAGCTATAGCTCACAGACAGCTCATTCGTCACAGACAGCTCCTGCTTGTCGAGCACCCGTACCGGCTTCGACGCTCGTGAGGTCGATCTTCCCCGTTGACATCGAGACACCATCGTAGGGATCATTTGCACAGAGGAGCGAGCCGTCCAGATCGGCGTACTTGACGAGTGGTGCAAGGTGCCAGCCAGCAGCGATCGACGCGTTACTCTCGATCATACAGCCGATCATGACATCGAGTCCATGGGCGGTTGCGGTCTCGATCTGGCGGATCGCCGGCCGTATCCCACCGCATTTCATGAGCTTCACGACGACGGTATCGACGGCGTCTGCGACTGCTGGTACGTCCGCGGCTGTCACACAGGATTCGTCTGCAGCGATGGGGATCACAGTCTCAGAAGCGACGGCGTCGAGACCATCGATGTCGTCGGCAGGAACGGGCTGTTCGAGGAGTTCAACGCCAGCGTTTGCGAGCCAGTCAGCCTTCTCGATCGCTTCCGCGGCCGTCCACTCGCCGTTGGCATCGACACGGATCCGCGCGTCCGGGACACGCTTGCAGATCGCGTCGATCCTGCGGCGGTCGTCGTCCGTCCCGAGTTTGACTTTGAGAATCGAGTGACCTGCCTGGCGGATACGCTGTGCCTGGCTGGCCATCGCCGCGGGTGAGTCGATCGAGATGGTGTAGGATGTCTCGGGTGCCCACTCCGGCGTCCCCCCAAGCCGTTCGTACAGTGGTTCGCCCGCCTGTTTCGATACGAGGTCGTGAACGGCGATCGAGACTGCGGCCCGGGCTGCTGCCTGGTCGGGAGCACGCGCTTCGAGATCCGCTTCGATCGACTGCAGCCGAACGGGTCTTTGTCCTTCGATTGCATCGATCAGCTCCGGAAGGACGTCGGCGGCGGAGTCGGCCGACTCATCGTAGTACGACGATGGCGCGGCCCCACCGATCCCACTCCGACCCTCTGTATCCGAAATGGTGACGACGAGATTCTCGACAGTGTCGGTACTTCCCCGGGAGATCGTAAACGTCGAGGTAAGCGAGAGTTCGATCCGCTCGACACTCGCAGATTTGATCGTAGCGGTCGTCATAGTAACGAGTCGAACGGGCCCGAACCCGCCACTTCGAGCCGCTGGAACTGCTCCGCAGAGAGATCGACCGTCGCGGCACGCAGATTCTCGGCGAGCTGGTCGGTCGTCCGAGCACCGATGATCGGCGCGGTGATGTCCGGATGGTGGAGCTGATAGGCAACGGCGATCTGGGCCGGTGACGCACCGACTTCCTCGCCGATCTCCTCGACCACAGCGAGCGTCTCGAAGTTTGCCTCGGTGAGATACCGATCCTCCCACCCCTCAGTGTCAGACGCTGTCGAGTCAGCTGGCAGATCCCCCTCGCGGTTGTACTTCCCTGTCAGAAACCCCTGTGCGAGTGGACTCCAGGGGACGATCCCCAGCCCTGTTTCGCGACACATCTCCATATACGCTCCTTCGATCTCCCGGTCGACGAGGTTGTACCGCGGCTGCGTGACAGTAAAGGGCTCCCAGCCGTACTGTTTGGCCAGTTCGTTCGCTTTCGTGAGCTTCCAGGCGTTTGGCTTGAGTGTCGAAGCTCCGAGATAGTTGACTTTTCCGTCTCGAACGAAGCCATCGAGGGTGCGCATGAATTCACGGGCAGGTGTCGCATCGTCCCAGCGGTGGGTGTACAGCACGTCGAGATACTCGGTTCCGAGCCGGTCGAGAATTAGATCGATCTGTCGCCGGAGATGTTTTCGGTTCAGTCCGCCGCCGTTGGGATCGTCCTCCCGGCTTGGAAAGTAAATCTTCGAGGCAATGACGAACTCCTCGCGGTCGCGTTCCTGGAGCCACTGGCCGATCCAGCGTTCGCTTTTGCCCTCACCGTACATGTCAGCGGTATCGATGAATCGTCCGCCAGCGGCCTCGTAGGTATCGAGCAGGTCGAAGGCACTCTGGCGATCGATCTCGAGATTACCGGCGTCTGTCTCACGACCGAACCGCCAGGTGCCAAACGAGATTTCGCTCACCTGCAACCCAGTGTTGCCCATCGCGACGGAGTCGAGTGTCACGTTCATACCGCCGGTTCGATTGCGGCGGATAGAAAGGTTGGGTTCACCGCGTCGGGTATCACGCGACCGCGCTGAAAAACAGGGTGCCGCCCCGGCGGTCGAAATCGATCGATTCGAAGCCAGCGTCGGCAAGCAGTCTCCGAAACGCCTCGGTTTCGAACACATCCGCACCGATTGTCTGTTTTGCAACCTTCTGCATGCCGGGGTGAGAGAGAACGTACTCCTCGACGAGCGTTGCGCCGGCAAAGAGCCCGCCAGGCGTGAGGACTCTGTTGATCTCCGCGACTGCAGACGGTTTGTCCGGGAACAGATGCAACGCCCAGCAACAGGCCACCCGCTCGAACTGGTTACGCTCGAACTGCAGTGTCGTTGCGTCCATCCTGGCAAATGTCGTCTCGGAGTGCGTTGTCCGCCGCCTGGCTTGCTCCAGCATTTTTGTTGCGAGGTCGATCCCATACAGTGCCGAGACGTCGTCTTCGATGTACCGGCTGAACCGTCCGGTGCCACAGGCGACGTCGAGGACGGTACACTCGGCGGCGTCGAGTCGGGTCGCGATCTCCTTTCGGTCACTTGTGGGTGCCGAGATACCGCCAGTAAACCGGTACAGCGGTCGAAACCAAAGTGGCGTCTCGTAGATCGGTGCGAGTAGATCGAACGCGTCCGAGGAGGTTGAGTCGCTGTCGGGCACGGGAAACTGTGGAATGTCATCGACCACTGGCACGTACTCTGAACACTGCTCACAGTCCAGTTCGTCCGATCGGTCGAGCAGTCGAGACGAACACGACGGACAGGTAAACGCTGTCCTCATGCTGTGCCACCGATTGCAGCAATGGTAGACGGACTCGTTTGTCGCCGTTTTGAGAACATCGTACTCGGCACTGCATTACAGCCCACGCGAAACTCAATCTTTCGTCGCCTGACACTAGCCGATAACAGAGTTGCAAGCAACTGACGTGTTGGTGTCCTATCTTGATTCAGCGAGAGAATCCCGCCCTTCCCGTGAGTGACGAGCGTTCCGACGCTCAGTCGGAACCGAGGAGCAAACAGGGTGGGAGTGAATCGCGTAAACGCTGGTGAGAAACTACCGTGTTACTGCTGGTCTTGAGTCTCCAACGAGACAGGCGGTGAGTTTCACTTTCACCGTGGATGGCTGACCTTCATATTTCACCGACTCGTTGACTCAAACGGCAGATGAAGCGTACCAACACGTTCGCTGTGCGACCGCTCACCGACGACGATGAGCAGGTGCTACGGGACCTGTTGGACGCTTCCGCCGCTCTCTGGAACGAAGTCAACTACGAACGCCTCATGCGGTACAACGACGAAGACGGCTTCGAGGGTGACGGCGTGTGGGACGCCGATACTGGCGCTCTCGAAGGCAAATACAAAGCCGTTCTCGGCGCGTCCACCGCTCAAACTGTCCGGCGAGCAAACAGCGAAGCGTGGCGCGGGTTCTTCGAGAACAAGAAAGCGTATCACGACGAGTCGAACACGTCGGTCACGGAACACCCTGAACCGCCGGGATTCCGTGGCAATGAAGACGATGGGCGTGTTCTCAAAGGCGTCGTCCGAAAAGACGCATACACCGTCGAATGGGGCGACCGCTCCCGACTTGAGATGGTCGTCGGAAAAGAACTCCGAGACAGACACAACAGCCCGAAAAGCCGTCTTCGGCTCGAAATCGTTGGTGAACCAAACTGGCCAGACTACGAGGACCAAGGCCGGTTGGAACTGTGGTACGACGAGACTGATTACACCTTCCGAGCTTCGCAACCCGTGACTGTTTCTGACGATGCACGGGACACTCCACTGGCCGATGAGAAGGCCGCTCTGGATATTGGTGCAAACAATCTTGTCGCCTGTACCACCACAACCGGCGAGCAATACCTGTATGAAGGCCGCAAATTGTTCCACCGATTCCGTGACACGACACGGGAAATTGCCCGGTTACAGTCCAAGCTACCGGAAGGTCGATACAGTAGCAAGCGTATCCGGCGACTGTACCGGAAGCGAACTCGTCGCCGCGATCACGCCCAAGAAGCACTGTGTCGTGATCTGGTTGAACGGCTGTACGCCGAAGGCGTGGACACAGTGTACATCGGTGGCTTGACCGACGTACTCGAAACCCACTGGTCGGTCGAAACCAACGCCAAGACCCACAACTTTTGGGCGTTCAAACAATTCACCGAGCGACTGGCGTGTACTGCCGAGGAATACGGCATCTCGGTGGAAGTCCGGTCAGAAGCGTGGACAAGTCAAGAGTGTCCACAGTGCGGCTCGACAGACAGGACGACACGGCATCAGGACACGCTCACCTGTCCGTGTGGATTCGAGGGGCACGCTGACCTAACGGCGTCAGAAACGTTCCTAGAGCGGCACACAGAGATGGCAGTCAGGCCGATGGCACGGCCCGTGCGGTTCGAGTGGGACGACCACAGCTGGTCGGAGTCACCACGCTCTCACGAAAGTCCCAAAGAACAGCGCACAGACCGGAGTACCGTCCACCGTGACGGGAATGTTGCCTCCGGGGAATCGTAGACCGGCTGAGACTCCCACGCCGGAGAGGAAACCCCGTCGTTCACGATGGGGAGGATGTCATTCTGAAGATGTTTTTGTACCATCCAGCTGGTCACCGACTGCCTTTTCGACTGTCTTCTCTACTGTGTCCTCAACGGTGTCTTCGACGGTATCTTCAACCGTTTTCTCGACAGTCTCTTCGACCGTTTCCTCGACGGTCTCTTCGACTGTTTCCTCGACAGTGTCTTCGACCGTTTCCTCGACAGTGTCTTCGACTGTCTTCTCTACTGTGTCCTCAACAGTGTCTTCGACCGTTTCCTCAACGGTGTCTTCGACAGTGTCCTCGACGGTCTCTTCGACTGTTTCCTCAACAGTGTCTTCGACTGTCTTCTCTACTGTGTCCTCAACGGTGTCTTCGACTGTTTCCTCGACAGTGTCCTCAACAGTATCTTCAACCGTTTTCTCGACGGTCTCTTCGACAGTATCTTCCACCGTATCTTCGACGGTCTTCTCGACAGTGTCTCCGACTGTTTTTTCGACAGTATCTTCGACCGTCTTTTCCACTGTCTTTTCGACGGTGTCTCCGACTGTCTCCTCGACTTTGTCCTCGACCGTCGCTTCGACAGTCTTTTCGACGGTTTCACCGACGGTCTTGTCGACGGTTTTTTCGACTGTATCCCCAACAGTCTTTTCGACGCTGGTTTCGACCTGCTTTTCGACGGCACTCTCAACGCTTCTCTCGACGGTCTCGTTGACGGTATCGTCGACCTGTTTCTCGACGGTCTCACCTACGGTGTTCTCGACGGTCTCCTCGACAGCCTGTGTCATCCACTCGGGGTCGAACCGTCCCATTTTCCAGACGACGTGGATCGCCCAGGAGATAAACACACCCATTGCGAATGCGATCGCCGTTTGCTGGCCGACCAGCACCATCAACAGCACAGCTACGACGATCATAAATCCGTATGCGAGATCAGTGATCGCATCAACCCGACTCGGTTCCATACCGTTGATTGACTGTGTAGTCGTTAATCCCTTGCGAAGCCATTGTCTCGGCGCTCAGCACGACTCCTCGCCTCGACGCCAGACAGATCGTTCTCGTTGGTTGGCCCTAGAATCCGCCCTCGAGCAGCGTCTGGATCGCAGCCTCGACGGTTGTCCGAAGCTCGACAGCCGTGAACCCCAGCACCACTCCGAGGATGGCACCGATGACAACGACAGCAGCCATCCCCGATGTGACAGCATTCGGATCGTCAGTCTCCAGCCCAAAGGAGTGGAAATACAGCCTGTTGACAAAGGGGAGGATGTACGCCGCGGAGAGGACAGTGCTTCCAAGCACGAGGACGGAGACGATCCAGAAGCCTTCCTGGAACGACCCGAGTGCAATGTACCACTTGCCGACGAATCCAAATGTCGGTGGCAGACCGATCATCGCAATCGCGAGTACGGCGAAGGCACCTGACAGGATTGGGGCGCGCTCAGCGAACCCACTGTACTCCTCGATCCGGCGTGCACCCCCGAAGCGAAGCGCAAAGATGCCAGCAAGCAGGAACAACGACGCCTTCACGATGCCGTGACCGAACAGGTGAAGGATCGAGCCGAACAGAGCCGTCTCGTTTGCGACGGCGATACCGATCAGGATAAGCCCAAACTGCGAGACCGTCGAGTACGCAAGGACGAGTTTGATGTGGTCTTGCAAAATGGCAAAGATGCTACCGGCAAAGAGGCTGGCAAGCGCACAGACAAGCAACAGCTGCGTGATGATCGGGTTAACTTCCAGGAACTCGGGCGTAAAGACCGTGAACAGAATTCTTGCGAACGCGTACATCGCCACTGCCGGAACGAGCGCAGAAATGACGGCACTGACTCCGTCTGGGGCCGAGGCGTGTGCATCTGCCAGCCAGGTATGGACTGGGAAGAGCGCAATCTTGATCGCGAGCCCGATCGACATAAACACGAACGAACCGATGACGACGGGTGAGTCATATCCCGCATTGGCGAGTTGGTTCGAGAGATCGATCATGTTGAGCGTCCCCGTCGCGGCGAAGGCGAGTGCAACCCCGAGGAGATAGAAGGAAGCGCCGACAGTGCCAATCATGAGATATTTGAATGCCGCGTAGGTCGACCACCGATACTTCGACGCAGCCACCAGCGCGTAGGAGGTGATCGCCATAATCTCGAGGAACACGTAGAGATTAAAGATATCTCCCGTCATTATCACGCCGAGCATTCCGCCGTTCACCAGCAGAAAACCCGCATAGAATGCGTTACCGCGTGGGCCGCCGACACGGGTGTAGACGAGGACACCGAGGCTGACCAGCAACACCAATACGACGACCACGACCGAGAAGCCGTCGGCGATGAACTCGACACCGAACGGTCGCTCGATTCCACCGACCATGTACGTTACCGGGCCCCCTTCGATGACACGCCAGGCGAGTCCGATTCCGAGCCCGAACGTCGACAGGAGGACGGCTGCCGCGAACGGCCAGCCGAACCGTTCGTAGCGACTCCCAACTGCGACGGGAATTGTCGCCGCGAGCAGCGGGTAAAGCACCAACACGGCGACGATCCAGTCACCGACGATCATTGGGCGGTCACCCCCGAATCCGGCGTCCGTGTCACTCCCGTGGTTGGTTCTACGTGCGGTCGGATCCGAAAGCGTTCGTGAGCAGTTGTCTGAGAGATCATGGTTACAAGACGAACAAGACGAGTGCCAGGATAGTTCCGAGTACGATACTTGCGACGCTTATTGTCAGCCCGATCCCGAGTTTGAACCCGGTTTTGCCTGGCGTCCGGGCAACAAGCCGGTCGTAGCGATCGGCCATCGTTTCCGGGAGTGCTGCGCTGATCAGCGGGCTTGGCTCGTAGACGCCGGTTCTGGCACCTCTGGCACAGCGAACGACGACACGGTCGACCGCACCGAACAGACCACCGAATCCGCCGGAGAACGCCTTCGCGCCGTAAAACGCCAGCGGATCGTGGGCCTTGTTGACATCGACGCCACCGTGCAGCCGATCCAGAAGCGGTTTGCTGAGGACGAAGAAGACGATTCCTGCAACAGCCAGCGCCGTCACTTCCAGTATTTTGGCGAGATAGTACGGATCGACGGCGACTTCGCCCCCAAACGGAAGCAACTGGAGAAGTGCAGCGTAGTACACCCCAAAGAGGATACAGCCACCAGCGAGGGCGGCAACGACACCGCCGTGGCCCAGGTTCGCATCGTCGCCGTCGATCGGTTCCCCGTACAGGAACGCGTAGTAGCCGAACTTGGCGAAGGAAGCGAACGTGCCGATACTCCCAATCCAGAGCATAACCATCAGAGTCGAACTTTCTGCTTTGGCTGCATCCGCGAGCATCGCCTTGCTGACGAAGCCGTTGAATCCGGGAACGCCCGTAATCGAAAGCGCCCCGATCAGGAAGGCACCAAGCGTAATGGGTGCGGATTTGCCAAGCGCACCGAACTCGTCGAGTTTGTTTACGCCAAGCTGGAGGATGATGAGGCCGGCGGCGACGAACAACAGCCCTTTGTAGAGGATGTGGTTGAACAGGTGTGCGAACCCACCGGCGATACCGAGCGTTGAGCCGATTCCGATGCCGACGAGCATGAACCCGACCTGTGCCTGGATGTGATAGGACAGCAGCCGTCGCATGTCCTTCTGTGCGAGGGCGTACGATGCCCCGTAGATAGCCATCGCACCGCCCATGTAGGCAAGCACGATGTTGCCGTCGGGGAAGGCCCGGTAGAAGGCGTACACTGCCGTCTTGGTCGTGTAACAGCACAGGAACACCGACGTCGCTGCCGTCGGGGCGGCGTAGGTGTCAGGCAACCAGGCGTGGAAGCCGATGATGGCAGCGTTGATCCCGATCCCGACGCCAATCAGCACCGCTGCAAGCCCTTCGGAGACGCCATCGCCGAAGTGAAGGATGGTCGGGTCGGAGACCGGAACCGATGCTCCCAGCGCGATCAGATGTGCGACGATCCCCGCCATCAGCAGGCTCCCGCCGATGGCGTGGGCAAGTGCATATCTGTATCCTGCACGGACGGCAGTGCCGCCAGAGAGCCAGACGAAGATCGTACTCGCGATCGCCATCACCTCCCAGCCGACGACCAGCCCGAGCCAGTCACCGACTGTAACCGTCCACAGCGACGCACCGACGTAGGACAGCCCCCAGAAGAGGTGTCGCTTTTCCATCTCGGCGAAGTAGGCGAAGGAGACAGCAAGTGCCCCAAAGGAGCCGAAGATCGCGACCATCAGCCTGGTGAACTGATCGACGTCGACGATGAGCAGTTCGAAGCCGAGGAACTGATACGTTGGACCGGTTCCATCGGGAACGACCAGCGCCCAGGCGGCGACAGCCGCGAGCCCGAGAATCGACAGCGGGTAGGCTGCCTTGCGCGGAAGCACGACCGAAAGCCCGAGCAACGCCACGACGATCAGTGCGGGCGGAACGGAGAGGAGTTCGTTCATCGCGCATCACCCTCCGTTGCTTGCTCGACGATTGTCTCGATCAACTCGAAGAAGCCGCTGTAATCGGCACCGATCCCGAACAACAAGACCAGTGTCCCCGTGGTCATGATCGGAACCAGCATCAAAAGCGTCGTCTCCCCGAATCTGCTGCCCGGTCGATCCCACTCGGTCACGGACTCCCCGGCCTCGACAGTCGTCGGATCGTCGTTTCCGTCGGGAACCTCCTCGTCGTCTCCGTCGGCAGCTTCGTTACCCTGGGTCGCTGTGTCTTCCCCGGAAGCATTTTCACCGCCGTCGGTCACTGCCGTCCCATTGTGGTGTTTGAATTTCGTTCCGGGTTTGCTGGAGATAAACTCGCCACCGAACGGGAACTCGAGAAGCGGTTTCCCGCCGTGTTTACCGGGGCTTTCGAAGAAGGCCGTGTAGACGATCGGCCAGAAGTATGCAACGTTCAACGCACCCGAGGTAATCAGTACGAACGTTACCGGTACGTATCCAGCATCGGCGCTGCCGATCAGCAGGTGCCACTTGCTGACGAAACCCGCAAACAACGGGAGCCCGGCCATGCTAAAGGCCGCAATCGCAAAGGCAGTCATCGTCACGGGCATCCGTCTGGCGACGCCGGGCATCTGGCTGATGTATTTGACATCGAGCTGGACGTACAGCGCACCCGCACACAGAAACAGCGTCAGCTTCGCGAAGGCGTGGGCAGGGATGTGGAGCAATGCACCCATCAGCGCTGCAGGGGCAAGGATTCCCAGCCCGAGAACGATATAGGAAAGCTGTGCGATCGTCGAGTAGGCCAGGCGTGCCTTGAGGTTGTCCTGGCGGAGTGCGAACAGGCTGGCGATCAGGATCGTACTGGAGGCGAAGACGACCATGACGATACCGAGGTCGAGTTGGGAGACGGTTCCAGGCCCGAAGACGTCGAGTACCGTCCGTGCAACCCCAAATGCACCGGCTTTGACGACCGCGACAGCGTGCAACAGCCCTGAGACGGGTGTTGGCGCGACCATTGCACTCGGGAGCCACGCGTGGACAGGGATGACGCCTGCTTTGACGAAGAAACCACCCGCGAGCAGGGCGAAAATCGCCCGTGCCGTCCATGGATCATCATCGGCAAGCGCGGAGAGTCCCTCGATGCCGCCACGGGTAAAGGAGACATCACCGGCAACCCATACTGTTGCGACCATCCCAGCAAAGATGGCGAGGCCACCGGTTAGCGCGTACGCGAGATACTTGTATCCGGAGACGCGGGCCTCCTCGGTTTCTTCGTGTGCGACAAGCGGGTACGTTGCGAGTGTCAGTACCTCATAGAATATCAACAACACGAGAAGATTCGCAGAGAAGGCAACGCCGAGTGCAGCACCCACGCTGAGACACAGCATCGCAAAAAAGCGAGTCTGGTCGTGTTCGTCGTTGCCTCGCATGTAGCCAATGCTGTAGATGGCGGTGACGAGATACAGCGAACTCGACACGAGTGCGAAAATCATGCCGAGTTCGTCGACACGGAGTGCAAACTCGATGCCGTCGGCACCGAAGCCATCGACGAACGTCCCAAGCGACGTCTCGTACTCGTAGCCGTCGAGGACGCCCGGCAACATACTGGCAGTGACACCAGCAACACCCAGCGCGGTCAGAATCGACCAGGCATCACGGACGTTCGGCCGGTTTCTCGACGCGATAATCGCGAGTACGCCGACGACAACCAGCAACAGTACGATCCCGGGTCGAAGTGACATCACAGTCGTCATTGTTCTAGTTGGTTTCCTCGATCATTCGTCGGCCGCTATCGCGGCTTCTATCTCTTTTGTGTCGAGCGTCCCGAACTCGTCGTACAGTCGGATGGTCAACGCCAGTGCGAGTGCAGTCAGTGCAACACCAACGACAATCGCCGTCAGCACGACCACGTGCAACAGCGGGTTGCCATACGGTTCACCGAAGCCGATGATCGGCGGACTTGCCGAATCGACGTAGCTGATGGAGACAATAAACAGGTAGACACCGATCTGTGTGATATTCATGCCGATGATGATTTTGATGAGGTGGGTACTGGCAATCATAATGAAGATGCCGATGACGAACAACGCGACTGCAGTCAGGTAGTAGTGGTGTGATGGAATCATTTGTCTGTTGACCCGTTCTGTATGCCGTCGTGAATCCAGAGATAGAGGCCGATAATCACTCCGGCGACGAGAGAGGCGATTGCGACCTCGACGATTTTCACCATGTTCTCGACCGACAGCGGGAAGACCGCTATCTCGAGGACAGCACCACCGTAGGCGAGTGCACCGAAGGAGACCACCGCGAAGATGCCCGCCCCGAGCAAGAACAGTCCCCCAAAGGCGCGCGCGTCGATCCATTCACGCGTCGCATCGAAGCCGAATGCGAGTGCGATCAGAACGATTACTGTCGCCATCACCACCCCGCCCTGAAACGCCCCACCAGGAAGACTCGTCCCGAACAGCGTCAGATAGGATCCAAAGACGATCACGAACGGCGTGACGATCCGCGAGACCGACCGCACGACCGGGCTTCCCGTCACCCCAGTCGACATTTCGCGATCGAGTTCTCTCTCTCGATCGGAGTCACCTCCTGTCACAGCCTGTGTGTCGTCGTCGAGGTCGCCAGTGGTGTCACTCATACCAGATCACTCCGCCCAAGGACGATGAGGATCGCAACAGCGGCGGCAAACGCGACGATAAGCTCGCCCAGGGTGTCGACCCCACGGTAGACGACCAGCACGGCGACGACGGCGTTAGTAAATCCGGTTTCCTCCACTGTCTGCTCGATGTAGTAGCCATACGGGGTCAACTCCCCGTTCATCATTGGCGTCACTCCCGGTGCATCCGGGGACCCAACAGGGTCGAGTGTCGAGACGATATAAATCAGCGGGATCGCGATTGCTGCCACAACACCCAGCGTTCGCACAGTGAATTTGCTCGCTGCGGTACCGGTGTCGGCGTGTTGTTCGGTACCACCGTCGGTTTCAGCAGCTCCGTCTGCGTCGTCATCGGTCCCACTGATCTCTATACCGGTGGTTTTCACAAGCGTCAACATAAACAGCAGCGAGACGACTCCCGCACCGACTGCCGCCTCGATGAGTGCGATGTCGGGGGCTGCGAGCAACACCCACAGCACCGAAACACCGAGTGCAACGACGCCGAAGGCGACGATCGCACTCACGATGTCATCGAGAAACGGAATCAGGAGTGCGCTTCCGACGACAAAGGCCATCAACAGCAACTCGAACACGGTTAGAATCATTGTGGATCACCGTCCGAGGCGTCCTCGCTTGTCCATACCTCGACACCCTGGCTGTAGGCTGCGCGGGTGATTGCGTGTGCAGCGGTCGAACTCGTGAAGTAGATCAGCAACACGAGCAACACCGACCGTAGCAGTTCTCCTGGCGTCGCGAAGTAGACACCAACCGCCAGCACAACGAAACCGATGCCGAGCGTATCCACTTTGGTGACAGCGTGTGATCTGCTGTAGACGTCGGGAAACCGGATCAGCCCAACTGCAGCGACAAAGGTGAAAAACACACCTGCCGCAACGAGTACTCCCACCACGACGGAGAGAATCACTGCCAGCTCACCCCCTCGGGGTCGTAGGTGAAACGAGCGACGAACACGCTCAACAGGAAGTTCAACAGCGCGTACACGAGCGCGATGTCGAGATACTCCGGTCGACCCAGCCCGGCAGCCAGCAGGACGAGAACACCTGTAATACTCGTCCCCAGAGCGCTCACGGAGATGAGTCGATCGTGAATCGTCGGCCCGACGATTGCCCGATAGAGGATCACCAACGCCGACACGACGATCGCCGCCGCACCGCCCAGAAACACCGGTGTGAGGTGATCAGTCATCCCCACCACCTCGGGCTGGCGTGCCTGAGACGACTGGAGACCGACTGACACTGTCGTCTCGATCGATGACCGCAATCTCGCCGGCTGTCTCCGGGATCGGGTCGACATCTCCTCGACTTCCGGGGTCTGTCACGTCCTCGCTTGATTCGCCGTAGAACAGGTATCGGACTGCGTGCTCCTGGAATCCTTCCTTGAGCCCGTCACGTGAGTTCTCGTCCAGCGAATGGACGAGCAGACTGCGCCCGTAGGCGTCGACGGTCAGCGTCCCTGGCGTCAGCGTGATGCTGTTCGCCAGGACAGCAACCGAGAAGCCGGTGTGGACACTCGCTTCAACTCGGTCGAGGTTGGGGTCGATCGGCAGCTTCGGATGGAGCACAATGTAGGTAATGACGACGTTCGCCTTCAGAATCTCCCAGAACAGTTTCGGCAGAAAGACGACACTCCGAGCAATGACGCCGACGGAGCCTCCCAATGACGGGGTGTTCTCGAAGACGACGTTACGCAACAACACCCCCGACAGTAGTCCAACGATCAATCCGCTCGCGACATTGAACGGGGAAAACCCGCCCAGTGCGAGGTAGAAGACGAACGATACTCCCGTGATAACCGTCGCCCTGATCGTCTCCTTCTTGGTCGGTGGCCACCAGCTTGAACTGACTGAGACAACGTCGTGTTTGATCTCAGCTGTGTCGAAAAGCGGCTCGACGGGCTGGAGTGTCGAGTCTGTTGCGTCCACGGAATAGTTGGGGTCAAGGAGAACCTGTTCGAGTCCGTGGCTGTCAGCGTACTCGAGCAACAGTTGAACGTGTTCGACTGGTCCCGCTATGTACCGATCCTCTCCGAGAATACTGGTGGTGATTGTGAGATCCGGCTGTTCATCCTCGGCCCACTCGGCAGCACGTTCGAGAATCGGGATCTCGCTCTCCTTGCTATCGGTCAATCCGATTGTGAGAACGTAGACCAGGTGCAGTCGTCCGCCATTGTCGGATGCAACAGCAGCACTGTACCGGACCGTTTCCTCGATTGTCGACGAAACTGATACCGGCACGAGTACTCCGTCGCTTCCTGGTTCAGTTTGGGTCATATCTGGCGGCGTAGTCGACTCCTATTTCCTCGAATCAATCTTCGTCACCGATTTGTTGAAGATAATGGTAGATAAGACCTTTGAAGAGCATTTTATGGAACGCTTCGGAGGTGGACAGACGGTCACGAACATCTCTCTCGGGCCCCAACGCATCGCTTCTGCCACTGTACCGACGATGGGACGGATGGATGGGTATCTGGTACCGCCACACCGTCGTTGCTGGGCAGAACGCTGTTTTCTCACTGTTGGATAATCTTTCGATTTTTTCGCACAAAAGTATTTTCTTTTGCAGTTAGGTTGTTCGAAATAGACATTATCGATTAGAATATTAGTTTATTGTACATATATTAACTCATACTTGATGCACAAGGTCAATCGTGGCGTTCGCAAATACAACGGATATCGAGCCCGGCGCAGGCACAGAACCCAATCTACAGAGAAGCAGGCAGAGTGCCTCGGGGTCGTACGGAAATCGGAGATTTCCGTGATGACGAGAATCTTCGATTCTCGAACCACTCGACCCCGAGGGTGAATGCCGTCACGATATTACAAAAATC
>LKMJ01001073.1_pt1 | contig 23366 bp, 21 predicted proteins | sample 643391 | NCBI WGS metagenome assembly LKMJ01 (sample SAMN04112250, study PRJNA286221) | soda lake metagenome | biome: soda lake; feature: Kulunda Steppe; material: water; isolation source: sample PL-Br10 brine of Picturesque Lake | place: Russia: Kulunda steppe | collected 2010-07
GCGGCGTGGCGACCTTCCGCGAGGCCAATCTCTTCGGCCGCGGTCAGGAGCTCGACATCTCGCTCGGCTTCGGCACCGACACCCAGGACACCTCGATCACCTTCACCGAGCCCTATTTCCTCGACCGTGATCTCGAGCTCAGCGCCTCGGCCTACTGGCAGGAGACGGAGCGCTTCAACGCCGCCTACAACACGCGCAATATCGGGGTCGAGACCTCGCTCGGCTTTCCGGTCAGCGAGCAGGGCCGGCTGAGCCTGCGCTACCGCATCTCGCGCGACTCGCTGCGCGGGGTCAGCGACGAGTCCTCGGTGATTCTGCAGCGCGAGGAGGGCTTCGGCGACTACACGAGCTCCGTGGGCTATACCTATCGCTATGACACGCGCGAAGCCGGGCTCAATCCGGTGATGGATTACTATCTGCGTTTTCGCCAGGACTTCGCCGGGCTCGGCGGCGACCAGCGCTACATCAAGTCCACCGCGCTCGCCGGCGTGGAGCGTCGCATCATGAGCGAGGAGGTCACGCTGCGCGCCGAACTCGAGGGCGGCAATCTGAGCATGATCGACGGCGACAGCCGCGTGCTGGAGCGCTTCGCGCTCAATCGCGAGATGCGCGGCTTTCAATTCAACGGCATCGGCCCGCGCGATTTCGCTGCCGAGAACGAGGATGCGCTCGGCGGCAACAACTTCATCGTCGCGCGCTTCGAGGCCGATTTCCCGCTCGGCCTGCCCGAGGAATACGGCATCGATGGCGGCCTGTTCCTCGATGTCGGCACGACCTGGGGACTCGACAACACCGACGGTGCCGAGCTGCGTGGCAGTGACGATTTCAGCCTGCGCTCGGCGGTCGGTTTCTCGGTCTTCTGGGATACGCCCATCGGACCGCTGCGTTTCGACTTCTCGCGCGCGCTTCTCAAGGAAGACTTCGACGAGGAGCGCAATTTCGACCTGACCGTCTCCACGCGATTCTGATGCGGGCGGCGGGTCTCTTTCGGCTCGCCGCGCTCGTCGCGCTCATGGTCTGGGCGACGCCCGCTGCAGCACAGCTCGCGCCCGGCCCGGATGGCGAGGTGCGCACCCTCGATCAGGAGCGATTGTTCCAGGACTCCCGCTTCGGCCAGCGCGTGGCAGAAGAGCTCGACGCGGCGTCGCGCGAGCTTGCCGCCGAGAACCGGCGCATCGAGTCCGAGCTCGCCGAGGAAGAGCGCGAGCTGAGCGAGAAGCGCGGCGAGCTCGAACCGTCCGAATTCCGCGAGCTCGCCGATGAATTTGACGCCCGCGTCACCGAGATCCGCCGCACCCAGGAAGAGAAGAGCCGCGCCATCTCGCGCCGGGGCGAGGCCGAGCAGCAGCGCTTCTTCGAGGCCGCGCTGCCGATCCTCGGAGAGCTTCTGGAGGAACACGGCGTTGCGGCGATCCTCGACGACCGCGCCGTGATCCTGTCGAGCCCGCGCTTCGACATCACCGACGAGGCCATCGCGCGGCTCGACGAGGCACTCGGCGAAGGCGAGCCGGTCGAGGAGGGTGAGGTGGCGGAAATCGTCGAGGACGATGACCGCGACCTCGACCCGGTCGAGCCCGGCGATCACGACGCGCCGGAGGGCCCGCCGCTCGAGCTGTCCATTCCCGAAACCGACCCTTGAGCCGCGCCTTGTCAGGACGCGGGCGAGTTGCTAGGCAAGCGCGGCCGGGCGCGGGATCCGGCGCAGCGGGGAGCGGGTGATGACCGGGGCGGCGCAGCGCGGCGAGATTCCGACAGAGGCCGATATCGGCCTGATCCAGCGGCTGATCCCGCATCGCTACCCGTTTCTTTTCGTCGATCGGGTGCGCGACATCGAGCCCGGCACCGCCGCGACGGGGATCAAGAACGTCTCCTTCAACGAGCCGCATTTCCAGGGTCATTTCCCGGCCGAGCCGGTGATGCCCGGCGTCCTGATCGTGGAGGCCCTCGCGCAGACCTCGGCGGTGCTCGTCGGGCTGACGCTCGATCTCGTGGACAAGGGGCCGCTGGTCTATTTCATGAATGTCGACAACTGCAAGTTTCGCCGCAAGGTCGTCCCCGGCGATGTCGTCGAGCTTCACGTGACGGTGCTGCGCGGGCGCGGCAAGGTCTGGAAGTTCCGGGGCGAGGCGCGGGTGGATGGCGAGCTTGCCGCCGAAGCCGAATTCGCGGCGATGATAAACACCGGCGAGAGCGCGGGGTAGCGCGATGACCGTGCATCCCGAGGCGCTGATCCACCGCTCCGCCGTCATCGAGGCGGGTGCGCGGATCGGTGCGGGATGCGTGATCGGGCCGTTTTCGCTGGTGGGGCCCGAGGTCGTGCTCGCGGAGGGGGTCGAGCTGCGCAGCCATGTCGTCGTCACCGGGAGGACGGAAATCGGTTCCGGGAGTGTCGTCTTTCCCTTCGCCTGTGTCGGCGAGGCGCCCCAGGACCTGAAATATGCGGGCGAGGCGACGCGGCTCGTGATCGGCGCGCGCTGCCGCATCCGCGAGGCGGCGACGCTCAACCCCGGCACCGAGGGCGGCGGCGGGGTCACGCAGGTCGGCGATGACTGCCTGTTCATGACCGGCGCGCATGTCGGCCACGATGCGCGCGTCGGTGACGGTGTCATCCTCGCCAACCAGGCCGCGCTGGCCGGGCACTGCGTGATCGGCGACGGGGTGATCATCGGCGGGCTGTCCGGCGTGCATCAGCATGTGCGCATCGGTCCGGGGGCGATCATCGGCGCGGTGACGATGGTGACCCATGACGTCATGCCCTACGGGCTCGTACAGGGGCCGCGCGGCAGGCTCGAGGGGCTCAACCTCGTGGGGCTGAAGCGGCGCGGGCTCGACCGCGCGGGCATCGCGGCGATGCGCGCGGCCTATGACGCGCTCGCCCATGGCGAGGGGGCGCTCTCGGAGCGGGCGCGCGCGCTGCTCGACAGCCCCGATCCGCATGTGCGCGAGATGGCCGGTTTCCTGCTCGAGCCGTCGCAGCGTTCCTTCCTGCATCCCGTGTAAGGCATGGGCGAGCGTCTTGCCATTATCGCCGGGTCGGGCCGGCTTCCGGAACTCCTGCGTGACGCGCTGGAGGTGCCGCCTCTGATCGCGGCGCCCGAGGGGGCGGGGCTTGCCGCGGAGCTCGGCGCGCCGGATCTGCGTTTCCGGGTCGAGCGGCTGCTGCCGTTTCTGGATGCGCTGCACGAGCAAGGCGTTGGGCGCGTGGTCTTTGCCGGCGCGGTGCAGCGGCCCCGGCTCGACCCGGGGGCCTTCGATCCGCGCACCGCGGCAATGGTGCCGCGCCTGCTCGGCGCGATGCAGTCGGGCGACGACGCAACGCTGCGCGAGGTGATCGCGATCTTCGAGGAGGCGGGGCTCGACGTGGTCGGGGCCGCCGATGTCGCGCCCGGCCTGGTTCCCGCGGCGGGGGTGCTTTCGGCGCGTCAGCCCGGCAAGGGCGACGCCGCCGATGCGGCGCGCGCGGCCGAGATCGTCGCCGCCCTCGGCGCGGTGGATGTCGGGCAGGGGGCGGTCGTGTCGCAGGGGCTGTGCCTTGCTGTCGAGGCGCTGCCCGGCACCGATGCGATGCTCGCAGGGCTCGCGGCGCTGCCGCCGATGCGCCCCGATCCGGCGGGCGCGCGCGGGCTGCTCTACAAGGCCGCCAAGCCCGGCCAGGACCGGCGCATCGACCTGCCCGCGCTCGGCCCGCAGACGCTGCGCGCGGCGGCGGCCGCAGGTCTCGGCGGGGTCGCCTTCGAGGCGGGCGGGGTGATGCTGCTCGACCGCGCCGAGGCCGTGCGCGTCGCCGACGAGCTGGATCTGCTGCTCTGGGCGCGGTGATGCGCGCCTTCGTGATCGCTGGGGAGGCGTCGGGCGATGCGCTCGGCGCGGCCCTCATGGCGGGGCTGCGCGCGCGGGTTCGCGAAATCGATTTCATCGGGGTCGGTGGCTCCGGCATGGCGACGCAGGGGCTTGAGAGCCGCTTTCCTATGGCGGAGCTGTCGGTGATGGGGCTGGCGGAGATCCTGCCGAAATATCGCCAGCTCAAGCGCCGGATTCGCGAGACGGCCGACGCCGTCATCGCCGCGCGCCCCGATGTGCTCATCGGGATCGACAGCCCGGATTTCTGCCTGCGTGTGGCGCGGCAGGTCCGCGCGGCGCGGCCCGACCTGCCGGTGGTGCATTACGTTGCGCCGTCGGTCTGGGCATGGCGGCCGGGGCGGGCGCGGCGCATGGCGGGCGTGGTCGATCATGTGCTCGCGCTTCTGCCCTTCGAGCCGCCATACATGCATGCTGCGGGGATAAGCTGTGATTTCGTGGGGCATCCGGTGGTCGCGGCGCCGCGGGCCGCGGCGGCGGATGCGGCGGCGTTTCGCGCGGCGCATGCGATCGCGCCCGGGGCGCCGCTGGTGCTGGGCCTGCCCGGCTCACGCCGCGGCGAGATCGAGCGGCTCGCGCCGCGCTTCGGCGCGACCCTGCAGCAGGTGGCGCAGGCGCATCCGGGTTTGCGCGTCGCGGTTGCGACGGTGCCGGCGACGGCGGAATTTGCGCAGGCGCAGCTGGCGGATTGGCCGGGGGCGCCGGTGGTGCTCGGGCCGGATGACAAGCACGCCGCCTTCGCCGCCGCCGATGCGGCGCTCGCGGCGTCGGGGACGGTTTCGCTGGAGCTGGCGGCGGCGGGGGTGCCGATGGTGATCGGCTACGACATGGCGCCGCTGACGCGGTTCGCCATGGCGCGGTTGCTGCGCATCGACACGGTCACGCTGGTCAATCTGGTCAGCGAAACGCGCGCGGTGCCGGAATTCCTCGGCCGCGATTGCCGCGCCAATCGCATGGCCCCGGCGCTCGACGCGCTCCTGCGCGACGGGCCCGAGCGGGCCGCGCAGCGCGCCGCGATCGGGCAGACGATGGCGCGGCTGGGGCAGGGCGGCCCGCCACCGGGGCAGCGCGCGGCGGACTCGGTGCTGGAATTCCTTGGCAAACGCGGCATTGCGCCGCATGCTGGCGAGGTGCAGTGAAACCCGGAGGTTTGTCATGCTCATCCGTTTCGCGGCCGTCGCGGCGGCCCTTCTCGCCGCGCCGATGGCCTTTGCAGATGACGAGATCGTCGGCGATATCGACCGCGGCGTTGATGCCTATGACGCAAGCTGCGTCGAGTGTCATGCCCGTCCCGAGCGCTTCATGCGCGACATCGAGGGCGATGACGAGGAGCGCGCCGAGTGGCTCGACGAATTCCTCGTCGATCACTATGCCGAGGACGATCAGGACCGCGCCGACATCATCGCCTATCTGCTCGATCTCTAGCGCATGTCGCGCAAAAGTAGGGGACCGGTTTTCCGCTCCTCGGACATGCGATTTCAAGAGGTTAGAGAGCGGCGCGTGAATGCGAATGAACGCGACGCGCTCTAGCGCAGGGCGAAGGCGAGCGCGGCGAGGGCGACCGCAGCGCCCGTCAGCCGGAACCGCGTGAGAATCCGGCGATCCTTGCGTGACTGCGCCCCGTCGCTGTAGTCGAAGCGCTCGTATTCGATGCTGTCGAGCGGCACCCCGATATCGTTGAGCGTATCGGTCACGGCGACCATCATCGCGCCGGGCCCGCACAGCAGCGCGGAGGCCCGCGCCGGGTCGATGCCGTCGAGCATGGCTCGCAGGTGCCCATCGCCGATGGGGCCGCGCCCGAGCCGCGAATCGTCGGTGTCCTCGTCCACGAGATAAAGCGCGCGCGAGTCGAGCCCGGCGAGCATCGGCTCGAACTCCGCCGGATCGATGAGCGATGCCCGGTCGCGCGCCGCATAGATCAGCCGCACCGGCCGCGTCTCGCCCCGCGCCGCGAGATCGGCGAGGATACCCACGATCGGCGCCACGCCCACGCCGCCGCCGATGAGCAGGATCGCGTCACCATCGAGCCGCGCGGCGGTGAAGCTGCCATGCGGCGCGTCGAGCGCGACGGGCCGTCCCTCGGGCAGATCGCCGACGGTACGCGTGAAATCGCCGGCCTCCTGGATGATGAATTGCAGCCGCGTGCCGTCGCCCGGCGCCGAGGAGAAGGAGAACGGGTTATCCGCGAGCGGCACGCGCCTGTGGGTGGCGTTGATCCAGGCGAACTGCCCCGCATCGTAGCGCAGCGGCGTGCCGGTTCCGCTCGTCAGGGTCAGCTCCCACAGCTTGTGCGCAAGCTTGCGCACCCCGCTGACCTTCCAGCGATGGCGGGCGAGATCGCGCGGCTTGCGCGCATAGACCCACAGCATCGGCGCGACCACCGCGATGCCGAGCGCGATCCAGAACGCCCCCGAGAGCGGCTCGGCCGCATAGATGCCGTGCGCGCGCGCATGCACCACCGTCAGGATAACCAGCGCCAGCGCCATCAATGCATGGGTCGCGCGCCAGATCTCGTAGCGCACCGGCAGCTTCTCGCGAAAGATCCCGAGCCCGATGATCGCCAGAACGATCACCAGCGCCGCCACCCCGTCGCGCAGCCGCTCGCCCGTGAACATCGCCCAGAGCCGCTGCGCCGAGCGGGCCGGGTCGTCCCACGGCCCCACCAGCAGCAGCGGATGCAGCAGCACCAGCACCAGCGCGATCGGCGCGGCCCATTTGTGAAACCCCATCGTCACGTCGATGCCGATGCGCCCCGACAGCGTCTCGAAGCGGCCACTGCTGACAAGCTGCAGCAGCATCATCACGCCCCCCGCGATCCCTGTCGCCGCGGCGAGTTCGGCCCAGATATCGAACGGCTCGACATCCCCGAGCGCGGCGAGCAGCAGCGGCAGCGCCACGATCACGACATAGAGAATGCCGAGACCCCAACCGGGCAGGCCCGGCATCCGGCGCGCATGCGTTGTCTCGTTCATGGCGTCCCCGTTCCGTTGCTTGGGCCCGAGGCTAGCGGCGGGGTCGGAGGGGGGCAAGCGGATCAGCCGCGGGTGATCCAGCCGCCGCCGAAGACGCGGCTGCCCCCCGGCTCGTAGAAAACGCAGGCCTGGCCGGGGCTGACGCCCTCCTCCGGCGCGATCAACTCGACCTCGCCGCTGTCGGGGCCCGTCGGGCGCAGGACCGCCTCGCGCGGCGGGCGTGTCGAGCGCAGCTTGACCGAAAGCGGCCATTCGTCCCGGCTCTGGAGCGGGGCGTCGCCGAGCCAGTTGACCTCGCGCACCGGCACCCGGCGCGTCGCCAGCATCGCCCGCGGCCCGACCACGACGCGCCGCGTTTCCGGGTCCAGCCGCACCACATAAAGCGGCTCCTCGAGCCCGCCGATGCCGAGCCCGCGGCGCTGCCCGATGGTGAAGTGTATCACGCCGGGATGCGTGCCGAGCACCCGGCCATCGGCGTGGACGATCTCGCCCGGCTCCGCGGCGCCAGGGCGCAGCTTCTCGATGACCTTCGCGTAGTCGCCATCGGGAACGAAGCAGATATCCTGGCTGTCGGGCTTGTCGGCGACGCTCAGCCCGTATTGCTGCGCGAGCCGGCGCGTGGCGTCCTTGTTCTCCAGGTGCCCGAGCGGGAAGCGCAGATAGTCGAGCTGCTCCTGCGTCGTCGAGAACAGGAAATAGGACTGGTCGCGCACGGGATCGGCGGCCATATGCAGCTCGGCCCGCGCGGGGCCCGTCCTGCGCTGGATGTAGTGGCCCGTCGCCATGCAGTCGGCGTCGAGATCCTTCGCCGTCTCCAGCAGGTCGCGAAACTTCACCCGCTCGTTGCAGCGGATGCAGGGCACCGGGGTGGCCCCGGCGAGGTAGCTGTCGGCGAACTCGTCGATCACCGCGTCGCGAAAGGCGTTCTCGTAATCGAGCACGTAATGCGCAAAGCCGCGCGCCTCGGCGACGCGACGCGCATCGTGGATATCGCGCCCCGCGCAGCACGCTCCTTTCTTGGCGAGCGCCGCACCGTGATCATAGAGCTGCAACGTGATTCCCACCACGTCATAGCCCTCGTCATGGAGCATCGCCGCGACGACCGAGCTGTCCACCCCGCCCGACATCGCGACGATCACGCGCGTCTGCGCCGGCGGCTTGGCCAGCCCCAGCGAGTTGAGCGGATGCATGCTGTCGAGGGCCATCGTTATCTCCGTGCTTACCCTGCGAAATATAGAAAATGCGCGATACTCTCAACCCCGCCGGCAACGCCCCCTTAACGCTGTCACACAATGATCGTGGCGGGGACTGTTCAGGGGATGTTGGCCATGTATATCAAGCGATCCGAGGGGCCGGGCGCCGTCACGTTGCCGGATGGCACGATCATGACGCGGGCCGACCTGCCGGATCCGAACACGTCGCGCTGGGTGGCCAGTCGCAAGCTCGCCGTGGTGCGGGCCGTGGCGACGGGGCTGATCACGCGCGAGGATGCGCTGCGCCGCTATGCGCTGTCCGACGAGGAGTTCGAGCATTGGTGCAACGCTGCAACGCGTTTCGGAAAGGGTGCCCTCAAGGTCACCGCGACAAAGAAATATCGTCAACTTTAGGTTGCAATTCGGCGCAGACATGTCAGCGTAAGGGCCGGTTAACTATTAACGCCCAGTGTGAGGGCACAAAGGTTTCAATCCGGAGAAGTTGCCATGCGCGTCCTGTTGGTGGAAGACGACCCGACTACGCAGCGCAGCATCGAGCTGATGCTGACCCACGCCAATCTGAACGTCTACTGCACCGATATCGGCGAGGAGGCGATCGATCTGGCGAAGCTCTACGACTACGATCTGATCCTGCTCGATCTCAACCTGCCGGACATGGCCGGACACGAGGTTCTGCGCCAGCTGCGCGGCGCGCGGGTCGATACACCGATCCTGATCCTCACGGGCGATGACGACACCGAAAGCAAGATCAGGGGCTTCGGCAACGGTGCGGATGACTACCTGACCAAGCCGTTCCACCGCGAGGAACTCGTCGCGCGCATCCATGCCATCATCCGCCGGAGCCAGGGCCACTCGCAATCCATCATTCGCACCGGGCGCGTCGACGTCAATCTCGACGCCAAGACCGTCGAGGTCGATGGCCGGGCCGTGCATCTGACCGGCAAGGAATACCAGATGTTCGAGCTGCTGAGCCTGCGCAAGGGCACGACGCTGACCAAGGAGATGTTTCTCAATCATCTCTATGGCGGGATGGACGAGCCCGAGCTCAAGATCATCGATGTGTTCATCTGCAAGTTGCGCAAGAAGCTCGCCGAAGCCACGGGTGGCGAGAATTACATCGAGACGGTCTGGGGGCGCGGCTACGTCCTGCGTGATCCGGTGCCCGAAGTCAGCAGCGGTCGCGTCGCCCTCGAGGCCTGAGGGCCGGAGGCGGTTGCGTCTGGACCTCGGCAGGCAGGCCACCTATCACGATCACGGTGGTGGCAGCCCGGCGAGGACAACATGACCGGCAACTCGGAGCTCGACGCGCTCACCGAGGCCGAGGCGCGCGCGGAGCTCGCCCGGCTCGCCGAAGAGATTACACGGGCCGATCTCGCCTATCACGGCGCCGACAACCCGCGGATCACCGACGCGGATTACGATGCGCTCAAGCGGCGCAACGCCGCGATCGAGGCGCGATTCCCGCATCTCAAGCGTGATGACAGCCCCAGCGACCAGGTCGGTGCGCCGCCGGCCGAACGCTTCGAGAAGGTGCGCCACGAGGTGCACATGCTCAGCCTCGGCAATGCCTTCAGCGACGATGAGCTCGACGCGTTCGTTGCGGGCATCCGGCGCTATCTCGGCCTTGATGCACAGACCGCGCTGACCTTCACCGCCGAGCCCAAGATCGACGGCGTCTCGCTCGCCCTGCGCTACGAGGCGGGCCGGCTCGTGCGCGCCGCCACGCGCGGCGACGGCGAGACCGGCGAGAACGTCACTGCCAATGCCCGCACCATCGCGGATGTGCCCGACCAGCTCGACGGCGCGCCGGACCTTCTGGAGGTGCGCGGCGAGGTCTACATGGCGCATGACGATTTCGCCGCGCTCAATGCGCGCCAATCCGCGCGCGGCGGCAAGGCTTTCGCCAACCCGCGCAACGCGGCCGCCGGATCGCTGCGCCAACTCGATGCGCAGATCACCCGCGCGCGCCCGTTGCGCTTTTTCGCCTATGCCTGGGGCGTGCTCTCCGAGCCGCTGGCGCAGACCCAGATGGGCGCGCTGGAGCGGCTCGGCGCGCTCGGTTTCGTGATCAACCCGCTGACGCGGCGCTGCGCCGACATGGCAACGATGCGCGCGGCCTACCAGGAGATCGAGCAGCGCCGCGCCACGCTCGGCTACGATATCGACGGGGTCGTCTACAAGCTCGACGATCTCGCGCTGCAGGAGCGGCTGGGTTTCCGCTCGACCACGCCGCGCTGGGCGATCGCGCGCAAGTTTCCCGCCGAGCTCGCCTGGACCCGGCTCGAGGCGATCGACATACAGGTCGGCCGAACCGGCACGCTGAGCCCCGTCGCGCGGCTTGCGCCGGTCACCGTCGGCGGTGTGGTCGTCTCCAACGCGACGCTGCACAACGAGGACTACATCGCCGCGCGCGACGCCGCCGGTGCGACGATCCGCGACGGCAAGGACATCCGCGAGGGCGACTGGGTCGAGGTCTACCGCGCCGGTGATGTGATCCCCAAGATCCGCGATGTCGATCTTTCGCGCCGGCCCGCCGATGCGCGTCCCTTCGCGTTTCCGCGCCAATGCCCGCGATGCGGCGCCGCGGCCGTGCGCGAGGAGGGCGACGCGGCGCGCCGCTGCACCGGCGGCATGGCGTGCCCGGCGCAGGCGGTCGAGAAGCTCAAGCATTTCGTCGCCCGCGGCGCGCTCGATATCGACGGGCTGGGCGGCAGGCAGGTCGAGGCGCTCTACCGCGACGGCTGGATCGCGGAACCGGCCGACATCTTCACGATCGAGGAGCGATTCGGCTCCGGGCCGCGCCAGCTCAAGAACCGCGAGGGTTGGGGCGAGAAATCCGCGCGCAACCTCTTCAGCGCCATCGAATCCAGCCGCCGGGTTCCGCTCGCCCGTCTGATCTTCGCGCTGGGCATCCGCCATGTCGGCGAATCGGCGGCGGCCCTTCTGGCACGCCATTACGGCAGCTGGGCGGCGCTCGCTCAGGCGATGGACCGCGCCGAGATCGGGCAGGGGCCGGAATGGGACTCGCTGCTGTCGATCGACGGGGTCGGCGCGGTGATGGCGCAGGGGCTGGTGACGGCCTTCCATCAGCCCGCCGAGAGGGCCTCGATCGATCGGCTCGCCGCACAGCTCGAGATCGTCGACGCCGAGACCGCGGGCCCCGCCGACAGCCCGGTCGCTGGCAAGACGGTCGTCTTCACCGGCACGCTCGAGCACATGACACGCGCCGAGGCCAAGGCCCGCGCCGAGGCGCTCGGCGCGAAGGTCGCGGGGTCGGTGTCGTCGAAGACCGATCTCGTGGTGGCCGGGCCGGGTGCGGGTTCGAAGGCGAAAAAGGCCACCGAGCTCGGCGTCGAGGTGATCGACGAGGAGGCGTGGCTCGCGCTCGCGCGCGGGGGCTGAGCCGTGGCGGGGCGGCCCGAGATCCTGTTCGCGCTCTTTGCCGGGCTCGACACGCTGCCCGGCATCGGTGCGCGCACGGCGCAGCGCCTTGGCGGGCTCGATATCGCCACGCCGCGCGATCTGCTCTTCACGCTACCGCATTCGGGGATCGACCGCAGCCGCCGCGCCACGATCCGCGAGGTCACGCCGCCCTGCGTCGTCACCGTCGAAGTCGCGGTGCGCCGCCACCTGCCGGCCGCGTCCAAGGGCCGGCCTCATCGCGTGCAGGTTTCCGACGCCGAAGTCGATTTCGAGCTCGTGTTTTTCCATGCCCGGGGTGCCTGGCTGCAGGAGCAGCTCCCGACGGGGCACCGGCGGCTGGTTTCCGGGCGGCTCGAGCTGTTCGACGGCGTCGCCCAGATGGTGCATCCCGATCATATCCTGCCGCCCGAGGAGGCCGGTGATCTGCCGGGCTTCGAGCCGGTCTATCCGCTCACCGAGGGCGTCACGCAGCGGGTGATGCACAAGGCCGCGGCGGCCGCGCTCGCCCGCGCGCCGGACCTGGCGGAATGGATCGACCCTGCGCTCATGGCGCGCGAGGGCTGGCCCTGCTGGCGTGCGGCGCTCAAGGCGGGGCATGCGCCCGAGGACATGGCCGCGCTGTCGCCCGATGCCCCGGCGCGGCGGCGGCTGGCCTATGACGAGCTTTTCGCCCATCAGCTCGCCATGGCGCTCGCCCGCGCCGCGCAGCGCCGACAGCGCGGGCGGGCCGTGCGCGGGACCGGCGCGCTGCAACGCAAGGTGCTCGACGCGCTCGATTTTACTCTTACCGCCGCGCAGGAGCGCACGATCGCAGAGATCAGCGCCGACATGGCCGCCGGAACCCGGATGAGCCGGCTGCTGCAGGGCGATGTCGGCGCGGGCAAGACGCTCGTGGCGCTGATGGCGTTGCTGATCGCGGTCGAATCGGGCGGGCAGGGCGCGCTCATGGCGCCCACCGGACTTCTCGCGCGGCAGCATTACGACAGCCTCGCGCCGCTCGCCGACGCGGCCGGGGTGCGCCTCGACCTGCTGACCGGCGAAGACAAGGGCGCCGCGCGCGCCGCCAAGCTGGAGGCGCTCGCCTCCGGGGCCATGCAGATCCTCGTCGGCACCCATTCCCTCTTTCAGCGCGACGTGACCTTCGCCGATCTGCGCCTCGCGATCGTGGACGAGCAGCACCGTTTCGGGGTGGCGCAGCGCATGGAACTCGGCGCCAAGGGGGCGGCGGCGGATGTGCTCGTGATGACGGCGACGCCGATCCCGCGCAGCCTCGCGCTGGCGCAGTATGGCGACATGGATGTCTCGCAGCTCGACGAGAAGCCGCCCGGCCGCCGGCCGATCCGCACGGCGCTGGTTTCGGCGGCGCGGCTCGAGGAGGTGGTCGCGCATCTGCGCGACGCGCTCGCCGCCGGGCGCCAGGCGTACTGGGTCTGCCCGCTCGTGGAGGAGAGCGAGAGTGTCGATCTGACCTCGGCGGAGACGCGGTTTCGGCATCTGCGCGCGGCGCTCGGCGAGGGCGTCGTCGATCTGGTGCACGGCCAGATGCCGGCGGCGCAGAAGGACGCGGCGATGGCACGCTTCGATGCGGGCGAGACCGGCGTGCTCGTGGCCACGACGGTGATCGAGGTCGGCGTCAATGTGCCCAATGCGACGATCATGGTCATCGAGCGGGCCGAGAGTTTTGGCCTTGCGCAGCTGCATCAGCTTCGCGGGCGGGTCGGGCGCGGCACGGCCGAGTCGACCTGCCTGCTGCTTTATGCGCCTCCGCTGTCGGAGTCGGCCCGGCGGCGCCTGCAGATCCTGCGCGAAACCGAGGACGGCTTTCGCATCGCCGAGGAGGATCTCGCGATTCGCGGCGCCGGGGATCTGATGGGCACGGCGCAATCGGGGCTGCCGCGGTTTCGCGTGGCCGATCTCGAACGACAGACCGGGCTGATGGCGCTCGCGCAGAGCGATGCGCGCGCCCTGCTCGCAAGCGACCCCAGGCTCGCCTCCGAGCGCGGTGCGGCCGCGCGGGTGCTGCTCTGGCTGATGGAGCGCGACAAGGCAATTCGCCTTCTGCGTGTGGGGTGATCTCGTTTGTTCTCGTAAGTTCTTAAAAAGTTCTTGATCGGCGCGGCGAAATATGAGAACAAAATAACAACACCGTAACGGAAGGCCAGAAAATGCTCGACGAACTAACCTGCGTTATTGCGCGTTCGCGGCCCACACTCCTGCAGGACGCAATCGGCGCGACCTCGCTTGCGGTCCTGCTCTGGGCCGGACTGCACCTTCCGCTTCTGTTCTGATCTGCCCAGCGGTCTGACGGCGGCGTTGCGCCGCCACGGGATGCGCCCCTGTCCCGCGCGCATCCCGTCCGACATTCAGACACGCCACTTGCCGCCGCGCCGACCCGGTGCGGCGGCCTTTTCAGTACAATCCGTCGGTTCAGGCGCAGTCGGCCTTGGCCGCCTCGTCGATCGCTTCGAGCGTCGCGTCGAAGGCGAGCATGATCGAGGCGTGGCGATTCTTGTAGTCGCGCGCCGGCAGCAGCACCTCGAGCCCGTCGAAGGGCGGGGCCGGGGCATCGCCGCCCTCCTTGAGCATCGCGTGCAGGTCATCACGCGCCCGTGCGATCGCTGAACGGTCGCGCCCGATGATATTCGCACCGAGCACCGCCGCCGCCGCCTGCCCGAGCGCGCAGGCCTTCACCTCCTGGCCGAATTCCGCGACGCGGCCGTCGCGCAGCGTGACATCCGCCGTCACCGTCGAGCCGCACAGCGGCGAGCGGCGCTTGGCGCTGGCCATCGGGGCCGCGAGCCGCTCGGCATGCGGAATGTCGGCCGCAAGCTCGAGGATGCGGCCCGAATAGAGCTTGATCAGGTCGGTTTCGGTGCTCACGTCTTTCCCCCATCGCTGCGCCCCGCTACCTAGGGCGCTTGCAGCGCGGTGGAAAGGATAGCGACATGGCATTCGACCCGGCAACCCTGCGATACGATGCGAACGGACTCATCCCGGTCATCGCACAGGATCATGCAAGCGGCGCGGTGCTGATGATGGCGTGGATGAACGCCGAGGCGGTGGCACGCACGCTCGCGAACGGGCGGATGACCTACTGGTCGCGATCGCGGCAGGCCTTCTGGGTCAAGGGCGAGACGAGCGGCCATGTGCAGGCGCTGCGCGAGCTGCGCATCGATTGCGACCGCGATTGCCTGCTCGCGCTCATCGAGCAGACCGGCCCCGCCTGTCACACCGGCCGCGAAAGCTGCTTCTATACAGCGCTTCGTGACGGCGAGGAGGTCGAGATCATGGCGCCGGTGGCGTGAGGCCGAGCCGCGCGCGCAGATCGCCCGGGCTCAGCCCGTCGTCGCGGTAGCGCCGGATCGCGCGCGCATCGTCGCGCTTGGCGAGGCGCCGGCCGTCCTCGTCGCGGATCAGCCGGTGATGGTGCCAGACCGGCGCGCGGAGCCCGAGCAGCGCCTGCAGCAGCCGGTGCAGCGGCGTCTGATCGAACAGGTCCATGCCCCGCACGACCTCGGTGATGCCCTGCGCGGAGTCGTCGATGATGACGGCGATGTGATAGGAGGTGCCGATATCGCGCCGCGCGAGCACCACATCGCCGATCTCGTGCTGCAGCGCCGCCGGATCGAGCGCGTGCCAGCCGGCGCGCTCCGGACCCGTCTCCTCGAAGCCAAGCCCGGCACCCGCCGCGTCAAGCGCGCGCGCCATGTCGAGGCGGATCGCGTCATCCGCGCCAGCCTCGGCCATCGGCCGGCCCCGGCAGGTGCCCGGATAGGCGGGGGCGGGGCTGTGCGGCGCCGATTGCGCGGCGCGGATGTCGCGGCGCGTGCAGCGGCACGGGTAGCACACGCCCTGCGCGATGAGCGCGTCGAGCGCGGCGCGATAAGCGGCGTGGCGCTCCGACTGGCGCAGCACCGGCTCCCGCCAGTCGAGCCCGAGCCAGCGCAGATCCTCGAGGATCGCCGCCTCGAATTCCGGCTTGCAGCGCGGCGTGTCGATATCCTCGATCCGCAGCAGCATCGTCCCGCGCGCCGCGGTCGCCCGATCATGCGCCGTGAGCGCCGAAAAGGCATGCCCGAGATGCAGGAGTCCCGTCGGGGAAGGCGCGAAACGGGTCCGGCAAGCTTCAGGCGGCATCGCAGCGTTGCGCCGCAAGCCACTGATTGAAAGCCGTCTTGGCGCGGTCTGTATAGGCCTTGTAGCGGTCGCGCCGGCCCCGGCGCCCGCCCCGCGCCTCGATGGGCGGGAAGAGGCCGAAATTGACGTTCATGGGCTGGAATGTCTTGGCGTCGGCGCCGCCGGTGATGTGATTGATCAGCGCGCCCATCGCCGTCTCGGGCGGCGGCGTGCCCGCCGGATGGCCCAGGATCTCGCCGGCGGCGAGCCGCCCGGCCACGAGCCCCATCGCCGCGCTCTCGACATAGCCCTCGACGCCGGTGATCTGCCCGGCAAAGCGGATATGCGGGCGCGTGCGCAGCCGCATCTCGGCGTCGAGCAGGGTGGGCGCGTTGAGGAAGGTGTTGCGGTGAATGCCGCCGAGCCGGGCGAAGCGCGCATTCTCGAGCCCCGGGATCATCCGCAGCACCTCGGTCTGCGCGCCGTATTTCATCTTGGTCTGAAAGCCGACGATGTTGAACAGCGTGCCAAGCGCGTTGTCGCGGCGCAGCTGCACCACGGCGTGCGGCTTGATTTCGGGCTGATGCGGGTTCGTCAGGCCCACGGGCTTCATCGGGCCGTGGCGCAGCGTCTCGCGCCCGCGCTCGGCCATCACCTCGATGGGAAGACAGCCGTCGAAATACTGCGCCGTCTCGCCGGGCTTGAAGGTCGTCTTCTCGGCGGCGAGCAGGGCGTCGATGAAGGCCTCGTACTGGTCGCGGTCCATCGGGCAGTTGAGATAGGCGGTGCGCTGCGCCTCGGTCTCGCCCTTGTCGTAGCGCGACTGAAACCACGCCTTCGACATGTCTATGCTGTCGACATGGACGATCGGCGCGATGGCGTCGAAAAAGGCGAGCGCCTCGGCCCCAGTCTCGGCCCGGATCGCCTCGGCGAGCGCGCCGGAGGTGAGCGGGCCGGTCGCGATGATCCAGCGGCCGTCATCGGGCAGGGCGGTGATCTCGCCGGTTTGCACCGTCACGTTCGGATGCTCCCGCAGCCGGGCGGTGACGGCCTCGGCGAAGGGCTCGCGGTCCACGGCAAGCGCGCCGCCGGCGGGCAGGGCATGCGCATCCGCCATCGCCATCACCAGCCCGTCCGCCGCGCGCATCTCCCAGTGCAGCAGCCCCACGGCGTTCTGCTCGTCATCGTCGGAGCGAAAGGAGTTCGAGCACACCATTTCCGCGAGGTTGCCGGTGTGATGCGCGAAGGTGCCCACATCGGGGCGCATTTCGTGGATTACGACGGGCACCCCGGCCTGCGCGGCCTGCCAGGCGGCCTCGCTTCCAGCCATTCCGCCGCCGACGATGTGAAGTGTCTCGGTCATGCGCGTGACATAGCCCCGCAGCGGCGCCGTGAAAACCCCGCATGAAAACGCCCGCGGCCGAAGCCGCGGGCGCCAGGGTCACGATGCCGATGCCCTCAGGCGGATTTCGCGAGATCGCGCAGCACATAGTGCAGCACGCCGCCATGCTCGACATATTCCTTCTCGATGGCGGTATCGATCCGGCATTTGAGCGTGATCGCCTTGGTCGTGCCGTCGCCATAGGTGATCGTGCAGGGCACCTCGGATTGCGGCTTGAGATCGCCTTCGAGCCCGGTGATGTCAAAGGTCTCGTCGCCCTTGAGGCCGAGCGACTTGCGGGTGTCGCCGCCGGTGAACTCGAACGGAATCACCCCCATCCCCACGAGGTTGGAGCGGTGAATGCGCTCGTAGCTCTCGGCGATCACCGCCTCGATGCCGAGCAGCTTGGTGCCCTTCGCGGCCCAGTCGCGCGACGAGCCCGCACCGTATTCGCGCCCCGCGATCACCATCAGTGGCACGCCCTTCTCCTGCCACGCCATCGCGGCATCGAAGATCGGCGCCTGTTCGCCGTCGGGGCCCTTGGTGTAGCCGCCCTCGACGCCGTCGAGCATCTCGTTGCGGATGCGGATATTGGCGAAGGTGCCGCGCATCATCACCTCGTGATTGCCGCGCCGCGCACCGTAGGAGTTGAAGTCGCGCGGGGCGACCTGGCGCTCCTGCAGGTAGCGCCCGGCCGGACTGTCGGGCTTGAAGGAGCCGGCCGGGCTGATGTGGTCGGTGGTGACCATGTCGCCGAGCATCGCGAGCGTCCGCGCGCCCTTCAGGTCCCTGATCTCGCCGGGCTCGGACGTGATGCCGTGGAAGTAGGGCGGGTTGCGCACATAGGTCGATTCCGGCCAGTCATAGGTCAGCTTGTCGGTGGTCTCGACGGCTTGCCATTTCTCGTCACCATCGAAGACGTTGGCGTATTTCGACTGGAAGGCCTCGCGGGTGACCGTCCGGTCGACGATTTGCTTGATCTCGTCGAGGGTCGGCCAGAGATCGGCCATGTAGACGTCCTTGCCGTCCTTGTCGGTGGCGATCGGGTCGCGGGTGACGTCGATATTCATGTCCCCGGCGATCGCGTAGATCACGCAAAGCGGCGGCGAGGCGAGGTAATTGGCGCGCACATCGGGCGAGATGCGGCCCTCGAAGTTGCGGTTGCCCGACAGCACCGAGCAGGCGATCAGGTCGTTGTCATTGATCGCCTTGGAGATTTCCGGCTGCAGCGGGCCGGAATTGCCGATGCAGGTGGTGCAGCCATAACCCACGAGGTTGAAGCCGAGCGCGTCGAGATCGCGCGTCAGATCGGCCGCCTCGAGATACTCGGTGACCACCTGGCTGCCCGGGGCGAGCGAGGTCTTGACCCAGGGCTTGCGGGTGAGCCCGCGTTCGCGCGCCTTGCGCGCCACGAGCCCGGCGCCGATCATGACGTAGGGGTTCGAGGTGTTGGTGCAGGACGTGATCGAGGCGATCACCACCGAGCCGTCGCGCAGCTCATAGTCCTCGCCCTCGACAGCGGCGGATTTGCGCACATCCTTGGAGGCCGCGATCGCCGGCGCGGGCCCCTCATCGGCCATCTCGCGCGACTCGAGCGTGGTGTCGAGGCCGCGATACTCGGACACGACATGGTAGAAGCTGCGCGCCGCGCGGTCGAGCGGGGTGTGATCCTGCGGCCGCTTCGGCCCCGAGATCGCCGGGACCACGGTGCCCATGTCGAGATGCAGCGTGTCGGAATAGACGGGCGCGTAATCCGTGCCGCGCCACATGCCGTTTTCCTTCGCGTAGGCCTCGACGAGGGCGATCGTGTCCTTGTCGCGCCCGGTCTGCTCGAGGTAGCGCAGCGTTTCGTCATCGATCGGGAAGAAGGCGCAGGTGGCGCCGAATTCGGGCGACATGTTGCCGATCGTGGCGCGGTCGGCGAGCGGCAGGTGATCGAGCCCGTCGCCGTAGAACTCGACGAACTTGCCCACCACGCCGCGCTCGCGCAGCATCTGCGTGACCCGCAGCACGAGGTCGGTCGCCGTGGTGCCCTCGACCATCGCGCCGGTCAGCTCGAAGCCCACGACCTCGGGGATCAGCATCGAGATCGGCTGACCCAGCATCGCGGCCTCGGCCTCGATGCCCCCCACGCCCCAGCCGAGCACGGCGAGCCCGTTGACCATCGTGGTGTGGCTGTCGGTGCCCACGAGGGTGTCGGGATAGGCGACCATCTCGCCGTTCTGGTCGGTGTCCGACCACACGGTGCGCGACAGGTATTCGAGGTTGACCTGGTGGCAGATGCCGGTGCCCGGCGGGACGACGCGGAAATTGTCGAACGCGCCCTGGCCCCATTTGAGGAACTTGTAGCGCTCGATGTTGCGCTCGTATTCGCGGTCCACATTCATCTGGAAGGCGCGCGGGTTGCCGAACTCGTCGATCATCACCGAGTGGTCGATGACCAGGTCCACGGGGGCGAGCGGGTTGATCTTCTGCGGATCGCCGCCGAGCGACTTGAGCCCGTCGCGCATCGCGGCGAGGTCCACGACGGCGGGCACGCCGGTGAAGTCCTGCATGAGAACGCGCGCGGGGCGGTAGGCGATCTCGCGCGGGTTGCGCCCGCCCTTCATCGCCCAGTCCGCGAAGGCGCGGATGTCGTCGGTGGTGACGGTCTTGCCGTCTTCGAAGCGCAGCATGTTCTCCAGCACGACCTTGAGCACCGCGGGAAGCTTGTCGAAGCTGCCCAGCCCCGCCGCCTCTGCGGCCGGGATCGAGTAATAGGCGAACTGCGCGCCGCCGGCCTTGAGGGTGCGCCGCGTCTTGGCGGAATCGGTTCCAACTTGGATCGGCATCGGGAAAGCCTCCCTGACGGTGATGCGGGTGGGGTCATGTCTGCAATGACGCATCCTGCGCCTCTAATCAAGAGGGGGAGCGGTCAAAATTGTATACCGTGGTGCACAAAGTTGCCGGAACGCATCAGCCGCGCCGGAGCATCTCGCTAAACCTTGATTGGCCGAATCCGGCGACCGAAGCTACTGCGGGCGAGCAACAGAGGCGGAGTGCGTTCGGGATGCATCGAGTGATGATCGCGGTGGCAGCGCTGGCTGGCCTCCTGGGCTGGTTCGGCGCGTTTGCGGCACGTGCGGATACCGCACCCGTCGTTGTCGAGCTCTTCACGTCGCAGGGCTGCTCGGCCTGCCCGCCCGCCGATCGTTTCCTCGAGGATCTCGCCGAGCGCGACGACGTGATCGCGCTCGGGCTGCATGTCGATTACTGGGATTACATCGGCTGGGCGGATCGTTTCGCCAAGCCCGCCTTCTCGGATCGCCAGCGCCGCTACGCCCTCGCCAACGCATCGAGCAAGGTCTACACGCCGGAGATGGTCATCGGCGGCGGCGAGCGGGTGAAGGGAAACCGGGCGATGCGGGTGATGGACGCGATCCGCCGCGCCCGCGCCCGCGGCCCTTTCGTTCGGCTGTCGCTCGAGCGCGACGGGGCGACGCTGCACCTGACGGGCGAGCCGCTGCTGACGATTGCCGAGCCGCTCGACGTGAAGGTCGTCCAGTATACCCCGCGCCGGACCGTCGCCATCGAGAGCGGTGAGAATGCCGGCCGCGAGATCACCTACACGAATGTCGTCACCAGGCTCGAGACCGTCGAGCGCTGGGACGGGCGCGGCGAGCTGAGCGTCGTGGTGCAGGTCGATGCCGATGCAGAAGTGGCCGCCTTCGTGCAGCGCGCCGGTCAGGGGCGGATCCTGGGTTCGGCCCGCCCCGCGGACTGACGCCGCGGCAGTTTCCAGCGCCGGTGGGTCCACAGCCACTGATCCATGTGGGCGCGCACCTGCACCTCCAGGCTGTCATTGAGCGCCTGCGTCATCGCCTCTGGGGTGTCGCGCGCCACCGGGGCCTCGAAGCTGACATCGAAGTTAAGCCCGTCGGGCCGGCGGATCGCGTAGCCCGGCACCAGCGGCGCGCCGAAGCGCAGCGCGAGTTCGGCCGCAGACAGCGCCGTTCGCGCCTCGTGCCCGAAAAAGCGCAGCGGCGCGCCCCGCGCGATCCGCTGGTCGACCACGATGCACAGCAGGCCGCCGCCGCGCAGGAACCGGATCATCCGGGCCAGCCCGTCGCGGCTGCGCGCGAAGAGCGGCGTGTCGATATGCGACATCGCGCGCAGGTAGCGCGCGTTGAAGTAGCGGTTGCGCATCGGCTTGTAGAGCGCCCCGACGCTGTAGCCGCGCGCCTGCAGCGCCGCGCGCGCGATTTCGTAATTGCCGATATGGCCGGTGACGATGATCGCGGGGCGCCCCGCGGCGCGGGCGGCCTCGATCACCTCGAAGCCGGGCCCCGTCAGCGGCGTGTGTTCGGCTCGGCGCAGTAGATCCTGCGGCGAGAAGATCTCGATCAGGCTGCGGCCGAGATTGTCGGGCACCGCCCGGCACAGCCGCGCGACCTCCGCGGGGGGCAATTCCGGACACACGAGGGCGAGATTGTCGCGAATGCGCTTGCGGTAGCCGGCGACGGGAGCGACCAGATGCGATGTGAGCGCGCCCATGAACGGCACGCGCCGGTCATAGGGCAGTTGGCGCGCCGCACCGATCGCCGCGGCGAGCACCCCGTCCTCGATCCGGTCGCGCAGCCCCGCGCCGCGTTCGTCGTCCGGTGCGCCCATCCGCTCACCGCTCCAGCCCGTCACCGGAAGCACCATGCCCCGGCCGCGCCGCCATAAACGCCGCCACGCGCCCCGGCAAGCCACGCGCCGCGCCGCAATCGCGCCGGTTGCGGCCCGCTCAGCCGGGGCCGAAAACCCGCGCGAAAATCGTCTCGACATGGCGGGTGTGGTAGTCGAGATCGAAATTGGCATCGAGCTCGGCGGGGGAGAGTGCGGCGGCGACCTCCGGATCGGCCGCGAGCTCGGTGCGAAAATCGCGCCCCTCCTGCCAGACCTTCATCGCGTTGCGCTGCACCAATGCATAGGCATCCTCGCGGCTCACGCCCTTCTGGGTCAGCGCAAGCAACACGCGCTGCGAATGCACGAGGCCGCTCAGCCGCTCCATGTTGGCCGTCATCGCCTCGGGATAGACCACGAGCCGGTCGATCACCCCGGTCAGCCGCGACAGCGCGAAATCGAGCGTCACCGTCGCATCGGGGCCGATATTGCGCTCCACCGAGGAGTGCGAGATGTCGCGCTCGTGCCACAGCGCGACATTCTCCATTGCCGGCAGCGCCATCGAGCGCACCATCCGCGCAAGGCCGGTGAGGTTCTCCGTGAGCACCGGGTTGCGCTTGTGGGGCATCGCCGAGGAGCCCTTCTGCCCCTTGGAAAAGAACTCCTCGGCCTCCAGCACCTCGGTGCGCTGCAGGTGGCGGATCTCGGTGGCGACGTTCTCGACGGACGACGCGATCACCGCGAGGGTGGCGAAGAACATCGCGTGGCGGTCGCGCGGGATCACCTGCGTCGAGATCGGCTCGGGCTGCAGGCCCAGCTCCTCGCACACATGCGCCTCCACGGCGGGGTCGATATTGGCGAAGGTGCCCACCGCGCCGGAGATCGCGCCTGTGGCGACCTCGGCGCGCGCCGCCTCGAGCCGGGCGCGCGCACGGGCGAACTCGGCGTGAAACCGCGCGAATTTCAGCCCCATCGTCACCGGCTCGGCGTGGATGCCGTGCGAGCGGCCGATGCAGACCGTGAACTTGTGCTCCATCGCGCGGCGCTCCAAGGCGGCGAGCAGGGCGTCGAGATCGGCCAGAAGAATATCGGCGGCGCGGGTGAGCTGGATGTTGAAGCATGTGTCGAGCACGTCCGAACTCGTCATGCCCTGATGCACGAAGCGCGCCGCGTCCTGGCCGATGATCTCGCCCAGATGCGTCAGGAAGGCGATCACGTCATGCCTGGTGACGGCCTCGATCTCGTCGATGCGCGCGACGTCGAATTGCGCGTCCTCGGCGCGCCAGACCGCCGCGGCGTTCTCCTTCGGGATCACGCCGAGCTCGGCCTGCGCGTCGCAGGCATGCGCCTCGATCTCGAACCAGATGCGGAACTTCGTCTCCGGCGACCAGATCGCGGTCATCTCGGGGCGGGAATAGCGCGGGATCATCGGCGGGCCCTTTCCTTGGATGGCCGCGTGTTAGAGCCCCGCGCGCCGCGCTGCAAGCTAACCCGCAAACCACAGCGCCGGCTCGGCGATCTCGAGCGAGTTGCCCGCCGGATCGCGAAAATAGATCGAGCGCGCGCCGTGCGGCCATTCGAAATCGGCCTCGATCGCGACGCCCAAGGCCTCCAGATGCGCGCGCCAGCCATCGATCGCGGCGCGCTCCGCTGCAAGGCACAGATGCCCGGGCCCGTGCGCGCCATGCGGCGGCACCGGCAGCTTCGGGTTGGCGGGCGGCTCGGCGGTGCGCGCGGGGTTGAAAACGAGTATTA
>LKMJ01001074.1_pt1 | contig 23360 bp, 17 predicted proteins | sample 643391 | NCBI WGS metagenome assembly LKMJ01 (sample SAMN04112250, study PRJNA286221) | soda lake metagenome | biome: soda lake; feature: Kulunda Steppe; material: water; isolation source: sample PL-Br10 brine of Picturesque Lake | place: Russia: Kulunda steppe | collected 2010-07
AGAAAATGCGAGGTGGGGGCGCGGCGTGTGCGCCTTTGGCCATTCTGGCACCGTTTTGCACCCTTTTGGCAGGCAAATGGTGCATCCCCAAACTTGCTCCAATCCTGCCGCTTTCCAGAACTTCAGCTGCTCTTGCATGATGATTCGATGCTGCGATGTTGGACTAGGGGGAGGCGGTCGGGAAGGTGTGTTCCGTGGGTGACCCTGTTAGGACCGGATAAGGGTCCGAACGCAGGAAATGTGATATCTCTGCAACACATGCATGCTTTCAAGCCAGACCAGGGTGTGGCTTCCCGCGCCCAAATCCACGCAGGGTATGCGGGCAAATTTTACACATCTGCAGTCATCTTAAGCTCGGAGTTTGGGGCTGGGAGTGGGAAACAGCGCGCGCTCTTCCAACATCACATACCATTTTTCCGAAATTGCCTTCAACTCACCGTACCAATTTCGACCCCAAGACCATCACCAGAACCAGAAAAATATAAGCAATCCAATGGTGTGCTCAGGTCAGGAAATGGTGCGGTGGATGCAAAGTTATGCCTTGAGAGGCCTATTTGGCCACATTTGCCTTAGAAAGGGGTCACCCAGTGGTGGGGACGACCCCCAACAAGTAGGTTCCATGCAACAGTTTTGATCAGGGAGGATGGCTAACATGTGACTCTCGTGTATTACCCTGTCAGCCAGTGGGATCCATTCATTAATAATCATTTGTGTCACCTCCGCAGACCTTGCTTGCTTGAGCGGACCAAGGTTGAGGTTGCATGAAACGATAATTTAGTTCACAAAAGGCACTATCCAATAATAGTCAGGATAAAAGCGGAGGAAGAGGGAAGAATACTGATAAAAAAGTTTCTTATCCCGCCATTTAAGGGGCGATCTCTCAATATTTTTAGGTCGGGAATATCATATATGACGCTGGTTGTCCCCACCTTACTACCCACCCAGACATGGCCACTTTACTTTTCCGTCCCTATGCTTGCTCCACTGCCAGCCCCAGCCATTCATAATATTGTACGTAAAGAATAGACAGTCAGGCTGTGTGTAAAAATGTGAGGTGCAGGCGCGGCGTGCGGCTATCGGCCATTTTGCACCATTTTGGTAGGAGAAGGGCACTCTCCTAAACTTGCTCCAATCCTGCTGTTTCCCAAGACCCTAAGTGCACATGCATGGTAATTTGATACTGCAAAGTTGTGTTTGGGGGAGGGGGCTTTGACCCTCCCCAAACAATGTGTGTCCCGTGAGTGACCTTGTCGAGACTGTATGTGGGTGCCAACACAGAGAATATGATATCTCCACAACCCCTGCATGCTTTGAAGCCGGACCAAGGTTGAGGGTTGCAGGGATTTTTAGAAAATTTACATATGTTTTAATGGAGCCGATTGAGGATATGGGTGGGAAGCGATAGGCCAGTGTTTGCTCACATTTGCCTCTCCTGAGCACACAGCTCAGCGGCAGAGCTCCAAACGCCTAAATCCTCACAGGAGATGTAGGGAAATTTTACACAAGTGCAGGCACGTTAAGGTCAGAGTATCGGGCTGTGTGCAATGAATGGTGTTCACTGTTTGATGTTCACATTCTGTTTTCCCAAGATTCCCTTCCATCCACCACACTGATTTTGAGTCCCGGGGCACCATTGGAACCAGAAAATTTCAAGCTATCTTATGTGTGCTCAGGTCAGAAAACAGTGCGGTGGCTAAGTCATGCCTTCAGGACCCTATTTGGCCACCTTTGCCTTAGAAAGGGGTGATCCAGTGGTGGGGACGACCTCCTTCCAAATACTCTAACCTTGATAACGCTGAGTATTAGATGATGAAGCTCTAGGGAGTGTTTGGTCGGGATGACTGGGAATTTGATTGTCCCTGTAAAAGTTTACCCCTGTGAGCCAGGCAGAGTGTCTGCCTCCCAGATGGGCACCAGCAGCTGCAGGCAAATATCATGCTCCACCATGACCAGGCAATCTCCTGCAGGGGATGGAAGGAGAAGATGCATGAATGAAGTGATGAGCTACTAAAGCATGAGGCATACAAACTACTTAGCGCTAGGGCTTCACTTGCTTAAGATGCAAGTATAGCTCTTCTTTTCGAGGCTTAACCCCATCAAGGCCACACAGTCTCAATTGAATGCACACTCAGTTAGTTTTTTGCATGCTTCTCCCCAGCACACTTAATTATTTACATAATGCTGCGATCTGTCTGGGGGCCTTCAGGTGGCACTGGCCAGCTGGAATTTCTACGCATCTGAAAATGTCTGCATATTTCTAGAAATTTCAAGCAGATATGGAGGCGGTCTGTATGTGAGCCTGGAGCGGGGTTGGTAGGATGAGCAGGGGACTGACCACCATCTTGTACACATACACCAGAGGACTGGTTTAATGTGTACTTACTGTTTTTGTGAAATGCATGCAACAGGCTGGAGGAAAGAATGAAAACATGACCGTACGGGCTACCAACAACCGGAATGACTCCCTTGGTCTCCAACTGCCCGAATTTGGTGGAATTCACATGCAGCACAGGCTATGTGCCGATGATGGCAGCGACATGGGTAAGTCTCAATACTTTGCTCATGATTTTGTGATGCCGTAAGGTGCAGGGAATGTACCATGGGAATATATGCTAGACACAGCCTGTAGAGCCACAATGCTTAACCTACATTTGCTGAAGCCCCAAGTACTGTAGGACCCAATTTAGTCATTTGTTTTGGCCAACAACCAAGATTACAGATAAGCTCTCTTGAGGAAGTTCATGCTTTCTGGAGATTTCATTTCCTTGCACCCATTCATACCTTCTGCACCTGCAGCAGACCCTTCTCTTTCCATTTGGTGCTCGAGCAGGGATGTGTTGTGAAATAAGGCTTAATATTGCAGCTAGTAGGGCACATGTCTCGTGTCTCGCACCTTTTAGAACATCCATTGATTAGGCACAGGGTTGGGTCATGCGTATTTTATTGCATTTTGATCATTGCTATAATTGGGTCGCCCTCACCATTGGACCCCCCCAAATGTGGCCAATTTGCTTGTACGCCCCCATGCTCGCCCAATTGCCAGCCCCAACTATTCATAACATGTACATTGTAAGAAGTCAGGCGGTGTGATGAAAGCGAGGTGAGGGCACGGCGGCATGCCATTGGCCAATCTGGCACCATTTTGCACCTTTTTAGCAGGAGAATGGCACTTATCCTAGCTTGCTCCAATCCTGCTGCTTTCCCGGACTTAATCTGCACTTTCATGATTGTTTGGTGCGGCAAAGTCAGATTTGGGGGAGGGGTTGGGAAGGTGTGTTCCGTGGGTGACCCTGTCACGACCAGATGTGAGTGCAAACACAGGAAATACGAAACCTCCGCAACCCAGGCATGCTTTCAAGCCAGACCAAGCCTGACGGTTGCGGGGAGTAATAGAAACCAAGAGTATACGCCTAGAGCTGACAAGCCAACCAAGGGTGTGGGTGGAGAGCGGCGGGCTAAATTAATAATTCCAGGGTTGGCTCATGCGTCCATTTGCCCAGACCAATGCGCGTATGGTACAAACAATGTGCGTACTTAACATCAATTCGTCCGCATTGAGTTTTCATTTTGTGGGATTAGTTTAGAAAGGTTGGGGGGGACATGTGTGCCCTCAACTGCCCCACCAGCTACCTTAAACCACCCCAATACATTCTTATACATGCATTTACATTCAAAGAGCCATCAAAAGGGGGCGGGTTCATGTCAAAAACATTGAGCTGAAAAAAAGTCGCACCAGCACAAGTAGTGCAAGCTGTCTTTGTAGCTCGTGCTTCCCGCATCAGGAAGCACTTCCTGCACATAAAACCCAGCTTATTAACTGCATAGCTGATGAAGCAATCCTGCAGCCTGCCCTGGATGAGATTAGAGCCCAGGCCTATCGATGCTCAGAGCAAGGCAGCAGCAGCCGCACAGTGCCAGCACAGTAATAATACAGCTGCAATCGTGTGCAACGCCTCAGCACCGTCAAGGAGTGCAGGGGAGTGCTCAGTTGGGCAAGGCTGAGCAGGAACATGGGAGACGCCCGGGGGGGTGGGGGTTCGCATTGGACACAGATTTTTTTAATCGCAGATTTTAGGCATTTTTATTAACACGTGAAATAGCTTAAAGTGCACATGACCCAACCCTGGATTCTTTACATCTGCCTCTCCTGAGCGCACAGCTCAGCGGCAGAGAGTTCCATGCCCGAATTCAGACGAGGGATGCAGGGTGATTTAAGACACTTGTAGGCATCTCAAGGTCAGAGGTCAGAGGGTTTGGGGCAGTGTGTGGGAAACGGTGTGCACTCTTCAACCCTTACACTATGTTCTTCCATTATTTCCTTCCATCCACCGCACCAAATTTGACCCCTATGGCACCATCAGACCAGTTAGATATAAAGTATTAGATTTGAAACATAAGCTATCCAATGGTGTGCTCAGGTCAGGAAATGGTGCAGTAACTGCAGAAGTATGCCATGAGGCTAATTGGCCACAGTAATATACAAGCTATCCAATGGTGTGCTCAGGTCAGGAAATGGTGCACTAACTGCAGAAGTATGCCTAGAGAGGCTAATTGGCCAACTATGCCTCAGAAAAGGGTGATCCAGGGGAAAAGATGCGCACTGAAAGACCGGAATGCGGCTAATGCAACCCCTCCCCCCCCGCATTCCCCCGTGTTCTTACTCATTTCCGTGTACTTAAGCGTGTGCAAGCATAAGCAAATGAAAAATATTGAGAGATTTTTAAAGCAGTAGTCTCAACTGCTGCTCTTGCTGCTGCTGTCTTCTGCATGACTGCCATGGCTCACCTCGTTGCTGGAGACCACCCATGTAGGTACCTGATACCCCTGCTACAGGGCCTGGTTGCACTCATCCAAGCATAGGTTGCTGTACAATCGCACCAGCTTACACGTGATGTATACCACGTTTGGTTCATTTTTTCTGGCTGTTGATGTAAACGAGAGAGGCTCATTGTTTCTGGCTGTTGATGTAGACGAGAGAGCACTCCAGGTATGCTGACAGTCTTGGGACTTTGAATATATCTTAATGTAACGTTGAAAAGGTGGTTAAGGGTAGCTGGGGAGGCAGATGAGCGTCTACAGGCTCCCCCTTAACCCTCGACCTCAACCCTCATTTTTGACTACTAAAGGCAGGCAACATGACATTCAATGTGCGCATTGGTACGAGCAAATGGATGCATGACCCAAACCTGATAAAATTAGCATCAGCCAGGGTTGTGTCATTTGCCAATTTTGGATTTATTTGCAATGCGCAAATGATTCGGTAAGATTCAAAATGCGCCGATTGAAGTTTATTAGGAGGCAGATGAGGGGAAGGCACTAGCTGACGCCAGCTAACCCACCTCTTCCTGATTCCACATACACAATTGAAAACAATGCTTAAGACTAGGTTGTTACGTGGGGTTAATCTGCAAATTTTGTGGTGTTTTAGAATTTGGCAAATGATTTGATAAAATTAGAATTTACGAATTAATCGAAATGCTCGAATGAACCATCCCTGGCACTGACCATGATATATTTGCTTGCACCTCAGCAATAGGTGCTAGTTGGGGGCCACTTAATGGGTCTCTTGCATGAAGCATTCTCTTGTTAGGCCTCAATAATTCCCCCATGTTATTCCCCGACCAATTCACTGTTGCTCTTGTGTCCCTTACATTGCTTTTGGCACTCGGTCTTCCCTGGCTCATTAATTGCCCTTTGCTTCTGCAGGCTCAGAGCTGTCCTCAGATCAAGTGCTCAAACCTAACTCAACCTGGTTCCCCACTTGGTTGGTGTCAAGCTCGAGACAATTCAGAGAAGCTTTGATTGAGATTTCTGCATGGGGCGTATCCCCTACCCTCCTTAGTGGCAAGGTGTGTTTCATGTATCAAGAAGTAACAGAAAGAGTTTACACTTGAATGATCAGGTCTTAAAGATCCTCATCCCAGCTCCCAAGCCCACCCTTTCTCTTGTTGCTATTGAAGGCCAGACAGCATGTACACAATTATCTGTGAAAGCTTCAATTTTAACGCTGATGAGGTCATTCCAGTTGCGGACACCCTAGCCGGATGGAAGCACGTGCTACTATGCGTTGCTTGCTTGTAACTGAATGCAAGGAAGCGTTTCTAAAAGCTGTTACCAACAATGACGCATCTGACTCTGGAACATGAGTGCTTAGCACTAAGTTAGCATGTGTCAACTTTTTTGGGCATTGGCTCACATGTTTCCAAGTGCACCCACATGTGCACGTGCACACACCTGTGCATGCACGTGTTCATGTTCCTCCCTGTCCCTGTCAATGGTCCAGTGTTCTACCTTGGACAAGGTGCCCTCTCTTCTTTGTAATGTCGTCTCCTGCATTCATGTTTCACAGCCTCTTAATCTGCTGTGGTTTATGCTGAAAGCACCTTACACGTAAATTATGTGTCTGCCCATGTCGATTTCCATGCCTACCAATTCAGGTATGAGGGTTAAAGCCTGTGAGATGCTGCTTGCTTTCCCGTATCCCAGAAAAAGACGGCTTGCTTTCACAGTTTGCATCGGTATTATCCACCATGCAGAAACCCGTGCCCATCGCCGTCATACTTGAAGATGTTTCAGTAGCGAATGAAGATGGAGCTCCCTTTTGCGCTCTGAGACGCTGTTACATGGGTGAGACAACATTCTGCCTTGGGCCAAAGAGCTGCCTAGACAGGGGCCAGGCAGGGGGCTAACATGGGTTTGACCATCATTTGCACACAAACCGCCAATTTGGGCACTCATCGCTCATCATTTAGATTAGCTTTTGGGCAAGAAAATAAGGGTAGGCCAAACAGGACAGGGTGAACAAAGCTGGAGGCTGAGATCAGAAATCATTTTTGAACTGACTGAGTCATGCCTCTGCCTTGGCCCCACTTCTTTTATTTGACACAAGTTGATGCCCCTCATGCAGCTGTATGCGCAGCTTGCCACAGGATGCATTAGGCACAAGGCACTGGTAGACTGACAGGCTCTTTACAATACCTTTTCTGCAACAACTTTGCATATGGACAACAGAGAACATGTATGTGAGGCCCCTATCCAACCAACAGCTGTGCCTGACAGAATCGTATAGCTTTGTACATATAGAATTAGCAATTCAGTCTGCTCACTGGGCAACAACAGCCCAGTTTGGGTGCTCAGACCCTTTTGTATGCTTAAAATGCGAGAGGTTGTGTCACGGGCCCTACTGGATGCTCAGAATATGATAAGCAATACTGGTGCGCTCAGGGGGCTGGTAGGGGGGCCTGAAAGTGGGAACGACCTACTTTTCACGTTGAATTGTACTTTGAACATACACTGTGTGCTTTCGTTTTGTTAACTTTAAGCATGCAATTAAGATCTATGTCAGGTATGCCTCCATGAAGATGGACGTAATGCGCCAACACCTACTTGGTTTTTTGCTACAATGCTTTTACCTCTGCACCCAGCCTTGTTGGCATTTATATGTCAAATAGCCTACTGCCGCATGATTTTTTATATACTGAAGGACATTCTTGTATGTCTGTTTCACTCAGGCCTCTTTTCCCGAAGCGCCCAACCATGGATTTTGGAGGCAGAGAGGGTGAGTAAGTGAGGCCTGAACCTGAAAATGGTCAGGAATTGCTGGCAGGCACTATTTTGCAAATTGGATCAGTTCTCTCTGCAATGTTTGGGAGCGGATGGACTTAAAATTAAGCTGCGGCTGCTCTGACGGCTGTCTTATTGCTTCTCTGTCTAAACCCTAGCCCCCAACTTTCAACATGTTTGAGGAGGGTCTGGAAATTTCTGTGGTATACTTTACTGTTTTTCTCATTCATCTTAGTCAATTATACCACAGATTTTTTAATTCTTCTTCATTTGCAAGTTCGACGGAAGAGGTTGAGGGGGATTTGCAAGCGTGAACCAGGCCCAAATGCTTTTGAGCAGGCCTAGAATTTTGTTCAGATACCTGCAACAGGACGCTTTTGCTGGTTCATCTCTTGCTTGCAGGTGTAATTAAGATGAGCAGTAGTGGTGTGCTCTTCATAAAGAACTTGGTGAGACTTTCAGCATGCCTAGGGTGATACTCAGACTGGTTCATGCCAGATGCTATGGGTTTCAATCATCAGTGTCATAGAGACCTTAGGGATCAGGAGCTTGCCACGCCTTCAAATTAGATGCTGACAGTTTATCGATGCATTCTTTATGGTACCAGGTCCTCTCTGGGCTTCAGGACACCCCAGTGTCAGGCAGCAGTACAGGCACGTCCTTGCCTCTGGTTGCAGTCAGCCGCCAGGAGAGGTGCGCTACATCCTTTAAGTCCCGATCCCATCCCAAGTTTCTGTTTTTTTCCCAGATCAAAGTAGACCTGGCTTTTATCTGTCTTTCATGCCTGCCCCTTTGAAGAGGTTGCTCTTGCCTTCGTCGGCTCAAAATACGTCTTCCTACATCTTCTTACTCGCAGAACAATGCACTTAGCTGACGTCACCCTTGTGGTGGCCAAGCAAGATTTTTTGGTCCTGCTCTCGGCAGCCAACAGGGGTGAACGTTGGAAGTCAGGCGCCAGGAGGACTGCGTATCTAATGAGCGGTATCAGCACATTTGAGCCAGTGGAATTCAGCCCGTCCTCCATAACTCTGTCTCAGTACAAGTGCGTACAGCACCGTTTGTGCGTTTGTGTGTGAGCGTGTGTGTGTACGATTGAAGTATGAGTTTAAACATTGTTTTACATGGTGGGCAACCAGGCCATTGCACAGCTAGCACTCTACACCTCAATTATAGTAATTCAGGGAGCAAATATTAATTAAAAATACTTGCGTCCACTATACACATTGGCTGGCGCGTCACACTCCCCTGCTCCCTGACGGCCATTACATTGTGTAAGATTTGCTCTTGACAACCTTTTTCGTGTTTTGAATGGTACACGGCATGCATTACCTTAATGTCAGAAGATTAAGCAGTCTTGTTCCTTGCACTTAAAATGGCCTTAATAGTGTCTTTGTAATAAGTCCATCAGCCACGTCTTGTTTGCAGTGGGTGGAGCGTCCAAGGCACAAACATCGAGATCAGGCCAAGCACGCCGCTGTTAGCCTCAGACCAGCTTCTTGATCAAAGTAGATCTGGAAAGGGCACAGATGCAGATCAAGTGGCTGTGGGTGTGGGCGTTGGCGTGGGTGTTGGGGGAGGGCTATTGTTAATTGGAGCAATCATAGCTGCAGTGGTGGTCCTAAGGCGCAGGCATGCACGGTGAGTTGTGCCTCCATGTGGCATTGCATGTGTAAGAAATTGACACTTTTCTGCAAGCCTGCTTATGAGGCATGCTGATTTGTACCAATTTCAATTCTCCGACCAGTTTTGGTGGGGCTGGGTGGCATGTCACAGCACTCTGCGGCTTGCGGCTCAGGTGTTGATTGATCATCATGGCAAGACCAGCTGCAATGTGGCAGCATGAAAAGCTTACTGTGCCACTGGATTTGATCATTTTTTATCGTAAATGTTGCCATGCATGCGCAGAAGGTGTGACAGCTTTGACAACCATGTAAACGTCAACAAGTATGCAGCTGCTTTGGAGGAAGGAGCACCGGTAGGATAGGAAGTTGTCATGTGTGCAACTGCGCACTTTTGTACATCAACATAATTTTACATTAGACCCTGGACTGGAATTAAGTGACACATGACCTTTGATGCCATCTCTATGGGTATTAGAGTGTTAAAAGCTTGATTTTCACTTTTAAGTTGTATGCTTTGTTCCATGTTTGCCACCATGTCATGATGATTGCCGTTTTACAAACCATGCCCTTCAGGCTCAAGTTATTAATGTCACCAGCATAACAGTAGTGTAAGCAAGCCGGCTGCTTCAATGTGCATTGCAGGCATCATTTGCATCCTTTATAAGGATACAACAGAATCCGGGTAGCAAGACCAACAATGCCAGCAGCAAATTGACCAAGATGACACCTAATAAAGTGTCCACATTTATGGAGGACAACGGTGCGTTTCTTTGTACGTTGCGTGACACTTGGCTCCTGGATGATTCAAGCTTTCCTGCAGCCGGGCTGGCTTGTTGCAACATTCTCTGATTGGCTAATTCCCTACCTGGAAGCCTGAGTTGCTCAGGTTGTCTGCCCTGGTTGAGTTTGCACTGAGTTTGCATCAACCCACCCAATCTGCACATTTCTTAGGCAGTGGACTGGGTGGGTCTTTTTTTGAGGCACTGGGGCAGCTGCGAAGGATCAGCAGGATTAGTGTGGCAGTGGGTAATGGATCTTGTTCAAATTCTCACTTGCACAAAATGCCTGGTCAAAGCCAGGAAATGTAAAGAATATGCCTGGTCTGATACGGACGCTTTCAAAGTATTGCTTGGTCAGAGCAGTCCGGCTGATGCCATTTTGATGCATGTGTTTATGGCTTCCACACTGGGTCCCTTTCCCAAGCTTCAAGGTCATCAAATTTTGCTTCACCGTGCACGACCATGCTCTCCTGATTGTCCTCTATGTTATGTATATTTGCATTACGTGCATCCCAAGGTATTGAAGTGCGATATTCTTTTATTACTATGGTGCTAATTGCAGGCTTTCAGGATGATGCTGTGACCTGTGAAGAATTTGTGGATGTATCATCTGTCATCACTCCATCGATGGAAATGTCTACTGTGCCCGGAAGCATGCCTTCTGAACAAATTCCTGCAGACCAGGCAGACCTGAGTCCTCAAATCCCAATGGACCCACACTCGCTAGTGCAACAGCAGGTGAGTCTAAAGTTGACAGAAATTACACACGCAAATTGTTTTTTTATGAAAGGATGCTTCCAGGATAAAGCTTCTACGATTGTTCCTGTACCCTGATGATGTATGATGCTCGACTTGGTGTTTCCGCTCCACAGGAAATCCTGCTTGTCTGGTCCCCTCGCTCATTATTTTTTGTAATTCTGGGATAAGGGCTAAGAAGTTGCCTCGTGAGCCCGTGTGCAAGTGCATTATGGTGATATCTTCCAATCTTGAGCCTTGCCATTAACTCATGTGCACCAGAAATACCAGGAATCAGCATAGCACGAAAGCCCACCTTGTCTTCAAGTGTTTGCACACAGACAGGCCCAAAAAATATCACACAAGCAGGCATTGCCCACAACTTTTTGCCCAAAAGATTACCTTGGTATCATGCCAATGCTACTAGCCCAAGCAGTATGGTACATGTGCATGGGTTACACAGTGGAGACAAATAATCTGCGCTTTTAGTGCAGGCAAGCTGATTTCAGGGCATGCAGTGCTGCCTGTAGCTTGCTCAGAGTTAATGTACCTCAAAAATCCCCTCATGAACAGGCATGCATTGGAAACATGGGGAGGATGTGCAAATGGTTTGTGGTAGGGAGTGCAGGGCAGTCCTACAAACCAAAGATTGAGGTCCATGCCACTGCGTGCCCATAACCTTCTAAGGCAAGCAAAAAACTTCTTGAGTTTGCTCGTACTTTCGTGGGCAATCATGTCTATGTCCACTGAGCTCGGCAGTCAAACATGCTCCAGTTTGATGGTACTCATCACTTGTGCCACAAGCGCTTATACACTGATAACGCAGGGCTGTGTAGCAAAATGCAATTTAAAAGAGCAATTCCCTTCATGCAATGCGCATTCCCGGGCACACCAAACTATTGGCAGTGGAGGCCCCAAGGCGCCTCTTGCCAAGGGGACAAGCAGGCCAGCAGCTTGCATAGATGGTAGCAAACAATATTGAAATGACAGATTCCATGGGAGCTATGCTCTTGTTGAATTGGCAGCTGGGACGCCTGCCTAGTGCTTTTCACGTGTTGATCACAGAAGCAATTGCAGTTTTAAGTTCATCTGTGGTTTTAATCATGTAGACAAAGCTTTTGATGTCTTTGAAATGTCACCCAAAGCACCCTGCCCACTCCCAGCTACAAAGCACACTTTGAGAGAACGCAACAGGCCAGGTACCTGGTCATATATGAATAAGGGCTTTCAATTGGACTTTGAAGCAGGGAGTTGAATTTTTGTGTGTGGGGCTTTCAAATTCCAGAATTTCCTTTTCACAGGAGCATGGAAAATTTTAATTCAACTTGCATTAAAAACTGTGACGACCAAATGATATCAGAATCAATCTTGTTCACCTAAGCCTTTCTGCCAAAGTGATTGTAAGGCTCCAATTACACTGACCAACATTCCATCCCAAGAAAAGCAGTCCTTAAATACTTATTTGTGCTTGTTTCCAGGGTGCAGCACAGTCGCAGATAATGTTTTTAAATTGTGACTTCAGTTTGCGTAGGTATCCTGCATTAATTGACCTACATTTCAAAAGTCTAAAGATATCCTGCGCAATTCTGTGCTTCATAAAGCATCAATTATTCCATTGTAATTGTTCATTAGAAGGATAACTGCAGATTATCTAGTCCCTTTTTTGTTTAGTTCCGGAAACGGGTCCAGGAGAGCCCAGCCCCTGCCAATCCGCCCTGTCTAGATTCCTCTTTCCAAGCCGCGGGTGAAGCTTGTGACGGCCGCAAGCATAAGCCACCTACCCACACTGACCCTCACACACCTTAAAATTTGTAGCTACTTGCACTCGGAAAAGTCTACAGAAAAAGTATATGTACTGGACATCCTGCATTTTATTCCAGGGCCTGGGCGCTGGAAATAAGATTATGTACAGTGCATCAGCTTTTACAATTTGCGTACCGGAAGTGTGCTTAGATGAAGCTTCTCGCTGATGCTTCTGACGGAACCTATGACACTGTTTATTGTCTAGACAACAAACATTGAATTCTGATGCAATGGGTTCTATCAATCTCTTTCTCAGGATTAACCTTTGATTTTGAAATATCAATTTTGCAATTGTTCCCTCACATTTTAACTGCCCCATTTTCCAATACTGCAAGCCTGCTGTGCCTAATTTGAAGCTCTTTGGCTCCCAGCAACCTGGACCCAAGGCTTGGCACATAATCACTCTATATTTATGCACAATCTGCACAGTCATCGAACATATAATATTGCAAGAAGAGGAAGGATGGCAGGTTGGGAGCTGCATTGCTTGGGAGCTCTCTTGGCGCAAAGACATGCATTGCAACAGATTGATAGGTTGGGAGATAGCTGGACCTGCATGTATTTTTGTTCAATGTTGCAAATCTAGCTGAAAATTAGAGGCGGTTGCCCTTCTGTGCGCATCATCAGCTGGTCGACTCAAGGATGCCATTTTTAGAGGACCGCCTGCTTGCAGACTTGGAACTCATTAAGACAAATCATGTAGCTGTTTTGTGCGCGCATGCACACAGTAGCCTACGCACACCCATGTACCCATAGTTTTATACACCACTGCACAAATGATGTGCGCACGCAGCCAGCAGTGCAACAACCAAGCTGCATACTACATTCCATGTCGCAAGAGTTGAGCTAAGCAGGAACACCCAAGGTTTTACTATGCTGGGTAACTTTGGAGCTGAATGGACTTTCCCAAACCTTTTTCAGGATCCTGTTTCTCCTTTTACCCCTTCTTTTAACTCTGCTTTTGATGTTGCTTAGATAGAACAGAAGTATGTCCACAAAGAAAAGCCCCCAGGCGAAGTCCTGTAATGCACACACAGTCTGTGGGGAAATGTCAAATATGCCATTGGCAGATATCCAGGGACCTTTAATGACCTGGTTGGCAAAGTCAGTCTAAAATTTGCAAAACATTTGTCAGTTTTTTACTGCACGCTTAACCTGCAGCCACAAAAATGGGGGGGGCCTGGTAAGTGCCTGGTAGGCTGGCTGGCCCTGGCCAATACTTGCCTGCTCCTGTTTCCAGTTTTTGTTGAGCTAAGTTTCTGCTGCGCTTACCATGCCCTCTCCCAGCCCCCTGATACTGCAGGCCTTCAAGTTATTATGAGTCTGACCAAAATGTCGGGCGGGGGTGGGCCTTGGTGGCCAGGGCAGGCCACCATGAGCTTAAATGGAAGAAAAATTAACATAGGGACTACACCCCATGACTGGGGCTTTGCCAAAGTATCTGCAATTCCTTCAATAGCAAAATACCCATGCATATCTTTGATCGCCCCAGCGGCTGGACCCCCCCTTACAGGATCATTTTGCTTTTTGAGCCTCACTGCTATGCATGCATGCAACCTGAGGTTTCAGGGCTGGTCAAGGGGTCCTAACAGGCATCCATACGCTGAAGGGCTGACCTGGTGCACCACCTCTGGGCCTAACACTGAAACAGCGCTACCACATGACATGCTTGACTTTAATTCTATTAAATGTAATTTTCAACAAGGGCCCTGTGGTGGAGGCCAGCAGCTCAGGCCGATGCATGAAAACATAATAACATGATACAAAACAATACTCTGTGAGCTCCAACAAACCTTGAAGCCGCCCGGTGGGGGGGAGGGACGATAAGGTCCTGGGCAGCAGCATCGAACCTGCAGATTTCTGTCCGGTTTTGCCACCAAGGGTTTGGGGCTAATATCAGAAATACGACATTTAAATGAGGCCAATTGGTGGCCTGGATGATTTTTGGCAAAATGTTTCCCTTGTGACACAGGAGTGCTATTTCCAACTGTGCTGTCCCTTTGATTTCGTGACCCCAAACTCACACCAGAGTTCAGGGCAAAACAATGATGATTTTAGAAAGAGGCCATGGATTGGTGCACTTTGTGGATAATGGCACCTGTTTTGCTTTGTGACATTTCTCAAAATTAAGGCTCCCAGCTGTGCACTGCCTCCCAGCCCCTCCTCCCAACATGGCCTTAAAGAGCAAAATATCAGCCACCCAACACACTTACTTTCAGGTCTTGAAAAGGTGCAGTGATGAGCAACTGATGGGGTTGCAAAGTTATTGACACTGTTTGCCTAGGCAAAGGGGGGTCCCAGCCGCGGGGGCAACCCTTTATGATAGAAAGGGCTCTGAGTTGGGAGTGGTTTCTTAATGCATTTATCACCTCCCAAGGATCCTGGATGTGCACCTGCTCGTGTTGACTGGGTTATAGTCAATCAATCGATTCAATTCATGCATGACAGTGCTGTTTAAGTCCAAGAAATTTACAGAGCCAAGCATCGAGTACATAGCTATCCTGGTTGAATGAATTGATCAAAGCTGCATTTACAAAGATTACTGCTTTGGGAACTTTTGTCTTAAGACTTGCACTGGAAGGAAAGTGTTGCCTTCAATGCTGTTGCCAAGCACAAGCGATACCAGTTGAGAGCATTTGGAAAGTTCAACCAGTTGGTATTTAAGACCTCTGCTGAAATGAAAAAGATCCAAAGGTGCTTGACATGGTTCGTTGTGACTCATGATGTGTGCATGTGATGCTACGAGTACCAAACACTTTGACTGATCACCCACCTGGGGCCCTAGTCATGCTCTATTGTTAAGACAACCACGCGGCGACTACCCTGCCTGTTCTTTACCTGCAGGTCACAAAACTTATGAAGCAAGGCAAGGAGGGAGCCTTGCAGCTAGATGGTGTGCTTGGAAAAGGCGCGTGGGGCACTGTGTATGAAGGTAATATCAATGTTGTTTGAAAACTTATGATCCCAGAAGCATATCCAAATCTGCTTTTAATTAAGTATGCTTTTATTTTCTGCAAAAACACATAGCATGTTGACACCCTCACAGCGAGAGATTTATCGGCTGTGCCTTTTGGAGACGCCCCTTCAAGTGTTGTATTGGTGCAAGCTGGATGAATATGACAAAAAATGGTGCTCCAAACTTTGTAGTATCAAATTTGATATTGGACAAGTTTTTCTTGCAAAGACGAGGAGGAATGCGCGTTACTCCACCCATCACTTGGTCCCGGCATCCCTTAGACCTTGTAGGGCATTTAAATGTGAATCATGGAGAAATGCCAAAAGAAACTTGGGCTAGGCGAACGAACCAGATTGTGTCTACAATATGCACCCCGCACCCCTGTGACAGGCCAGTTCAGTTCAGCACCCTTATTTGTGACTGGCCACTCAGTTCAGCTCGCTCCGTTACACGCAGGGAAATGGAAAGGCCTTACGGTTGCAGTCAAAACAGTGAGTGCCCCAGCCTTGGAATGAAAAGCATCCCAAGTATGGGGTAAACTTTTATTACGCCTTGCTTTCATTGTTCTGGCTTAGAAATTGGACCATGTGTCTATTTAACTGTTCCAGACCCTGTTGTCTATTGAAATTGCCTTAGTTGTGGTCACACTCAATTTTCACATTTTCTCCAGTTCTCCATTCAACTTGAGATAAAAAGGAAAGTGGAGAATTTTGTGGCCAATGGTAATTTTCACAACTGAAAGATTGTTTGTAACTATGGCTTCAGCAATGCTTGTAAGCCCTCTGATCTGACCCCATTTCCATTCTGTTGTTGAACCTCTGGCCTGGTTGGCACACTGTTGCAGGCATTGCTGTTTGCTAGGCTGCCTCTAAAAGCACTTGCCAGGCCTACAAACCATATATCGAAGGAACAGATCTGGATAATTGCATTGAAAGAGCCCTCTGGGCTTGGCTGCGGTATGCATGATCTGTCGTTTGCATTAATTGGGGCATAAAAGGCTGCTCAGCTTAAAAACCTACATGCTTCCTTATGCACATATCTTAGATGAGTGGTGTGGTTGCCGTGGTGAGAATGGGCTTCTGCTCAAAACGCATGTATCAATGCTTCTATTTTAATGCAGGTCCTGTTCACTGAGTACACCGGCGGACCTGGCAAGCTGCCAGAGAAGGCGCGCGCCATCATGGAGGCTGCTGTGAGCACAGCCATTTCGCACCCCAATTTGGTGAGTAGGGGGTGCTTCGAAGAAGCAGCAGGCCCCCTCTTAGAACCGCCCAAACAGGTTTGTGCCATCAGGAAGAAACAATCGGTGTATCCATCCCATTCCTGAGCATGGAAAAACGGCATTTCTCTTCCCTGCTTGCGTTCTAGATTAGGGATCTCTGCCCTCAGATAAGATGACAATTATAACAGGCAGTCAGGGTTATTGTCAGCACAAGTGTCACCTCTGTTAGCTCCCAGGGTTCTCATCTGACAAAAGCTTGCTCACACATTTTCATACTAGACAAATCCACACACCTGGCCATAAACTAACAAAAAACACTTTCATTGGCTTAAAACTTGCAGTCTTCCAACACACATGGTGCAGCCTTGTTCTTTGCTAGCCTATACACTGATGAGCAATGAAAGGCCGATGGAGCGTGGCTCCTTGTGCAACCAACAGAGGGAAAATCCCAATCATTTTTGCTCAATCGATCTCATTAAGAGGGTTTACAAAGCTCCAACATTCACTTGTTGGAAATGATGGTGTCTAAACAAAATTGGCACGCAAACGAGTACTTGTGATCATTGTTGTTATTGTAACCTTGCCATTTTGCGTTTTTGTATTATCTTACGCCTTAGCTTTGCCAGTGAATTGTGGCTCCTATGTGCCATGTTTGGCTGATTTGTGGTGTACACATGCTAGGTGTCCACGTATTACTATGACATCAAGCCTGTTCAAGACCTAAATGAAGGAGGAGGGCTGCAAGTAACCCAGTCTCATGGAGTGATGGACTGGAAGCTGTGAGTCAACATGCTTGCACAACCCGTCTTGTTGTGTGTGCTTTCAGGTTTACTTAAGGTTACCACAAAAGTGTTGGGTGGTAAAGAATACCAGAGATGGCTCGAAGCATTCTGTATGATTTCTGTATTTTTATCTTAAGGCTTTTCGGAATGATGCTGTGCACGAAAGACTTGGCGATGAATCTTCAAGAACAATTAAACATGCTGGATTATCAGCTATTTATTCTTTTAGCTCTTAAACGTTGCTGCTTCTTGTGTGCATGGATATGCTTGCAGGTTTTTGGTGCTTGAATATTGCCCCTGCACGCTCGGCTATGCGCTGCGCAAGGACTTATTGCACAGGTAACAATGACCTTTGCATGATGATTCAGCAACAAAGTGCGTGCTCCTTTCCTCAACTCTGACAAGCCATTTTGCATCGCACTTGAAAGGGATGATTGCTTTTTCTGTACTTGGACACAAATTGTCCGACTGGGCACTTGTTCAGGAACAACTCACCTTATTGGGAAGGCGTCCTGCATCTGCTTCTGGATATGGCGCAAGGCACGCTTTACCTCCACAACCTTCAGATAATTCATGGTGATCTAAAGGTGGGAAATATGTCAGGTGACCAAACAGAATCAGAGGTATACAACAGGCCAAGGTATTTTGTCAGGATGCTGGCCATGTGAGTATTTTGTCAGGATGATGGCTAAACAAAGAAAATAAGAGGTGTAACATAGGTGAAGGTGTATGTAAACATGTTGCGTGAGCATGGTGGTGGGACTTTGTGTGCACTCCTTGTAGTAAGGCTTGTCTCTATGGTCAAAGGACTCAAATGCAGTGCGTATTACTGGGATCAAGTACCACTCTTCAGGTCACCTGATGTCACAGCTGTCGAAAATACCTTATATCATTATGTCTCCCATTCATGCATTTGTGTTTGCAGCCTGAGAATGTCCTGATCAAGGTTGACCAGAGCTCGAAAGTGGGTCTTGTTGCAAAGATCACAGGTACAGTACTTGTCATCCCTGCTCGCACTCCCCCTTTTGCATGCTTGAGAAAGGATGAAGAGCTTTGTCCCATCTGCAAGGGGTTGTCATGCTGGCAAGTCTGTAGTGAATCCTTTGGTCCTTTGCAAATTTTGCAGCATTGGACAGCACATCATCGTACGGGCAAACTTCTGCATTGCCTTTGCAAATGAGTAAATCAATAGATTACAGTGCTAGGCTATTCCTGGAGCACTTCAAGCTATTTGGCGTATGAAAACATGATTTTGCGAGTGCGCCATCTGTTAATTGACTGAAGTTTTCCCATGTGAAATGGGACCAAACCGAGCTTCTGCTCAGCATTGGATGAACAAGATTGGGCTGTACACGTCCTGACCTTGATTTAATTCTGATGTAAAAAAGCTTTCCCTTTATGTGGATCAGTCCCTCTGACTTGTTGCCTAGAATGTTGTGCTGTGGCTCGGATCATTCATCATTGTGGACAGGGATTCATGTTGTTCTTACTTATTGTCTGGACGTTGGACGTGAGCCTCACAGAGTTTGCTGCCTGATGACCATTGTGGTGCTGCCCACCCCATGAGATTTTTTGATTGCTGTCAGCTAGCTAGTCTGCACACCTTTGAACCTGCCTTTGCGCAATGCTGCCAGTTTCCGGAGGAAATCTTAGCTAATCTTGTTGCCTGCCCTGTCACTGCCATGCTGCTGCCCCCAAAAGACTTCGGTTTGGCCATCAGTCTGGGCCCCACAGCCACTCATGTTAGTAACTTCCGCTCTGGGACGCCCTTTTATTGCGCGCCCGAGGCAAGTGGACCTGCACAGTTGGAGGCTGTGCAAGAGATGCCTTGATATGCCTGCTGCCGTGTGTGTCTAAAAATTTTGCCACCAATGAGTTTGTTTCCTTGCACAAGGAAGCCTTGCTTGCCCGTCTATCAGTCAATTATCTCTATTCCACTTGAATACACTTTCCAGGAATTTCCAGGTATCTGAACTGCCAAGATAGTCTCAGACTGAGACTCTCAGCACACCAACTGCTCTCCATTTTGAGCATGGCTGTCCAAAAGACTCCATCAATAAGCACTGTCCATGCTCGTATTATCTAAACCAAAGTTGATGCCCTCCTGCCTCTCCTAGTACAGGTAGCTGTTTCAGGGAGGACCACAAAAGCCTCAGATGTTTTCTCCTTTGGCGTGATGATGTGTGAAGTTTGCTCGCGCGTGGCTCCATGGACAAAGCAAGGATGCGCTTGCGTTGTGAACCCACACTTCCCTGCGTTTGCGCCAGGCACTCCCCTTGTCTTCAGGAACTTGGCTTTCAGGTGGGCTCAAGGGATGGCCTTTTCTAGGTAACCTACCTCATTTGAAATTCTGAAAGTATTTTTGACAATCATCAGGTGCCCATTTGGGGACCTGACATTGGTTAGGAGCTTCCGCTTTTTCTTAGGTGACTGCGGCTTGCCAATAGTCTGTACTTGCCTAAATTTATAGGAAAGCGATCCAACTAGATAGGCTCCAGCTCTATTGACATGTTGAATAACTCATCTTTAAGGCCCAGGATTTGAGGGGCCCTGTTGGCCTCCTCAGGAAGCTTGTCCAATCCCCCACCTGTCAGTGTCTTTATTCGCCTGGTCCACGCACAGCAATACTCTTCACTTGCGTGGTGCTGGTTTACAATGAAAATAGCTTTTGTGTACGTATTGATAGTACAAATTGATAGTACAGCTGTGCAAATTGTGTGTCAAACATATTAATAGTACGTACTGATAGTACAGCTGTGCAGAATGTGTGTGCAGAAGACAGTGTACCTTAACAGGGGTCGGCCTGTTCACGCAACGACCTTATGAAAGCCTACTAGTCAAACCTACTTGCAAACCTTCTTGTCAAAGCTACCGTGAGGGTGTGTAACAGAGCATGCCTGGGCTTCTGCTCAGCTGCAACCTCTTCCCATCCCAATATCTGACCATCAAAATGTAAGATGATTTAAAGAATATTAATTACTTTGCAACCTTGACCCCTTTTGTTCCTAAATTTTATGGTCTGTTTTGCTCTCCGTGCTTATACCCCTTCTTTTACAGTTGCTTGGAGCTAAATGCTCAAGCCCGCCCAATATTTCAAGAAATTGTGTCCAACTTGCAGGTGAGAAAGGCATTTGGGTGTTTGGTTGTGCTCCTTTTATGTAATGTTTTGATTTGTTAGGAGGCTTGCCTTAGATACAGGGTTGTGCCTCCTCGCCATCTTCATGGAGTGGGGGCAAAACCCCACTTCATTGTTTTGCCTTCACTCCATGGACGGTCAGTTTTCTTGACCGTTTTAGTGGTATGATGACGGTCTCATACGGTCCAAATCGCAAAAACATGGTCAAAAGGGGAAGACGTTGGCAAATTGACCAGTCAATTGCACTGTCTGGCCCAGCCTGCAGGCCAACTAACCACACAACGCTACCCTGGGGTTGAAACCCTCAATTGAAGAAGCTGCAAATGAAAATCTTAAAAAATATATTGCAGATGCTTATTATGGCCTTCCATGCGAACAAGGTATGCAGGTCTTGATGGGGCCTGCCTGCCCAGCTCCAGTGCCAGGCAAAACCTTGCCAAGCCTACAGCTCCTGCAGCTGAGGACTCCCCCATCATCACTCAGCAAAGGCTTGCCCTAGCAGGCAGGCCAATAAGAATGCCTGGGTAGCAAAGCTTTAAGGGGCCACAAGAGCATGAGGATTAAGACTGCAACCATCCATCCCTCTTGCTAGGTGGCCAGTGCTCATTGAGCATGAGGACTCCTCAGAGGATGGGTTCAGAAACAGCATTAGGAGCATAAAGTTGCAACCCTGCAAGGACTTTGCACGGATGAACGCTATCCACTTAGCTGAGGAGGAACAGGCACAGCAGCTGGAGCAGCGGCAGAAGGATGTAGAGCCAGTGGCTGAAAAAAGCAGCAGGAAGGGAGCAGCAGCTGCTGCTCAGCAAAAGTGGGTAAAGAAGTGATTGTGGAGGTGAAAGGGAGAGGACCCTGGTGTTCCTGAGGTTACAGCAGACAATTTTGTTTGAGCCAGGGAATCACACCCGAAGCGAATTTTACTGAACTGTCTAGACAGTCAGCAATTTGATAAAGAAAGAATTGCAATAAAGCACTGTCCTGACCCAATCAAACACTGGAATGCCCACCATAGTGGCACAGCCCTGATACTGTTGAATAGAAGGTTCTTGTTCGACTTGTTGTCTCGTTTTGTTTGTCTTACTAAGGAGGATACATATCATAAGGCCCATTGAGGAGGCAATGTCTTGAATGCCACAACACAGCCCTGGCTTTCATGGCTATTACGCGTTCTAGACCTCTCAGAACGCCTTAAATGGATTGGCATCGCAATGTCAATATAATTCAATATAGTTTGATGTTGCTGCGATAAGCCCAATCCATGATCTAATGGTAAAATTAATTTGTGCACTTCTGTGCAATCAATCAGCATTTACTAGCCAAAATGAGAGGTGGGGAGGTAGGATGGGGCCTGTAGACCCCTAACTTTTTGGCCAACCTTTTTCACCGGTATGCAAACTTGAGTGTTTAATCCATGTTGCTAGGAGTGTGGGGCCATGGCATGAATGTGGAGCCAAGCCAACATGGTGCATGTGCATGCGCATTGTGAAGCCATCTTTGTAGGTGGTGCCTCAGGTATTCAGGAGCACATTTGCTCGTGGGATATCAGAAGTGAAGGGGAGAGGTTAAAAGGAAGCTTAATAATGCAGCCCTGCAACCCCTCTGTAAAAGGGAAGTGCACAGAGCAGCAGCAACAGCAGCAGCAGCAGGAGCAGCGCCAGCCTGATAGGAGCGCAGCAGTAACTGCTGCTTAGGTATCTGCAAAGCAGCAGTGGTTGCTTGAGGAGTGCAAAACCTGTGGCAAGAGAGCGAAGGCGGGAGAACTGCAGGGTGTCGGGGCATACTTGTGCAATGCACTGGGGTCTATTCATGGCCATTTTTTATGTGCGCATTGTAGGTAAGCTTTGCATGATTTCCTCCTGAATGGAAGATAATGATGATGATAATAATGAGTATAAATACATAATGAGACCCAATGATTAGTGACCTTTTGTTTAGGCCGCGGTCACACGCAAATTTTTTTCATAATTCAGGCAAAACATTTTGGGATATTGGCAAAAATTTTGCGGTCACACGCAAAAATTTTTCGGAATTACCAAAAAAAATTCTGAATTATGAACAGAGGATCGAGGTGCATGATTGGCCCCATTTTTTTGGGAATTCCAAAAGTTCGAGGATTGCCATGGGAACTTCACCAAACGACTTCCCCTTGAATAAAATGCCCCTGACACACATTTTTTGCTTGAAACCTGCATATCTTCTTGCATTTACAATATCTCAAGATGGTGAGGCTTGGACAGGAAGACCTCACCGAAAAGGGCATACAAGGCTAGGCCAAGATGCCCCACCTGGCTGCAGCCCATACCAAGGTGCCATGAGTGTGTGCAAGCCTGCGGTCAGGCTTCCCAACCTGCCCAGGGGCCCAAACCATTCTGCGTTTTCCAATGCTGAAGCATGATAAAAAGATAGCTCAACCAAGCAGGCCACAGCACAGGGCAACCCCCTATTCTGAAGCAGCAGTTAGCTATGGGCGTGGGCATGGGTAGGAGCAGTGCACTGGTGTACAATAAGAGTTGCAAAATACTGCATTTGTGCAGAGAATGAGTAACTTAGGTGTCATGCCCAGCAACAAAGGCACACAAAGGGAAGCCTAGCCAGAGAAACTGATCATGACTTTTTACTTCAAATTTAAAAGACAACTTGCTAGACAGATCAATGGGAGTGGGTCTGCATGCGAGCCTGCGCATGTGTGAGTGCATAGATGAGTCGCTGGGTGGCGTGTACATGTTGCATCTCATACAAGTGTTGGTGAGTTGTTGCTCATG
>LKMJ01001076.1_pt1 | contig 23344 bp, 16 predicted proteins | sample 643391 | NCBI WGS metagenome assembly LKMJ01 (sample SAMN04112250, study PRJNA286221) | soda lake metagenome | biome: soda lake; feature: Kulunda Steppe; material: water; isolation source: sample PL-Br10 brine of Picturesque Lake | place: Russia: Kulunda steppe | collected 2010-07
GACAGCATGCGCATATTCGGCCACCTGCTGCTGTGCACCTCTGTGTGTGTTGTGTGTGTGTGCGTGTGTGTGTGTGTGTGTGTGTGTGTGTGTGTGTGTGTGTGTGTGCGCGCGCGCGCGCGCGTGCGTGCGCACACATGTGCACGTGCGTGCGTGCTTGCACGCTTGCTTGCGAGGACAGGCAAGACAGAAACAAGTGGCTACGCGCCACAATTAATGTCACAAATCACAATAAGGATAAATGTTAATTACCAGAAGAGATGCTGGGGTGCACATCTTCCATTGTGAAAGAAGAGCATGCACTGTATGCTCTTGAACATGCTGGCCCCGCCCATTCTGCAGGTACTGTGAGGCAATTGGATTTCTGCACTTTTTCATAAACGCCCTCATGTCACTGACTAGCTTTTTGGAGCTCAGAGAACAGGTGCTTGGGCGCACTCAACTGATTTATCTGATTGCCAAGGACATCAGGATCTTGCCCAACTAAGAGACATATTTTCTGTCTGTGCTTCTCTGTGGACCAATCAAACTTTGAGTTCTCCAGCCTCCGGCCACCAGATATTCAGATAACCTCAGGGCTAGACCCAGAGGGGTGTGCATTGGTGCCTGGCTGAGTTACAGAATATCTGGTGCAGACAGCGACAATTCCAAACTCCCAGGCATTTTTTCACCTCTCAGAACTTGCTTACTTTCTGCACGGCTTGCTTACGGTCTACTTTCTTGGCTGTCCCAGATGATTTTGATGGGAGTGTTCAAGTGTTCATCGGAAGCAAGGTGCAACAGCTTATAAGGCTTTATACAAGCTTTTTTGACTTTCGTGGCGCAACATTTATTAAAAACTGATTCAGCAAATTCTGATCGTTCGTAGCCATTCTTCAACAGGGTTCCACCCAATCTGCTTCAGATGGCTGACTCACGCACTAAACATATACGCGTGAAGGGTGTTGAAGAGCTTTTAAATCCCCAGGAAGGTAGGTGTGAAGCGCTGGCTTGTTTCATTGAGGCAGGCCATTCACTTGCCCAGCATCACAGCACTTGTTATCACCGTGCTGCCTCACAAATCATGTAGCTGTGTGTTTTATTACTTGATTTAAGCATGTTTGCAGCTGGGTTTGAACAGTGTACGTCTCTGCAGCTTGAAACGTCACCCTAATCTAATCGCCATCAGCTGATGCAGAACTCACGGACGTTCAGCCGCTAGGGACACGTTTTGGCTTCGGCAAACCATCCTGGTCTACTAACAACTCCTGTGGAACCATACCTCTCCCTCGTCTTCCTGCCTCGGCTTTTGTCTCGAGACAGTCCCCATGCACGGTGAGACATTCCATTGGCATGACAAATAAAAGCAATCAGCTTAATACCTGACTGAAAATAACACTTTGTACAAGATCGTTACATCAGTCAGAAGGTACGTGCTACACAAATTATAATTATCATAATCAGTGCAAAAGTGGTGTTCTAGTGCAGCCTGTGGCACCCTCTTATTGGAGGGTGTATGGATGATTTATTTCATACTACCCCTGTGAGCTCTAGACGTCCCTTTTATCCTCGTGGATAATGGTCTTTCAGGAGTTGTAGCATTTGTCTACCCATTGCATGAGCCTAGAATGTCCTTGCCCAAGGGAAACGGATCATCGGAGTCGAAAAGTGGCTCATGGTAGGACTCATGGTAGGATCAAACCAATGACCTATGTCCTCCAAGTGTCAAACCTAGCCAAGCCTTAGCCTTACCTGCACCTGTCCATAAGCATTGCTCCGGGTTCCAATGTAAGAGAGGATAATTTAATGCTGTCCAGCCTGCTTACAAGAGGGCATATAATTGTTCTCTGACTTGCACACATGACAAGGGAATTGTCTAACACAAGTTTTTTTTGAAATGGTAGATGAAAATTAAGATGGTATATGAGATAAAGATATACTTGTAGCATGGACATGCAGGTGTATTAAATTGCAGCATTGTATGGCTATAGTGCAGTAAAGCGTTAGAGGGAATGATCAGCTCATAAGGCTTAAAGTGGTTGTGCTTTGGCACGCTCCCTACAAAGATGCCCTTGAAGTTGGCCCCGCTCGAACTATTTCCAAGCCATGGGCAAAGTAACACGGCAGCCACAGGCATACGCCACCTACCCACGCGGATCCTCTCACACCCCAGATTTCGTTGTGTCTAACACCACGAGAAACATGCTTAGGCTGCGGTCACACCTGATGGCTTCCCTACCCAAAAATCAGGCTCCGGTTGTTTTTCAAGTGTCAGGTTCCTAGCCTTGGGGATGCAGCATTTTTGCAGGAGCTCGGCTTTTTTCTGTGGGTGAATGACTCCATGAATTTCTGTCTGGGAAAACCTTATCTTCCAAGGGATAGGGATGAAGCAGGCCGTAACACTGGATGTCAAATTCACTTCCCTAATTAATTGCTATCTTGCGCGCCAAGAAGATCTGTGTTTTATTAATATTTAAGCTTGTAGCAGCACAGCAGTTAATGATTGACCTGTTAACATGACTCGCTGCAAGGGCCCTCCCTCGGGTTGCGCATCATCTTTGGATTCACCAGCTTCGTTATCTTTAGAGGACCGCCAAGCTTGACAGCTCGTAGATGGTGTTTATCCAGATCAGTGTGCAATGATCAAGAATGGAGATGTGCGTGTTTCGTGTGTGCACATGCATATAGTGCGTGGTGCACCCATGCATGGAGTACGTGGGCACACCACTGCCCAGAGCATATTTTGCGCGCACACACCCAGCAGCACATGCAGTGAGCTGCATTGTGCAGTCCATGTGGAACAGTTGAGCAGAGGAAGTGCTCGCACGTGCAAGCAGGGCTGCATCAAGCACGGAAAGAGAGCTTTCGGGGGGCTACCCTGACTCTCCTGAACCTTCCACAGGACCCCTCTCCTCCGTTGAACTCTCCCCTTGACTGTGCTTGTGGTGCTGGAATCATCTGATGATTGACCTGAGAGGAATGTGCAATTCTGCTGCCCAGCTCTGCTGAAGAAAATCCCCAGGCAAATTCCCATGATGGCAAATTCTTATGATGCACACCGTCCACGGAGGCCTCAGGGCCCTTCAGGCTAATTTGGAATTTTCAGGGGGGTAGGGATTGGAAGGAGGGGGAGGGGCAATTCCTGCCCAGGGAATTCTCTGTTTTGGGGGCAAGGATGGGAGCCGTCACACCTGCCGCATCCCTCGTGAAAGAAGGAAAAATGCAGGGATGCCATCAGGTGTGACCGCCCCCTTATGGTTTCAAAATATTGTTTTGGACGCCCTAAAATACTGTTCTGGGACCTCAGCTTTGCAAGACAGGGGATGCACAATCCACGGATAATGTGCGCACTGACCTCTTGAAATTCCACTTGAAAAGGTGTCACTTCTATAACATTATGAAATAATGTCTGCACAGAAACTATGCTGTAAATTAACTTAACCTTAATCATAAATTTTACCCTGCACCCTGTCCTGTACACCACAAATTGGAGAATCACAAGTACATTGCACTCTTAATCAAGCCCCTCCGCACCTCATACTTCGAAAATCAATATTGATTTTGCCTTCAAGTAACCCTTGAAGTTATTCCACCAAGTTTTGGTGGCAAACACAGGAGCTGTGCTGGGGGGGTAAAGAGGGGCCCATCTTCCCTCCAATGTAGGTTGTAGTTTATCCCACAATGGTCAAGGGCAAGGCTAGGAACAAAATTGCATAAATCAAAAGATCCTGAATAGTTTTAGAGGCTGAGGGCACAAACATGGCTGCGCAGTGCGAGCAGTGGGGGGGATTTCAGTGGTGGAGAGAAAGCATAGCAGGGAGGATGCATACTTGCACGTTAGAATTAAGGTTTGTGATTGACGCAAAGCTGCAGCAAAAATGAGGAGGAGAGGAGATTTCTGAGCGGGCCTGTTCCTGGGCCTGTGCCTAACATCAAAATATAATCAAGAATTGTTAATGGTATATTGTCTTAAGTGAAGAGTCCACCCATTTCTATCGACAAACTTGATAAAATTTGACATCCCTTACAGAAATATGTATTGTGTTAAGCCGCGGCAAAGCACCGCGGCGACCGCAGGCATTCACCACCTAACCACATTGATCATCATTCCTCCCGGATCTCTAAGCAAAACAATTCAGAAGGAAGGTGCCAACCCCTTCAAGGGGATGCCCGAGGAAATACAAAGACAAAACGTTTCTAGAACGACACCAAGCAAGATGACCAGATTCATAGCCAGGCCGACAACCCTTTATGAAATGACCAACCATAAGCCTGCTCAATACTCAAAGTATGAGTATGAGAAGCCAGCTTTAAGAGCAGCTAAGTAATCCTGCTCAGGTTGTGACTCCCTGGGACGCTGGCCACATGCCCTGCGGGCATGGGTCAATATCTGGATCAAGTTGGGCGGTTCATTGGGGACTGGCCCATCTTCTCTTTGGCTGGCCAATCTGGCAAGGGAATCAGGGATTAACATCACGGCACAGCAAGCATGGTTCTCCCCGCGTAGACGTGGTGTCAAGCTCACAAAGAGCTTGGAGTGCGGAAATCCCCCCGTTCAGGTTTGAAGCCTCTCCCAAGCAACAAATCCAGAGAGCAATATGTTTTTATTAAGCAGCAACAGCCCAAGTAGCATTGCTCTGAGGGACGCTACCTCGTCTCTAGGACATGAAAAGATACCAGCAAGTTCATGGTTACAATATCATTGCTGCTTGTCTTTGCAAGTCACAATGTGCATGCCTATTTTGGGGCATGCAAACAATACATTGTTCATTGCTACAATGCAGCGTAACTGCTCTCTGCAACACGTACAAGTGTCTACATTAATGCATGCAGGTTATTATTGACAATAGGAAGGATTCTGCCTCCATACCTGGAAATAAGAGGGCCGACGGCGAAAGACAGGAAAATGATAGATGTATTCTTCAAGCAGAAGTTCCCGGGGCCTACTTTGAGGATCGAGGAAAGCAGTCACTGACTCTGGAGCAAGCTAGGCATGGTGAAGTTAAACATGCGGCAACATCACCATCATGCTACAGGAGCACAGCTTGCAAGCTCTGTATTGGCAAGGACAAGTGCGATGGCAAGGACTACTCAAAGTACAAGGTGAGAAAATACATGTGAGCATTGACGTGCGTTACCCCCTAATACATTAAGTGAGTTCGAATCTTTATTATCCTGGTTGTAATAACAATATCTGTTTAAGCGGATACCATTCGTGCCACTCGCCTTAAGCTAGGAAAATTGGCTGGAGAGGTGGCATCATGGGGTTTGGGGACTTAGAAGTACACCAGAGTTCTGCAGATTACATGAACATTTAAAGGTATCCGAGCCAACAGTACAGGGCTGAACAATCTGTATTCAAATATGTTTGACATGTTTCAGATGCTTCTGTGTAATTTCACCCAAAAATTCGCCTTATATATGTGTTCCTTAAGGCATTCTCCAGAAGATTGTCTGAAATAAAAAATGAATGCACATCTGGGCCGTCTGCCGATGAGACACAAGGATGCTGGGCATGTCATTGGGAAGCTGTCAAGTCTGCTGCTCTGCACCTGGGGATCTTCGGCAAATGCCGCTTCTTGTGGGTTGAAATTTGGAATATTGTACACACTATCAGTCAAGTGATCAATTGGGGTCTACGATTTCCATTGAATTCGTGTCTCTTTGCTTAACCTTCTATTGAGAGCTGAAATTTAGCAATCATACAAGCTGTGCCTCAGATTTAAATTAGATGTTCCTCAAGGAAATTAAGATTCTACTCATGTTTATTCTGAAATTGTTATCCACTTCTTGCCCAGACCATAACTTCACATTATTTCTGTTTGGTGAACATCCTCTTATCATATGACTATGTGAGTATGGCTCTTCAGTTGCTATAAGAGCCTGGTTATTCATCCGGTTATCTATCATGCAGGCTTCAGAAAAGATGCTGCTCCCGCATAAGCATTCATGCACTGTCCGGACAAGACTTCCCACAAAAATGCCTGTCAGTGGGAAAATTGTGCAGCATTGAGCTCTCAGATGTAGCCCTAAGAAAGCGGGGCTGTGGCCTACAGTACATGGGAGCAAAGAGTTCAAGGTGTTCGTCCAAGAACATAAATTGAAGAAAATTCAAAAACATTCATCGAAAAAAGATGACAAAAATTACAAAATAGGCTCAAGGGTCAGCTGCCAAGCTTTGCGTGAAAATGAGGTTTTTGCCCCAGCTCTCAGCTTAGCTTGGCCCCTGGGACCCATATTGCAAGTGAAGAGACCGGGGAAAGGACGGATCCAAGCCCGTCCCTTAGTTGTTTTGAAGAAATGGTGTGGAAGCAGCATGCACACATGGAGGTAGCAGCTGCTGCTGCAGCTTAGTGAAGCTTAGACCGCTGTGGTGCCTGAGGGCAAGCATCTTCAGGATCACTGGTGGCACCATGGGCCCGTTCAGGGCCTTGGGTCCGCTCCCATCCTGCACGCGCAGAATTGCATCAAGACTTTGCCAAGGTCAAGCATTGACGTTCCTTGACAAATGCAATCTGTCCACCTACATGTTGTGCACTAGAATTTGATGCAGGTCCTCAGATCACCCCATCATGTGTAGAGCCTTTCAATAGGAATTACCAAACTGCCATGTTTGCGCGTAACAAAAGATCTCGCTCACCTGCGTCTCAATGGACACACTGCCTGCGCTGCCAGCCCCTGCTGCTGCTTGCTGCTGCTGCCGCTCCTGCTTTGCTGCTGTTGCTGCTGCTGCTGCTGCTGCTGCCTTTGGGCCTGGTTTCTGCTTTTCCCACCCGGCCATGGCCAACCTCACCATGTTCTTGTAGTGAACTGGGTGTTCCTATAACAGCTTGACCTTCCTGTCGATCTCTGGAACGTTGAACATGGCAGTGTAGTCACGTAGCTGCACCTGCGCGTCATGGAAGGCAAGTACAATGGGAGGATTGTAGTTGCAAGAGGATGCAACAGAGGTTTGCGGCTGCCTCCCCCTGATCTCCATGGCCTATAGGATCTCACTGGCATACCGTGCGCAGCTAAAACCTTTGTCCATGCCAATCTCTAGATCTTGCAGCAGCTGCGCCTCCCTTGCTGCTATTTCTGCACATTGCTGCCACACATGCCTTGACTCCACCTCGAGCTCTGACAAGCAGTGCCGTGCCTGGAGCGCTGCCACTTGCTGCTTTTTCTTTGCAAGCTGCTGCTGCATCCGCTGCTGGGCTTTGTCTTTTGCTGCAAGCTGCTGCTGGAGGGCTGTCAGCACCTGCTGCACTTCAGCCAGCTACTGGCGTGCATCAGCAAGCTTGAGTTGTTGTGGGGCTGGCTGCTACTTGGAATTTCTTCTGAACAACCAAGGCTGCCTTCCAGATTCAGCTTGCTTTGCTATCATGATGGCTATCATATTTATATATACATACATATATACTGCGTCAAATATACATACACACATTGCTATTGTGAACGCCTCAAACGGAGAGTATCGACTCCGTCAGATTAAGTCTTCAAAATCCTCCAAAACTTCTAACAATAACAATGGGTACATGGTGTTCGACAACTCCGATACTGAGGCCGCCAGCAATTTGCTCAACGCCAACTCCGAGTTCGACTTAATGCCGGAGTTAGTCCAAAGGGATGTTGCTTATCCATGACCCTGAAGCCCTGATGTTCACTCCCCCATGTCAGGCTAGAGCTTAACATATAAACGCTCATAGTTGCACAGTACGCGTACCAGAGCAAGAGCAGCGTGCAGTCAGGACAGCCAACAATTTTGCAGCTTGTGAGTTTGACTTTGCCACCCTTGGTCTTCGGGCTGGTGCCTGATTGTGCTGACTAACTTAGCATGCCTCCCTGCTAGTAATTTAAGGAAGCGGGAATTGGTCTGGGCGGCAGCTTAGCAGTGCACCAGCAGGACCGTTCAAGCCTGGGCAACAGTTCGGCAATATGCAAGTTGTGATTTGATTTCTATCTTGCAAATAATGCAGTTTAGCAGCGGGCGCTGCTCTTGGGATGGGCTTCCTCAACTTTTTATCATTGCCTGCAACGCCTCCCCTACTTTGTGAACTGGTGTTTCTCTACACTTGTGACTTGCAGGCAAATAACAGGGGTGCAATTCAAGCACAGACAATGGATGATTGCTTTCAATTTTTCAATGTAGGCAAAAAGGTACGTCATATGTTGCTTATTCAATCAGCCCAACCCCTTCAGAGAAAAACTGGTAATGCATGCTTTGTTTCCTGTGCGTAGCTATTAACCTGCGTTTTTCCTGGCCTGGTTGGTTCATTCACCTGTTTCAAACTTGAAGTGCGCAAATGATCTGGTGAAATTGAAATGTATTCACTAACTTGGATGTTTGGTTGCCTGTGAGCTTCCAAAAGGAGGAGAGGGGAAGCGCAAACTGACGCAGCACCCAATTACCACCTGAGAAAGCAGAGTGGGAGAACCAAATAAGAAAATTCAAAACATGTACAATGCCAGCCCTCTGGGCCGGGCCGGTCAAGGCCCGTCCTTTCCAGACTGGTTAGGGTAAACTTGCCTGCAAAACGGCTTGTTCTCACAAATGGCCTCTCCAAACCGTCTCAAAAGCATTTCATTGCCACTCCTTATGTTCTGTGCAGCCAGGGTAGCCAAGGGCACCCTAAGGGCCGTTCCTGAAATGCGGGTCCCAGCCTGCTGCTGCTGGTTCCCCCGATGAATCTTTAGGGTTCCTGGATTTAGCTTTTTTTGCGCAAACAAGCATACCTTACCTTAAAAGAAATGTTGTTATGATAAATCTGCTTTGGGGCCATAAGGCACAGCTGTTCCTATTAAAGGTGATTGATAGATAATGCTAGCTAAAAGATGCTCTTTTCACGCTTGCCACGTTAGAGTGCATGCTTTGTCTTTTGAACAAGGCAGCTGCAAGGGAGGCATATTGAATAGCATAGAGCACATAGTATGATAAATCCTGCGGACACTTGTGAGTGCACAGAGTGCACAGTCCGCAGATGCACTGCATCTGCTACAACCTACGGCAAACTATGCGCCCTTATGTGTTGGGGCTTACTTTGAGTTTCTTATCACAAAAGAATGATGGAGATCCTCGGCCAGGTGAGGAGTGGTGGGCAGATGAATGACCCATAGAATGTCCTTTATTTGCCCAAGCTTTTATACTCGCTTCCCACTTGTTTGGGGAAATGAAGAAAAGACACTTATTGCCCAAATTGGTGCAGTGCGAGGGCAGAGGGAATCGGCCTTGTGACCTTGTAAATTTTCAAATTTTTTTATTCCTGGCCAGAACCGGTACCAACTTTTACAATTTCCACTTTTTACATTCTCCGAAGGCACAAAGATACGCGTTCTGTGCATCTTAAGAGAATGGCGCATGGGTTCTAGCGATAAGTTGGACAAGTAAGGAAGGCGTTGCAAGCAATGCTCTAAAGTTGATCAAGATAATAGGCATCACTTCGCAGCAGCAAGAAATTATTGCTTTACATCTAGTTTACCTACTGGTGTTAAAGAAGCACATCTAGATGACGTCTATTTATGATCAGATGTTAGGACTACCGTACTGCTCCTAGGGTTACTGTGAATAATTAGATAATTATCGGAGATCCTTGCTATCTGTAATCCATTTAAAAATTACTTTTATCAAGGCCTTGCGTAGTATTCAGATTCTGATCCAGGCTCCCCCCGGGGCCGACCATGGAGCCACATGCTCAAAAGGGTCAAAGGGCACTATTTGATGTAGGTTGCACAAGATGGAAGTGCTTAAGCGATGAGCAACCTAGGAAGCTTTGCATCCGCTTGGATCCCGACATTGCACGTCGGATGGAGGAGTATGAGAGGCAGCAGGCAGAAGCCATCGCAGCCCAAACCCCTCCCCCACCTCCCAGGCCTGTTGGCGGGCCAAGAAAGCTGCCTGGTTTTGAGGCTCCTCCAACCCCAAAAGTTGTTTGGGTGCAACTCCTCCCCTTGAGGCCTCCTTCTCAATCAGCAGTTAGCTTGCGCTTGCACTTCTTTCACCAGGCAGCTGCAGAGGCAATTTGGATGTTGTGCTGGAAGGGGAGGTAGGCTTTGAGGAGGCTGCAGCGATGGAGGAGTTTGAGGTTCCCACAGCCAAAGCCCCAGGCAGGGGCAGGGCCAGGGGCAGAGGCAGGGGCAGCGTCAGGGGCTCAGGCTTATTAGCGATAACACAGGAGCAGTACGGTATGGAAAACTATGGCGCATACCAGACGGAGCAAATCTTCCTGGAAACATGCCCAAGTTAGGGGCAATGCCCCATGACTGGGGCTTTGCCAAAGTACAAGTGTGCATGCTAAGTTAGACATTTTGGCTTGGAGGGGGTTGGGCCGCTTGTGAGGATGACCTAACAAATATTGAGGTGTTGCAAAGCCGCATCTGCTGGAAGGGGTTCCAAGCCCATTTCAGCTCATTTCAAACAATTTGTAATGCCAACGGCTGGCCAATCTTTATCAAAGAGAGATTTATTTGCGCCTTCTTGTTGGATGTTTACAATTGCAGGCTGCATCTATTACCCTGCAATCCAAAACGCCGTTGTATATTGTCAAAGGGGAGCCCAACGAGGGAGGATCTAGACTGGATCAAATAACAAGAAGCTGGTTTGGCAATTTGGCTAGCTTCAATGCATGTCAGCAACTGAAGAACCTCGAGCAAGGTGAGGATATTGTGCACTTTTAAGGGTTTGCTGTTGCAATGCTCAAAACTAAGATAATATTAATTTGAAAGAGCACAGGAATCATAGTAAGAATATTTTGTTGCCAGGCAAAAACAGAGAGTAGAAGCCTATAAGTCAAAGTAATTGCGTGTAGATAGGAAGTGTGTGGATATCAGACCTGTCTAACTGTGATTTCCTCTGCAAAGGCTAGAAACATGAAATATGTTTTATGATGTTTCACTGTTCTGCAGGAACGTCATCACAATGTAAAACAGCCGCCTTTCCTCACGCAGATACTTGTAGTGAAGGTCATTCAGATTGTGCGCAGGTAGGTACAATATATATAATACAAGTAATAACAAATGTGTCTCTTAATCTGGCCGAAAAAAGGAGGGGTGGTCATGGGGCGTGTAGTTTAACCAATACCAAAGATTTTGATATTGATATATTGAATGCAATTGAACATTAGCCAGTGCTGGACAACTCGAAGTAGCTTAGGACAGTGCTTGCCTGCCAATTTATGCTCCCAGTGCATCTAGTGCCTTAGGCCTTTCATAATGCTTCTGACCAGGGCTTCCTACTTCTGAATCAAACTTGGCCAGATGACAAGTGTCTTAGCTGCAACAATGCATGTAATTCACAAACTACAAGCCTCAGCAAAACCCCTTTGTCCCAAGCAAGTATGCAGAGATATTGAATTATATGCCAAGAAAGCTTCGTTTGGGAGCTTCCTGCTTCTTTCTGAATTCCTGGGTCTCTGGCTGACTAATTTCCTCAAATCAGGATGTCCATTGGGGAGGGGTGGTCAATATGAGCTCTAAGAAACTTTCACTTCTCAAAGTTTGATGCTGTACCTTGTCTTTGCTTGCTGTCAAATATGTTGAACAACCACAGCCTTGGCCTGTTAACAAGGGATTAAATTGGCAGAAAATTCACAACTTGCATGCAAAGATAGGTAAGAGGGCCTGGTAATTGGCAACTTTGCACCACAGAACATATCCTTGCAAACTCACCTTATAAAAGCACATGTTTCTTAAAGAGAAGAATATTTAGGTCCCGGCGGGGTCTGATTCTCAACCAGTCTAGGTCATAATATACAGGTCTTTTGAACATCCTCATACCATTGCACTTTCTAATCTGCTCTGCGTACTTGCGATGGCAACCTTTTTGTGCTCCCTGTCACAATTCAGTTTCGCTGAAAAATATTGGCCGCAGGGCAATTATTATAGTATGCAGATTGGAAAGGACTGGACAATTGTGCTTCCTAGTCTGTGCAGCATCCTAAAACGATCGCAAGATAATTGCCTAAATCTGTAACAGAGCTTGGCAGATCTAGGAAAAAGTGACTTTGATTTGTTGACCTCCTGGTTTGTTGTTTAGCTAGGATAATTCCACCGATCAGATATAGTATTTTTGTATCGTGGCTTAAAATATGCAAGAAGATCTTGCGGAAGCTGAGCATTACTCTAACTTTGGCTGATCTGCCTGCTTTGGTGCACAGCAACTGTTGAACAAAAGCTATAAAATGTTCCAGATAATATTCTTTAATTTGTGCTCACTCATATCCATAAGATTGTCCCCATGAAGGCCTCCCCCTTGTCCAGCTAAACTGTCCCTGTGGCCAATGGGTGTCTTGTCCGTGAGATCTGGTGCCCAATCTTCCATCAAAGAAAGTGAATAAGGAACATCACACAATGCAACAGCAAAGTATGCCCCATAATGTTCATTTGCAACATGATCAGTTTGGTACACGCGATGTTTAGCTTCGTAGCTTGCGAGATGAGATTGTACAGGATAGGGCAGCAGCATGTTTGCAAAGGCACTCAAATCTATCACTGGTCTGTCACTAACAAATGAGATGACCCTCTGGGCTTCCCCACTCACATTTTGCATGGCCGCAATTATGGTGTCGAAACAGCCCGCAGCCTGGAACTCTGGAGGTATGCCTCAATTTAAGACTTGAATACTTTGCTACAAAATGGCCCGAAAGATCAGGCCCTGGATGCTGCACAAGCCTTCAGTGACGGTTGAGACAATGAATTCATTGATTCTCTACCTTGGCCCTGGGTGGCCCCATTTTCATCATGAATGCTGGAAATATTTACACTGGTCTATACAATTTTTTTCTTCCTCAGCTTGATAATGTGATCAGGAACAGCCAACATCCTGAAACTTTTGGGGGCAAGCCAGCAGCAGCAGGCTGGTGCCTGCACCTCAGGAACAGCCCTACGTGTGACGTCACCCTCTCTAGCTGGTCAGAAAATGATTAGTAGTGATGAAAATAAAGCTTGGTGAGAAAATGCGGGGGGGGGGGGGCATCCATGGGGACGACCTTAAAGCTGTTCCATAACAGGAGCACAGCCCCTTAGAGACTTTTGAGCATCCCCTCAAGGCACTTGCGGTCTTCTCACCTATTACTCCTCTGGTATTTTCTCCAGCTGTGCTGCATTACCATTCATGCTGCAATCCTGTGCTGTTCTTGCCTCTGTTCACATACTTGCTGTCAAGCAGCTGAGTTTACATGTTTGCTTGCCTGGACCGTGTGTCCTTTGCAAAGATCAATTCCACTAGAAAGGCATTGTCATTCAGCTTGGTAGGGTTCCCACTGGCGATGCCTGTAGCCCTTAGAGAATTTCAAAGTCTACCTGAAACAGTGCGGCTGCACAATTTTCCGAGGATGCTACCGCAAATAGATGGATGAAGAGCTGACCAATGAGTGCCTACTAGGGTCAAGCCTGACCTATTTCAGACCGTTCCTCCTTGCAACCGTAAAAGAGCAATATGCACCATTCAAGTGTTTATTGAAAGAAAGTAATTGATCAAGCCTTTACCTTGCTCATGACAGGCTGCCCTTGACTGTCCAAGACCTGCATTTTCAGCCAACATTCTTGTATGTATCTTGGCCCAGCTTGTTGGCAAGGAAGCAGCTGATATTAAAAGAGACATGTGAGTTTGACACTTGGCATCTATGTGGAAAATTACTTGTTTAGCAAGCTGTGTGCATATAAGCAGGTTCAGGTAGTACTTTTAAGTGTTGTGCATCAGGTTGTGCTTGCAAGAATGGATATCCCTCTAATCTAAGTATCGCATTGATATCCTAGTGTATTAGCATGTTACATGATGTACTTGCATGATCAAATTCTTCAATAAAAAATTTCCAAACAGGGTCAAACATCTAAAAGGAGGATTGCCTGGAAGCAGCAAAGACGAGGGAGGGACTTCCATCACTTCTGCATATAAAGCACCTGGTGCTCTAGTACTTCAAAGTCTTTGTGGTTCAGCTCCTTCAGCAGTTGAGAATAGGTGAGATATATTTTTTGCACTGCCAATTTAGTTCCAGTGTTGATTGTATTCATGACTTACGCTTGTTACTTTTGTTACTTCATTATAAACTTTCCTCAGGGGCCAACAAGAGCTCAGTTTAAGGGAATCTGCGGTGACAGATGACTGCTTGGAAGGCTTCGTTCATTTGGTGAGGTGGTGTACAGCTCTTAGTGCTTCTGAATGATTTGTTTCATGTTATCAGGGACCGGCATTGATAAAACTATAAATTATTTGTTGTGTGAGAATGGAATTCCTTTGTGGGAATTGTTTTTTTGGCAAATCCAATTACAGGGCGAAGCCCCTTGGTTGAAGTGCTTCTGGTGAAGTTTATAGTGGAATGTCCAGGCCCAGCCAGCGCACCCTTGCCTTGAAATTTTGGTCAAACTTCTGAGCAAACTTGTTAAGCAGACCTGTAGTGTCAGGAGGGCAGGAGAGGATGTGGTTGGACTAGCAGACATTGCTCAACAAAAGGGTGTGGGCAATTCTTGACCAGGACCAGCCAAGCCCTCTAACATGAACCTCGGCAAGTTTCCCACCAAAACTGTTTTGACTGAGTATGCCAAATTTGGGTGGTTGCATGTCAACAATCATAATAGCTAAAACAAATGTTTTGAGCCTTGTTTGCGAGCAGGCCACCCCAGGCTGCCCAACAGTGCAGACTCACCCGGCTTTACATACGAGTTTGCAACCTGGTGAAGCAATTGCAATATTTGTGATGTGACGTATATTACCAGTCTCAATATGGTAATATGTGGTGGTAATATGTGATGTGTTACAGAGATTAATGAATGTTACAGTGGGCTCTGCTGTTTGGACGGGCTTCACCAACTTTTCAGTGTTGCTTGTAACACTTCCATTGCTTGTGTCTCATTATTGGTTTGTGCCAATGAGTATTGAATGCTTCCTACAAGCAATTTTTAGCAAGATAATGCTGTCCATTTATATTAATACTATAGTGTCCAATGTCTCAGGCAGATTCTTTGATCATGTGGCTTTGCCCTTGGTACATCAGTCCACACATGCCCCATGATTGCTTGAAGCCGCTTGCATCACGGTTCACTATCATTGGTCATTATTACAAGCAATTTGCTTACATTGCTGTGTTCAATGCATTATTGAAGTAATGCAATTATCCATGCATTGATTTTCATCAAGCTGTGCCACTCAAAGAGCATGCTTGCTCTGGCATACACCAAATCTTTGGCCTCAATTGTGCAAGCTCATGAGTTTGTAAGCCCATGCTTATCACTTTCTCTCAACCCCAACTGTTGTGTGGACAGTAAGCATTGGAAAATATTGCTTTGAATTGTAAGCCAGAGGTTTCAGGCACATTTTTGCTTGCAGGGCTTAATGATCTGCTCCTTTGAGAATTCCATTTAGATTTGTGCTTTTTGGGAGGGGTCCAGCAAGATCCAGCACCTCAAAACTATCTTGACTCATTCATTTCTTTCGCATATGCCGCCCCAAGTAACTGATTTCAAACTGATGCATGAGCATCAAAGGGTTTTTATTCCGGAACTTTTGAGGGCCTGTTCAAATAAATTTAACCTCAACAACTAGCTAACTCAACTGCTTGACACTCTGTAAGGGTTCATGGCTGACGCTGGTCTCCCATCACTTGCACACCAGCCGCTTACGTGCAGATGGGAGCGCAACTTATTGTCATTATTAAGTACAATTGATGATAAGATTGACGCCATAAATAATCATTGGTCGTGCACGCAGCATCATGACAGCCAGCAGGATAAATGCGACAAACAGCCAAATATGTTACACCTGCACGCAGAGTATCTACACGCAGGGCATGGGCAAGCACAAGCACTCACCAGACCAAGTGTGAAAGCTCTCCTCATACGTTGAAGTATCCTCCTGACAGCTCCCAACAATGAAGCCTGCTACGTACATAATAGACTTCAAAGTTTGAAGTTCAAACGCTACAATCAAAAAAGGGACAAAAAATCCCTCTGGTGCCACCAAAGTTGCCGCCCGGACCACTTCTCGCCCCTCATCCCAGACAATCATGTGTTGGGAGCCTTATTAAGTGAGCCCGCTTCATCAGCAAGCCGTCCAGGGACCTGGGGTGGCTTGGATGGCAATATTTAAGCTCATAACCTGCAAAGGTTTGGCTGTTCTGACAGCATGCTACGCCTGCAGCCACAAAAATCTGGGACCCCGCACAAAAAATTTGCTAGGAACACATTTTGCATTTCAGGCCAGGCTGTGGGCTAGCTGGCCTTTGCCCCTGTCTCCAATTTTTGTTGAGCACAGTTTCTGCCTGGAGACCAAGCCCTCTCCTGCCCCCCTGAACTGTAGTCCTGCCAGAACAAGTTATTTGGGAGGGGAGCCAAACTTTCACAATGAATAAATAGGGCAATCCATTTTGCCAGGGACTCAGCGGGACTCTTTGTAGATAAGTAGAGCCTAGACGGGAGATTATCGTCAAAAAATATTTTTCTAATGATTTCTTATTTCCACTGACCTGAGAATTTCTAGGTAAGCTCATTCATATTTTAAGAGCAATCAATTGGACTGAATCCTCCAAAGGCCAGGATGGGTCACAAGCTGTTCCATCCTCTCCAACCCTAATTTTCACCCTTATCTATCTCCCCCCCTCGTCTACCTGCTTATTTCCAGGCCAGACGGGGCCAAATGGGCAGATTAAGTTATGTTCCTTTATAAATGCAATCCCAGTTTTGATAATATAAATAGGCAATTGGTGAAGTTTGGGGAAAATCGGATGACCCTAGTGGGCTGGTTGGGTGCGCTGCTTTTGTTTCCTGGTATAAAACACATGTAATGAGCCATCACAACCCAACAAGAACTCTTATAGCCTCCAAAATACCACCAATAGACATCCCTTATGACACAAGATGCATCCTGGATGCTGAAAACCAGTACTGAAGGGGGTTAATTGTAGACCCTTTTTGCACCTTCAACGCTGACTTCCACTAGGGTTAATGACCAAAATGCATATCTCGCACACCACTAGTTGTTTTCGCTCCATTCATTTTGTGATGATATTTGTTTATTACAAGGACCAGGGATATGCCATACGCGACTTTGGGACTTCCTGTTTGCGTAGATACGAGTCAATTTGCAGACTATTGCGTATGTACGCCGTATTTAAGGCCCCAGCTAGGGTCACACTGGCCGACATCCCTACCTAAGAAATCAGTAACCGGGTATTTTTGCAAGTGCCCATTTTTTAGCCTTTGGGATGCTCAACGTTTTTTCCGTGGGCGCAAATTCGATGTGTGTGATTATCTAAGAATTTCTGACTGGGAAAACAACCCTATTTTCCTAGGGATAGGGATGTGGCAGGCAGTCACACTGGATGTCAAGTTCACATCCCTCAGCCCGGTTTAGAATATTCATTTATGTGTTCAGTGTCTAACATATGCTCCTTTTTGATACCGTACTGCTCCTATGTTATCGCGAGTCCTACTTTACGCGAGGTCTCAAAATAATTTCAATAATTTTCCCGCGAGTATTTGGTTTCCGCGAGGCACCTCCAATCACTACGCCTAACGCAAATCTTCTCAATTTGGCACTCTTTCCCAGCATTGCAGCAGCCTCTCATGCTGCTCCAAGCGGATGCGAAGCTCCCTAAACTGCTCATTGCTCAAGCGCTTCCGTTTATGCAAACTTCATCAAATAGTGTCCTTTGACCCTTTGAAGCATGTGGCTCCATGGTCGGCCCCTGGGGGAGCCTGGATCACAACCTGGATACTGCGCGAGGTCTTGATAAAAATAATTTCTAAACGGATTACAGATAGCGAGGACCCCCAATGATTATTCAATTATTCGCGGTAACCCTAGGAGCAGTACGGTAGCTCAGAAACAGCAACAGATTGATGACCAGTGAAGAATAAATGCTGCAAGGGGTGCACCTCATCTTCGGATTCACCAGCTTCCCGTCATCCTTGGAGGACCACCGAGCTTGCAAGCTTGTAGACTTGGTATTCATCTAGATTGGTGCATATCAAGCATGGGTAATGCGCGCATGCCGCACGCGCACGCATACAGCGTACACAAACCCAAGCAAGAGCGCCTAAGCATACTACTACGCATGTATGCCCAGGGCATGTTGTGCACGCACACACCCAGCAGCACATGCGGCAGGCTGCATTGCACATTCCATGTGCAACAGCTAAGCTGAGAATGTGCAAGCAGGGCTGCATGAAGCACCTAGGGGGAGCATCCTAGGGGGCTGACCTGACTCCCCTGTACTTTCCACAGGGCCCAACTCCTCATTTGACCTTTCCTCTTAACCCTGCTTGTGATGCTGCAATCATCTTATGGTTGACCTGAGAAGAATGCCAAATTCCGCTGCCCAGCTTTGCGGAAAAGATCCCCGGGCAAATTCCTATGATGCACACTGCCCGCGGAGGCCTCAGGGCTCTTCCAGCAATTTTTGGAATTTTCAGGTGGGTAGGGAAAATTGGCAAATTGGGGGGAAAAAAGAGCTCTATTTTTGCGGCAGGGATGTGGGAGCGGTCATTCCTGCCGCATCCCTCACGAAAATTAAAATGCAGGGATGTGGGCAGGGATGTCGTCAGATCTGACTGGGGCCTAAGTGACAAAAATGGAGTGACAGAGGCCCCAAAATTTGCTGGGAGAGCCAAGCAGCACATCTCACAACGACGTTTTCTGGACAAAATTTTACCAATCTCTATTATTCATCACTTTAACCAATCTCTGTTATTCATCACAGTTATTATTTTAACACTTTACTTTTCATCACTTTTTAATGGACGCGCATGTGTGCAAATTTGCGCACAACCCATCCCTGACAAGGACACCATAACACCAAAAAATCATATCATTTTTGCAGTGGTTGATCTGGGGTGGCTATGACAATAGGGTTCACGCCATGACTGATCTTGCATGTGCCTCATGGTTGGCACCATTATAGCTCAGCTGATCTGATTAGGCCAAAATTATGGCTACGTATCAGTAGTAAGCTTGAATGCACCATGTAACATTTGAAAAGCTTACTCATTATGGGCCTAAGTGAGCCCCCTCTGGCAGTATGTGCAATGTCTTTGCAAGCAGCTTCAGGCTCTGTAGTGTGAATCATCCCCAGAAGTCCTTGATGCTTCAGCGGATGTACTTTAGCTTCTGCATGCTCTCCATAGCCTTAGTGTGCTTGAAGTAAAGCTGCCATGGTCGGTGTACTGCTGCCGAAGTGAGCAATTGTCTCATTGGCACAAGCTGTGGGGTGTACATCAGCCGCACTGTAACAATGGCAGAGAAGCAATGCACATGCAAGCTTTAAAGGCCACAGGCCAGAGGTGGAATGATGGGGCTGCTGTTCTCCCTTTTTCATTCTATGTTTGTAGACACTTTTGAAGATAACATCAGCGGGGGTGCTGGCTCCTTGGAAGGATGGTTGCCAATCACCCTGTCAGTCATGTCTAAGCCACTCATCGTTCCACACCACTTCACAGAACTTATCTTGAAATATTTGACATTTCAGGGGAGCTCTGGGGGTAGCTAGGTCACTTGAGCAGATTGTCATTAATTTCCATATCAAAATGGTTAAGTCGTCCGTCACCAGCAAGGGTGCCTGCCCACAAGTCTCGGCAAAACCTCTGCCCAACCATAAAGCCATATAATGTTGTCTGTTGTACAGTTTCATAGGCCAACGTCAACCCCTACATGTTTCCATACTCACAATATCTTGCTGCTTGCAGATCAGAATCAATGTTGGCCTTTTGTAAGCTTTTAAGCTTTCTAATGCTTACCATGGCCATGTGTTTTCAGGGGGAATCCTTTCATCTTACAAGCCAGCTAGTGGTCGAACCTCAGCAAGCCATTGGACATCACCAACAGAAGTTGCGCTATCAAGGTGTGATAATAGTGTATAAGAGTTTTAAAAACTTTTAAAACCTGTTACATTTTCTCAGCTGGATACCTTGACATGGCACCCACATCTGGACGTGACAGGGTCACCCACGGAACACACCTTCCCAGCCCCGTCCCGGCAGGTGTGACCGCTCCCACATCCCTGCCCCAAAAATGAAAAATCCTTGGGCATGGATTGTCCCCACCCCCCCAATCCCTACCCCCTAAAATTCAAAAATTTGCCGAAAGGGCCCTGAGGCATCCGCGGATGGTGTGCATCATAGGAATTTGCCCCGGGGGGGTTTCTGCGGAGCTGGGCTGCTAAATTGGACATTCCTCTCGGGTCAACCATCAGATGATGGCAGCATAACAATCAGGGTTAAGTGGAGAGGTCAAAGAAGGAGTGGGGTCCTGTAGAATATTGAGGAGAGTCAGGTCAGGGTCTCAGGATTCTCCCCTACCGTGCTTGATGCAGCTCTGTTTGCACGTACAACCACCTTGTCAGCTCAGTTATTTCACATGGTCTGCACAATGCAGCGCGCAAGTGCAGCTGGGTGTGTGCGCGCACAACATGCTTTTGGCTTTTGGTGTGCCCAGGTGCTCCATGCGCAGGTGTGCGCACATTGCGCACGTGCACGCACAACATCGTCCATACTTCATTTTCACCATTCTGGATAGTTACCATTTACGAGCTGTCAAGCTCGGTGGTCCTCCGAAGATGAAAGGATGCTGATATATGATGCACAACCCGGGTGCGGGCCCTTGCAACGCTTCATGTTCACAGGTTGATCGATCTATTGCTGAGCTACTGCTTGCTCAAATATTAATAAACAAACAGATGCTCTTGACACTCAGCACAGAAATTGAATTTCTAATCTGGACTGAGAGATGTGAACTTGACATCCCGTGTGTCCGCCTAACCCTAAAAATTTGGGATTTTTCGACAAAAAATCATAGATAATCATAGATCGTGCCCACGGACAAACCTCGTTTCTGCCCAAGGCAAGAAAACAGACACTTAAAAGATACACGGAGACTGATTTGGGTAGGGATGCCATCAGGTGTGACCGCAGGCTAATTTATGTGTCAAATCCCTAGCTTAATGTGTGTCAGTGTGTCGACTAATTGATACAAATACAACTTTTGTAAGGAGTCCATAAATGTCTTCAGTCATTCTGCTCTGTGATGTTCGAGAATTGATGTTTAGCTAGCTGCTTAGCGTTGGGGTGAGCTCTGCCTATCTTTTGCTTGCTACACTGGTTCGCTAGAGTTCAAATCATCATGATATTAAAGTTTATCATTTTGACATCGCAACCATTGGTGCAACTTGCTATTTGGTCCAGTAGAAGAACAGGCCACGCCTGTAGATGGTTTAGCCACAATTAAGGCTTCCTTAGAGCATTTCTCGCCAAAACAGTACCTTCCTTGGTCGCTTGGAGAACAGACGGACAATTCATGTAACTCTTCAAGGTAAGCACGTATTGCTTTGGATTGGGCTCTACATCTTGGACGTGATTAAGGATGGATGAGATGATTGCGCGCTTGCGTATGTTTTATAGTGGATAAAGTGTACTTTTGTGAGAGGGACTCATATAAACAAAAAATGTTGTCTTGGTAACCGGCAATTACTATGTGACCCATCCTTGGAGGCTAAGCTTCCCCATTCCCGAACATACGTGAGCTTCATGATTAATCCCAGATGCTTGTATGACCCCCAAATTGCTCGATTTCTGTGACCTAAGCAGGTTTTAAAAGTGTAATATGGCACTTGCATTGATTTATCGTTGATTTATTTATGGCATACCAGGGAATGTACAGTGGCCCTCTCGACTGAAAAATTGGGCAACGATTATCAAGAGGTTGTGCAACAAGAAGGTGAGTCTTGCTAGAAACAAGAAGTTGGATTTTTGAGCATCCATATTTGTGCTGGGTTTTTTAAAACAATGTTTCAATGTATAGGCCTATTGACCTAGTAAAAGACAGGAACATATGCATGTAATTTCTCACATACACACATTCCAGCAGTGGGATGCACATTTGTTGCTTTAATTATTCTCATAGCAGCATTTGGGGGCGAGGCCAAGCTTGTGTGCACATTAGATGCGTACAGCATGTGGTGCCTCCAGATGCTGCTGTACGTTTGATCAACAAGAAGGAACTCACAAGGGTCGGATCATTCGGTCATTTCACATTTTAGAAAAATTTGTTGAATGCACAACATAAGTACTGACTTTTGCTATGGTGCTCCACCCAGGGGGTTGCCACTTGTGTCTGGAACATGCGCATATTTAAGAAGGTTCCAACAAGTGCCTGGATGTTGGGGTTCAAACAATGGGATAAGAAGGTGCAGTGCTTGGGACAATGTGCTATTTGGCCATTGCCTTATGCAAATCAGCTCTAGGTCCAAGGCCCAGGGGGTGAAATTTTTAAGGGTCGGCGTAAAGCGACTATATGGACAAATCTATAGCGATATATAGCAAAATATCAATCTATGGCGATATATAGCAATATATCATGGCAATATATAGTGATATAACGCTATAATGTGCTATATCACAGGCGCTATATAAGCCGGATCTCCCTCCGCCAGCCCGGATTTCATCAAACATGAATGTCCGATGGAATATGATGTATGCGCCCCTCTTGCAGAGAGAAAGGAAGTTCTTTATTTGGTCACGTTTTATGGCGTCATAGGCTCCGATTTAGCGCTATATTTGGAGCACCTTTGCTACCAGTAAGGGCCAGAGCCTCATGCACACTATCCTCTCTGCACCACTGCACCCCCATTTTAGCAGCCATCTACCTGGATGGGTTACCTGCACATATATTTCTGAATACATGTGCCACAGTTTCTTTGGGTTCTGTGCTTGTGCCCATAGCACAGCCGCGCGCACCAGCGCATGAAAGCATGTGGAGGTACTCTGGGTGCATGCATGTGTCCTCGTGTACAGGCATGCCAGTGTAATTTGTGTCTTATCTTTGCTATTGTGTATTGATGATAAGTGAGGCAAAGGACTGTTCCAGTGAGGGAGAGAAGAAGAGAGCTGCACAAGCGTGATGCCATGCCCAAGCTGCACTTTACTGCTCCTGCTGCTGCTTGCACCCATTCCTTAGCCTTGAGCGCCAGCTACTGTATCTGGTCAAGGTTTTGTGCAATGCTTGCCCAGCTTGTTCACCACAGCAGACATGACTAAGTTGCAACCAATTGGCGTCTGGGGCAACCTGGCCAAACGCAGGTTTCTTCCCCATACACGACATTAATATAATCTGTTCATAGTATCGATTCAGGCCATCCCATCTCTCGAGGGGAGCCTGAAACGAGTGAATAGCAGGGTACCATTTTTTTTGCATGTTGTACCCTGAAAATTTATAGCGCTATATTGCGTTATATAGCGCTATAGCCGACCCCTAGAAATTTAGCAGAGGGGGCTATCTGAGGCCCAAAATGGGTATGGTTTTGGCATGATCCCAGGGCATGGGCCCCATGACGTGCACCTTTCCAGCTTAGCGTTAGATGGTAGCCCTGCTTGCAAGCTTTTCATAGCACTTGAGCTTGAAAGGTGC
>LKMJ01001077.1_pt1 | contig 23328 bp, 18 predicted proteins | sample 643391 | NCBI WGS metagenome assembly LKMJ01 (sample SAMN04112250, study PRJNA286221) | soda lake metagenome | biome: soda lake; feature: Kulunda Steppe; material: water; isolation source: sample PL-Br10 brine of Picturesque Lake | place: Russia: Kulunda steppe | collected 2010-07
CGACGACCGACGTCGTCTTCGCGACGTCCATCGAACTCCCGCCGCCGACGCCGACGAGTACGTCCGCGTTGGCATCGCGGGCGGCAGCGATCGCATCGCGGATAACCGACAGCGTCGGATCGGGCTCGACGCCGTCGAAGACCGCCACGTCGACGCCGGCCGCCTCGAGGGAATCGACGACGGGATCGACGACGCCCAGCCGGCGGAGTTGCGAATCGGTGACGAGAAGCGCCCGGTCGCCGTACGCGCTCGCATACGATCCGGTCTCCGCCGCCGTGTCGCGACCGAAGACGACGTCATCCGGCGTCTGAAGGGTAAACGAAACGTCCGAGTGTACGCCCGACTGGGAATCCGCGTTCATCGTACCACGTTTCGGCGGATCGGACTATTATTGTTGTTATACCCCGACAGTGCGGTCAGCTCGGGGGGACCCCAAACGCTAATACGACCGCAAATCACATATGAGAACATCAGTATGACCATCACTACAGAGTACGCGGAGTACGTGACAGAACTGGAGTACGACGACGTTCCCGAGGAAGTCATCGACTACGCGAAGAAGCTGACGCTCGATGCGATCGGCATCTCGATCGGGGCGCGATCCCGGGCGGAGTCGAGCGATTCGTTCGTCGAGGGCGTCGACGCGCTCGCCGACGGGGGCGAGGCGACCGTCTTCGCCACCGGCGAGACGCTGGAGCCGGAGTACGCGGCGCTTTTGAACGGCGCGTTGATCCACAGCCTCGATTACGACGACACCCACCGCGCGGCCTCCCATCACCCCGGTGCGACGGTCATTCCGGCCGCGATCGCGGCCGCCGAGTCGGTCGATCGTGACGTAAGCGGCAAAGAGCTGCTCACGGCGATCGTCGCTGGCTACGAGCTCAACTGTCGGCTCGGACAGGCGATCAATCCCGAATCCCACTACGACCGTGGCTTCCACGGCACCGCGACGTGCGGGACGTTCGCGGCGACGGCCGCCGCAGGGAAGATCCTCGGCCTCGACGAGGAGGAGCTGATCAACGCCTTCGGGCTCAACGGCAGCCAGGCCGCCGGCTCACAGCAGTATCTGTTCAACGGTTCCTGGAACAAACGCGCTCACCCCGGCCTGTCGGCGCACTCGGCGATCCTCGCGGTCCGGTTCGCCCAGGCGGGATTCTACGGCTCGGAGGCGCCGATCGAGGGCGAGGACGGCTTCCTCAACGCCTACAGCGACGACCCCAAGCCGGAGCTGGCGACGAAGGGACTCGGCGAGGAGTTCGAACTCTATCGGACCGGTATCAAGCCCTACCCGTGCTGTCGGTACATGCACGCGCCGCTTGATGCGACGTTCGCGATCCTCGAGAGGGAATCGATCGAACCGGAGGACATCGAACGCGCGACCGTCGAACTCGCAGAGCCGGGCGTCAACCTCGTCGGCCGACCGATCGAAAAGAAGCAGAACCCCGAATCGTTCGTCGACGCCCAGTTCAGCATGCAGTTCGGCGTCGCGCTCGCGGCCATCGCGGGCGAGGCGACGGTCGATTCGTTCCTCGAGTGGTGTGATTCCTACGGCGAGGACTTCAGCCGGATCATGGAAGCGACCGAAGTGATCTCCTCCGAGGAGGTGAACGAGGTCTACCCCGAGAAGTGGTGTGCCAACGTCACCATCGAGACGGCCGACGGGACCTTCGAGGAGTTCGTCGAGTACGCCAACGGCGAGCCCGAAAACCGGATGTCCTGGGAGGACGAGATCGACAAATACGAGGAACTCACCGTCGATCTGGCGTCCGAAACGTCCGAGGAACTCCTCGAGAGCGTGCGCGCGCTCGAAGACGTCAACGTGAGCGACCTCACGGCACCGGTCACCGAAGATTCGCGGGCCGAAGCCGTCGCGGACGACTGATACGGATTATTGTAGTCTGTTACCGGTGAACGCTGAACCGCCCGGGCGTCCACCGGTGATTCGTTACAAGGATCCGTATGAGCGTCGGGGCCGATTCCCGCGTTTTCGAGTGGTATCGCATTCGAGTGGCGACACCGATCGGCCGCGGAGACGCAGAGTCCGCGGGAGCGACCTCCCAGATACCGACACGGAACAGGGACGGCATAGTTATTACCGTCACGGAACAGAGACGGGGTATGACGGCGGATCCACGGCCGTTCGAGTTCGAGTACGATCCCGGGCAGATCGTCTACGGTCGAGGATGTATCGATCGACTGGGCGAGGTCATCGAATCGAAAGGCTTCGAGCGGGCGCTGGTCGTCTGTGGCTCGAACGTCGGTGCCAACCGCGATCTCATGGAGCCGATCGAGGCTGAGCTAGAATCGATACTCGTGGACGTCTTCGACGAAACGACGCCCGCAAAGGACATCCGGACGGCGGTCGACGGCGCAGAACGGATCCTCGAGGAGGAAATCGACGTCGTCGTCCCCGTCGGTGGCGGCAGCAGTATCGATATCGGGAGACTGATGTGTCTGCTTTCGGCGTACGATCGCTCGTTCGCGTCTATCCTCGAGGAGACCGAATCGACCGGCGTCGTCCCCAATCCACCCGAAAGGGCGGCCATTCCCGCGACGATCGCTATCCCGACCACGCTGGCCGGCGCCGACATGACCTCGGGCGGCGGGATCAAACTCGCCCCCCAGCCGACCGGCGAACCGCCGCTGGACGACGAGATACGAGCCGCCCGGTTCAGCGATCCGAGGCTCACCTCCGAGGCGCTGTTTTACGATCCCGCGCTGTTCGAAACGGCGCCGACATCGGTGCTGGTCGGGTCGGCGATGAACGGCTTCGATAAGGGAATCGAGACGATATACGCCGAGTCGTCCTCCTCGATTACCGATGCGACGGCGACCGACGGTCTCGAACTCCTCGAGGGATCGCTTTCGGCGCTCGATGCCCCGGATCGCTCACAGCGCGAGATGGATCGGATCGTCGCGGGGACGATCCTCGTCCAGTACGGCCGTCAGACCAGCATCATCCACGCGTTCGGACACGGGATCTCGTTTTACTACCCGGCCCAGCAGGGCGAAGCCCACGGTGTATTGGCGCCGCACGTCCTCCGGTACGTCTTCGAGCGGATCGACGGACGGCGATCGCTTCTCGCGAGGGGGCTTGGGATCGATCCGGCGGGACGATCTCCCGACGAACTCGCGGACGCGATCGTCGAGGTGGTGATCGAGGTTCGCGATGGGCTGGGGCTTCCGGACCGCCTGTGCGATCTCAAAGGCGTGCGACGAGCGCACCTTCCGTCGATCGCGGCCGCGATCGCCGACGATCGAACCCTCGCTCGGAGTCCTTCCGGGCTCGATCCCGACGTCGACGCGATCGAATCGGTCCTCGAAAGCGCGTGGTAACGCCGTCTTCACACTCGGTTTCGAGCGTGTCGGCCGGGGAAAAGCGGTTATTACGGACCGACCCGTGAAATTCGGCATGGACGATAGATTGCTCGATGGGACGTGGCTCACGAAGTCTGCCGGTGAGATCCGCGATATCGCGGCTGAGGACGGATCGATACTGATCGTCCCCGTCGGTTCGCTCGAACAGCACGGGGAACATCTGCCGACGGGAACGGATACGATCCTCGCGACGGCGGCCGCCCGAAGCGGTATCGAAAGCCTCGAAAACGACCTGCCGACGATGCTCTCGCCCCCGCTTTGGGCCGGCTACTCCCCGCATCACCTCCCGTTCGGCGGGACGATAACGGTCGAACACGACACGTTCGTCGATACGATCACCGAGATCGTCGCCTCCGCGGCCGAAAACGGGTTCGACGCGGTCGTTTTCGTCAACGGCCACGGTGGGAACAAATCGCTGCTGTCGACGGCGATCACCGTCGCTGGGCGGGAGCATCCAGACGTCGAAGTCTCGACGTTCCTCTATCTGGATCTCCTCTCCTCGGAGCTCGAGGATATCAAACGAAGCGACGTTCCCGGTGTTCACGGTGGAGAACTCGAAACGGCGTTGCTCTTGTCCGTCCGGCCCGACCTCGTCGACGAGGAGCGAACCTCGACCACACCTCAGGAAGAACCCTACGAGCGGGCAGGGGCTGATCTACTCAACGGCGGACCGGTCTCCGTCTACCGACCCTTCGACGAGTACACCGACACCGGCACGCTCGGGGAACCGGGGGCGGCGACCGACGAGACCGGGAAACGGGCGCTCGAAGTGATCGGTGAGGAGATTGCAGCGGTACTCGATTCGGTACACGAGCACGTCAGAACAGACGGTCGATGAGAGATACCGCTCGATCGATGGTAAAACCCGCATACTCAAGGGTGATCGGGCTGGTGACGAAGGGCCGGCTATCGGAAACTTTAGATTGGGTAGCCACGTTTACTAGATAAATGTTGTCCAGCGATACTACTGTATGGTCGGCTATTGTCACAGGAAGCGACAGGAGAGAACCGATCGTACAGACAGGGCGACCTCCGGAGAACCGACCTGAAACATCGTAACAATGGTGCTCGAAAACAGATCACTGGGAGAGAAGATCGGGTTGGCCGTCACTGTGGGCTCGATCCCCTTCTGGCTGATGGTCATCTACTACGCGCACTCACAGATGATGCCACGGGCGCAGTACGGCGTGGCGTTCCTCGGTGGGATGCTCATCCTCTATATCCTCGAACAGTATCGCGAAGAGCTCGGCTCCGAGCAGGTATACGAACGGGTAGCGCTGTTGCTCTCGGCGGGGATCGTCATCGTCACGACGCTGTATATCTTCCTTAACTACGACGTCCTCTACATCGATCGATCCGGGTACGCCCTCGAATACGAGTACGTCCTGGCCGGCGCGTTTACCCTCGCGATGATCTATCTCACCTGGCGGTCGTTCGGGTTGACCTTTCTGGCGGTGTTACTCGCCGGGATCGGCTATGGACTCTTCGGCGATCTCATCCCGGGCGTGTTCGGCCACGGCGGCGTCTCCGGCCGGCGAATCCTCCGGATCCTCGTGCTCGAATTCGATGGTTTCTACGGCTCGCTCAATCGCCTGATCGCCGCCTGGGTGGCGCTGTTCCTGTTATACGCCGGGTTACTCCGCGGATACGGCGCGTTCGATCTGATTCTCCGACTCGCGGTCAGATCGGCCAAGTATATCGAATCCGGCGTCGCCCAGACGGCCGTCGTCGCCAGCGCCGTCATCGGCTCGATCAACGGGAGCCAGACCGCAAACGCCGGTATGACCGGCTCGTTCACCATCCCGATGATGCAGGACAACGGCATCAGAGGCGAGACCGCCGGCGGAATCGAAGCCGTCGCCTCCTCTGTCGGTCAGGTACTCCCACCGGTCATGGGGGCCGCCGCCTTCATCATGGCGTCGCTCGTCACCGGCATCACCTACATCGACGTCATCGTCGCCGGACTCATCCCGGCGGCGATCATGCTGGTTTCGATCGCCGTCGCCGTCCACTACGTGGCCGCCCCACAGCTCGATGAACCGAACCTGGACGACTACAGACAGGAGGAACTCTCTCGGGTGGAGATCGCCGCCGAAACCATCAAGTTCGGCGTTCCACTCGCCGTCCTCATCTACTATCTCGGGATCCTGCAGTACACGGTGATGACGTCGGCGCTCTATACCACGATAGCGATGCTCGCAACCGGAATCGGCATCCCGATCGTCTACTCGATGTACGAAACCGGCGACACGTCCGAGCTGAAATCGACGCTTCATACGACGCTCGAAGAGACGATCGACGGCGCCCGACACGGCGCCGTTATCCTCGCCCCGATCGCCATCATCATCGCCGCGATCAACGGCGTCGTCGACATCCTCGAAGCGACCGCCGTCCCGACGGCGATCTCGCTCGCGCTCATGGATCTCAGCGGCGGCGTCCTGCTGTTCGCTGCGATCTTGGGGGTCATCATCTGTATCCTTCTGGGACTCGGAATGCCGACGAGCGCCGCCTATACGATCGTCGCGCTGTTGATCGCTCCGGCGTTCATCAACCAGTTTTTCGTCCCGGATATGGCGGCCCACTACTTCGTGTTCTACGCGGCGATTCTGGCCGGCATCACCCCACCGATCGCGACGGCCGTCGCGGTCGCCTGCGGGATCGCCGAGTCCGACTTCTGGGGCACCGCCTTCGAGGCGATCAAGATCGCCGCACCGCTTTTCGTGCTTCCCTTCGCGTTCATCTACAACCCCGAGATTGTCTCCGGTGAATTCAACCAGTCGAACCTGTTCGTCGGCGCGGTCACGCTCATGGGAGCGATCGCGATCATTCACGGCCTCAACTTCCGGTTCCGGGTCAACCGAATCGCGCGATATCTGCTTCGGGGCGTCTTCTTTGGGACGGGCGTGGTCGCGATGGCCCATCCGGAGACGACGATCCAGCTGTCGGCGCTCGGCATAGCCGTCTTCATCTTCATCGTCCAGAACGTCCACGCAATGCGGCAGCCGGAACCGGCGGCTCGATAACGGATCTGGTCGACTCGATTTGAATCTCCCCGGCTCGACTTATCTCGACTCGATTTGAATCTCCCCGGCTCGGAGGGCCAATCATACCCCACAAACCGCACGATCGCAAGCATTATACTCGCGATCGAACTGCCTTCTAGCGTGACGTACAACGATATCGAATACCACGTTTCCGACGGCTGGGCGGAGATCGCTCTCGATCGGCCGGACGTGATGAACGCCTACACACAGGAGATGCTCGTCGAACTCAACAAGGCGATCGAGGACGCGACCGACGACGAGTCGGTCTATGCGATCGTGGTGACGGGCAACGGGAAGGGCTTTTGTAGCGGCAAAGACGTCTCCGCCACCGAGAAACCGGAGTACCGTATGGAGAAGATCGACCGGCTGGGGAAGGTCGCCTCGGCGATGCGGCTTCTCTACGACGGTCCGAAGCCATCGATCGCCGCCGTCAACGGGCCGGCGGTCGGCGGCGGCATGGAAATCGCGCTGTCGTGTGATTTCCGGGTGATGAGCGAGGAGGCGTTCCTCAGAGACGCCCACGCGGCGATCGGCGCGACCCCCGCGACCGGCGGCGGGTGGATTCTCCCCCGTATGATCGGCGAAGCGAGAGCCAAAGAGGCTGTCCTGCTCGGTGAGGACATCACCGCCGAGGAAGCCGACGAACTCGGGATCGCCGTCGACGTCGTGCCGGACGGCGAGAGCCTCCAGACGGCGCGGGAGATCGCGAAAAAGCTCCGGGATATGCCGGCGACGGCGCTCCGGGAGTCGAAACGTCTCGTCGATCCGACGGTCCGCTCGTTCGACGAACACGCCCACATGGTGCTCGACAGCCGCTGGGAGTGCGAACAGGATCCCGAATCGGACGAGGCCGCGGCCGCGATGCAGGAGGGTCGAAAGCCGGAGTTCAACCGGGAGTACTGAGCGCAGAAGTCCGGGTCCGGGTTGGGGATTTCGGAGACGGGAACGGTTACAGCGATGCGCCGATCGTTCCGCCGTCGACGGGTAAGGCGACGCCGTTTACGAACGCCGATCGCTCCGAACAGAGGAACGCAACGGTGCTTCCGAAATCGTCCGGGTCACCGAGCGTTTCGAGCGGAACCTCGTTTTCCCGCTGTCTGAGCCCGTCCTGGTAGCTCTCGTAATCGCCCCGTTCGACGCCCTCTTCGATCAGGTTCTCGACTCTCGTCGTCTGATGGCCGCCGGGGAGGACCGCGTTCGTTCTGATGTCCGGTGCGATCTCTTTCGAGAGCGTCTTCTCGATCCCGATGACGGCCATTCGAACCGAGTTCGATAGCGCCATGTTCTCTTTGGGCTGTTTCACCGTCCGGGAGGCGATCGTGACGACCGTGCCCCCGTCGTCCGCACGGAGATGTTCGGCCGACGCTTTCGCGAGACGGACGACGCTCATAACGAGTTCGTCGAAGGCCTGATACCAGCGTTCGTCTTCGGTCTCCAAGAGCGGATCGCTCGAGGGACCGCCGACGCTCGTGACCAGGTGATCGAGTCGGCCGTACTCGTCGATCGCCCGCTGGACTAACGCGTCGATGTCTGCGGGGTCAGTCAGATCCCCCTGCTGTCCGACGACGTCGCCAGTCGCCCCCTGGCTGATCTCGTCGACGGCCGCTTCGAGTCGGTCGGGGTTACGGCCGTTGATGACGACGTCGACGCCCTCTCTGGCGAGCGCTTTCGCGCTCGCTTTTCCGAGTCCTCTGGTCGATCCCGATACCAGTGCCGCGTTACCGTCCATCTGGAGATCCATGGCTCGACAGATACCGGGGGGTAACCTAAATCTTTGGCGAGTGTGAGCAACCGCCGATGAAAGAGAAACCGCAACCTCGCACGCCGCCCGACTGTCGGCGGGAGAGATTCACACGGCAGGAATCACTCGTATCCGGTGGTTTTCCCCCGGAACGCACGGTGGAGGACGTCCCGGTCGATCTTACAATCGACCACGATCGGGCCGGCGGGGTCACCACCAAGTACGTCCTCGAGATCCTCGATGTCGGCGCGGTCCCGGACGGTGTACCCCTCGGCACCCATCGATCGAGCCATGCCCGCGATATCGGGCGTTCGGACGAGCGCCGGCTCGATGCTCTGGTTGTGACTCTCCAGATAGGCGGCCTCCGAGCCGGCAGCGTCGTCGTTCAACACGATCGTTATCACCGGAAGGTCGTGTCGAACCGCGGTATCGACCTCCTGGCAGGCCATCATGAACGCGACGTCTCCACAGAACGCGATCGACGTGTTCTCACTGGACGTAGCTGCTGCGCCGATGCCGAACTGCAGTTCCAGTCCGATCGCCGCGAGATCGCCGGTAAAGAGCAGATTGTCGTCTCTCGTGACGGTGATCCCGTCCAGAACCCAACAGCCGTTGTGAGACGGCGCGAACGAGACGGATCGGCCCTCCGGTAAGATTTCGTCGAGAGCGTCCATCAGCTCTCGGGGATCGACCCGGTCCGCCTTCTGTGAGTACGACGCTTCCTCCCACGGATCGAACTCCTCGATCTCGGCCTTCAACGAGTCGGTCCAGAAGACGCCCGACCGATCGAGCCCCTCCCGTTCGAGCGCACGCGCCATCGCCTCGGCGGTCGTATCCGCATCGCCCACGATCCCACAGTCAACCGGCGCGTATCGCCCGATATGTGAGGGATTGGAATCGACGTGAATCACCTTCGCCTCGTCTCTCAGCAGGTGTCCCGAATCGGTGGTAAAGGGGTTGAGGCTACAGCCGATACCGACGACGAGGTCGGCTTCCGAAAGGTATCTGTTCGCCAGAACGCTCCCATAGTTCCCGGTGAAGCCCAGATAAAAGGGGTGATCCGACAGGTAGTTCTTCGCCTGAAGGGACGAAACGAGTAACGCGTTCATCTGCTCGGCCAACTGGACGATCGATTCTCTCGCGTCCGACTTCACGGCGCCGTCACCCGCGACGATGACGGGCGGTACGGTCGCGTCCGAGTCGAGATACGTTTCGACGAACTCGTCGATCGCCGCTTCGGAGGGAGTCCCCCGGGGGGGTTCCGGCTTCGAGGACGTCCCGGTAATCCCGAACAGCGAGCGATCGTCGATCGGATCGTCGGGTATGTCACTGCTCAGTACGTTCCCCGCGATCTGGACGGCCACGGGGCCCTGTCCCGCCTTCACGCGCCGGAGGGCCCTCGAGAAGTCCGATTGGACCGTCGCCGGATCGCGGATCGAAACGACGTCGTCGAAGAACGAATACAGAAAGCTCTCCTGGCGGAACGCTTTCGGGTCGAACGTGACGCCCGGCGCGAACCGCCCACTCGTGGACGGTTCGGTCGCCAACACGAGGACGTTCGATCCCTTCTGTTCTGCGGTTCCTAACGCCAAACCAGTCTGTGAGATCGCGGGCCCCATCCCGACGATACAGAACCCGATCTCGTCGCTCGCCCGGGAGTAACTGTCGGCCATCGCCACCGCGTTCTGCTCGTGTCGCGTCTCGACGACGTCGAAGTCGGCCTCGTCGTACTCGTACAGTTCCGAAACCAGCGACAGGAAACCGGAGCTCGGGAGCGTGAAGACCTTCTCCACGTCGGCTTTCGCCAGTAGCTGAACGATGTTTTCGTAGGCTTTCATGACGAGTTACGCCTCCGCGGTCGTTTCGAACGGGGCAGTCGGTCGCCGGTTGTGAACTGTCGACGATTTCGATACGTTGATATACGACTGTTTGTCGATGGCTAGCATACGCTGCATCATTTTCCGGACGCTCACAAAAAGATTCCTACAGGGGTGTAACTGGCCTACACCCCCCGACGTTCGAAAAGACGGCTCCCGACGGGGCTACATCTTGCTTCGGTGTCTGACCTCGTGGTTGATCTTGCAGTCGACGACGAGCGGACCGTCCGGTTCCGAACCGATCTCGTCAGCGATCGCCTCGAGCTCGTCGAGGCTCCGGACGGTGTAGCCGTCAGCGCCCAGCGCCTTGGCCACCTCGGCGAAATCCGGTGCCGGAACGCGGGCGACTTCGGGGTCTTCCCCCCGCACGTCCAGGCTGTGGTATTCGGAGTTCAGCGAGCTGTCGTTCATCACGAAAATCGCCATCGGGATGTCGTTTCGGATCGCCGTCTCGAGCTCCTGCATCGACATGATGAAACCGGCGTCACCGCAGACCGTCACACAGGGTTTCTCCGAGGCGACCGCGGTGCCGACGCCCATCGGAAGCCCGAGCCCGATCGAGGCGAAATCGAGCGTGAACGTGAAATCCTCCGGCGGCGTGTGAATCCCGTCCATCACCCACCGCGTGAGGTGGCCGCCGTCCGTGACGACTTTCTTCTCCTCGGGCAGCAACTCGTTCAGCGTCGTCACCAGCTCCCGCGGGTCGACCGTCCCGGGAATTTCGGGATACTCCCGGTCGTTCATCGGACGGGCCCGCTCCTCGGCCGCACGCTCTTTGAGATCGTCGTCCCAGAGCGCACCCTCGCGGTGGATGTCCCGCCGCTCGAGCTCGTCGTTGAGCGCTTCGGCGGTCGCGCGGACGTCGCCCTGAATACCGAGGTCGATATCCGCATACCGCCCGATACTGACGGGGTCCCGATCGACGTGAATGACCGTCGTGTCCTCGCCGAAGACGTGGCCTTTATCGATCGTATAGGGGTTCAGGCTGGCCCCGAACGCGAAGACCAGATCCGCCTCGGTCGTGTAGGTGTTCGCCAGATTGGTCCCCCACGAACCGTTGAATCCCAGATAGCAGGGGTGATCGTCGAAGTAGTTGCGGCCCTGAAGCGAACTGGTCAACACCGCGCTCGTGCGTTCGGCGAACTCCTCGAGGGCTTCTTTGGCACCGGAGTTGATCGCCCCGCGCCCGGCGAGGACGACCGGCGGCTGGAAGGCGTCCGACTCGACGTATATCTCGATCGCCTCTTCGATCGAGTCGGGATCGGGGTGAGTGCGGGCGCCCCGGGACGGCGTTTTCACCGGGGCGATCTCCTCTGTCGGCTCGGTCTCGCTATCGAGGATGTCCCAGGGGACCTGAACGGCGAGAGGGCCATCTCCGACTTTCACCCGACGGATCGCCTCTTTGAAGTCGGGGACGAGCGTCTCGTGGCTTTCTACCGTCAGGACGTTGCCGATCGTCGATCGGAGATACTGCTCCTGCTCGAACTGTTTGACGTCGTATTCGTCAGATTGCGGCGTCTCGGGGACGATAAGGAGGACGTCGGATCCCTTCTTTCGGGCGGTGACCATCGCGTTGCCGATCTGTGAGACCGCCGGCCCGCGACCGACCATACAGACGCCGATATCGTCGTGGGCGCGGGCGTAGCCGTCCGCCATCGCCATCGCACCCTGCTCGTGGCGCGTTTTGACCATCTGGATACTGTCCTGCCACGCCTTCTCCAGTTCTGACATCAGCGCCATCGTATCCTCCGACATCAGCGTAAAGATCGTATCTACGTCTTCGGCATGCAACTGTTCGATAACTACGTCATGTCCATCCATACCGCGAATCTGTAGCCTCGTCAGATAAATGTTTGCCACTGTCTAGCTGATCGGCGGAAAGGAACGGCTTTTATCGGTCGTCTCTGCCGGTCAGAAGTCGTGAGCGTCCGTTTCGAGATCGGGGACAGTCGCGCCGGCATCGATTTTCGATTCGACCAGGAGCTCCTCGCGCAGGATCTCCTCTGCGGTGGCTGCGACCTCGGAAACGTCGTCCGCCGGCACCACGACGATCCCGGTCGCGTCGGCGACGATCAGATCGTCGGGAGCGACGGAGACGCCGTCGATCTCGACCGGTTCACCGACCTCCTCGACGGAGAGTCGCTCCTGTCCGGTTTTCGGCGTCGGCGCGCGACCGAACACCGGGAGCGGTCCCTCCCGGATGTCGGGAATATCCCGGAAGCCGCCGTCGACGACGATCCCGTTCATGCCTTCGTTGGCCGCGAGCTTCGAGGCGTTCCCGCCCCAGCAGGAGACTCCGGGATCGGCACCGTCGATGACGAGGACTCGGTCGGCCGCGAGTTCGTGTAACATCGCATACGGGAAATTCGTCTCCGTTCCGGGCTCGTCGGTGGGTTCGAGTCGGATCGTATGCGCGTGGCCGACCGCCGCCTGTTCGGGGTGAGCCGGCGACAGTCCGTTGATCACACCGTCGATCCCGTGTCGATCGACCGCGTCGGAGACGATACACGTATCGAACATCTCGAAGACGTCCAGCACAGTCTGTGACATACTAGCACTCCTGAGTGGGAGGTGCCCGGTTAATTATCTTGCTGTCAGCAGATGCAAGGCGTCCCGGTGTCGAAGTGAGCGTTCGAAATTACGCAGATAACCGATCTGAGCCATACGTTTATTAACTGCCGCAGCCGATTGTGAACTCGTGACATACAACGGTGAGACGCTTCGTATCGGCTGTGGTGCGGGGTATGCGGGTGATCGGATCGAACCGGCGATCGAGCTGTCGAAGGACCCGGAACTCGATTACCTCTGTTTCGAGTGTCTCGGCGAGCGAACGGTTGCGCTGGCCCGGCGCCGGCTCGCGGACGGCGAACCCGGCTACAATCCGCTTTTCGAAGCCCGACTCGAAGCGGTGTTGACGAACTGCGTGGAAAACGATATCACGATCATAACGAACATGGGCGCGGCGAACCCACCGGCTGCGGCCGAGACGGCGGGCGAGATCGCGGCCGAGATGGGGCTGGACGGACTCCGTATCGCGAGTGTGACCGGAGCAGATATCGCCGATCGCTTCGACGCCCTTCACGGGGAGACCTTCGAGGGGGAGCCGGTCTCCGAATACCGCGATCGGACCATCTCCGCGGACGTCTATCTCGGATCCAGACCCATCATCGACGCGCTCGAAGCGGACGCGGATCTCGTGATCACGGGTCGCATCGCGGATTCGTCGCTGTTCCTCGCGGCGATGGTCTACGAGTTCGGCTGGGAGTTTCCCCACAAATCCGCCTCCGGGCGAATCGGACAGGGAATCGCCGCCGGTCACCTCCTGGAGTGCGCCGGTCAGGTTACCGGCGGCTACTTCGCCGATCCCGGTCGCGCGACGGTCGACGGACTCGCCAGACTCGGGTTCCCGATCGCGGAGGTCACACCCGACGGCGACGTCACGATCACCAAACGACCCGGAACTGGCGGTTCAGTTACGGTCGAAACCTGCACACAGCAGTTACTGTATGAGGTCCACGACCCGAGCGCGTATCTCGTCCCCGACGGCGTCGTCGATCTAACCGGTGTAATGCTCACCGAAGCCGGAAGCGACGCGGTAGGAGTTGCGGGGGCCGTCGCCGAACGCCCACCGAAGACGCTGAAAGTGTCGCTCGGCTACGACGCGGGCTATCGAGGTGTCGGAGAGATCTCCTACGCCGGAGAGGGCGCCCGCGATCGAGCGGAACTCGCCGGCGAGATCGTACGGGAGCGGCTCGACATCCGCGAGATCGAACCCGAAGCGCTCCGGACGGACCTCGTCGGTGTCGACGCGCTTCACGGCGACATCGGATCGACGGATCCCTACGAGGTCCGACTCCGTGTGGCCGCCCGCTGTCGGGAGCGTTCGACCGCCGAAAAGATCGCCGGAGAGGTCGAGACGCTGTATACGAACGGACCTGCTGGCGGCGGCGGCGCACGGAGCGACGTCCGGCGGCTCGTCGGTATCGTCTCGACGCTGGTCGATCGCGACGCCGTCGAGCCGACCGTCTCGGTGACGGAGGTAACGATATGATCGTCCGGGACCTCGCTCATGTTCGGGCCGGTGACAAGGGCGATACGTCGAACGTCGTCGTCGTCGCGGATTCCGACGCGGCCTACGAGCGGCTCGAATCGGAACTCACAGCCGAGCGCCTTCTCGAACGGTTCGAACACCTGAATGCGGCCGACGTCACCCGATATGAGATGCCTAAAGTGAGCGCGCTGAACTTCGTGATCGAGGGCGTCCTCGCGGGCGGTGTGACGACATCGCTTCGCGTCGACACTCACGGGAAGTCGCTTTCGTACCTCGTCGCCGGCATGGAGCTTTCCGCCGGCGAGGGATAATCACAGAGTACTGTAGCGTAAAATCCCGATAGAAATCGCTGAAGAATCGTCAATCGTCCCCCAAACTACCTGATTGATCAATACGTTTAATACAGTCGGAAGATTGAGGCTAGCCACCATGGACCGAGCTACCAGACGGTGAGTACTGAAAACAGCAGGTGTCGCCACAGCGATAGGAGTCGCCGGATGTGCTGAAGAGGACCCCGAACCCGAAGACGATCCGGATCCCGAAGCGGAACCGGAGCCCGAGGCGGAACCTGAAGACGAGCCCGAAGACGACGTAACGCAACTGTCAATCGCGACCTCGGTCGAAGGATCGACGATCTTCCGGACGATGACCGCCTTCCAGACGTACCTGGAAGACAACGATCTGGAAGACGTGATCACGACGGAACCGCAGGTAACGGCCGGGGCAACGGCGTCGCTCCGGATGCTCGACAACGACGAGGTAGACGTCGCTGCGGGCGTCAGTAACTTCGATTTGACTCAGGCACCTGATGAGGGTGACTTCGAGGACGACCCGCTCCAAGATTACGACAACATCCGGCAGGTGCGCGCGACGCTCGACAACCACAATTTCCTCGTCGCCGAAGAGGGAAGCGGGCTCGAAACGTACGACGATCTGGATGGGGCGATCGTCTCGCTCGGATCACCCGGTGCCGGTACCCGTCCGCTGTGGGATCTGATCGCCGAACAGGCGCTCCACGACGCCGGGGCCGAGATCCAATACGTCGAGTTCGGGAGTCAGCCGGACGAGCTCCGTGCGGGTCGTATCGACGCGGCGGCGGCGTACGTGAATAACGTCCCCTACAGCGTGCTTCCGGGGTTCCACCAGGAACTCGATGCGACCGTCGACTGGCAACCGATCGATCCACCCCAAGATTTGATCGATTATGTCGACGAGGAAGTCGCGTTCGCGACGCCCGTCGAATACGACACGACGGACGACAGCGAGAGCTATCAGGGACCCGTCCAGACGTTCCGGCTTTCGTATTCAGGTGTCGTGAAAGCCGGGTTGGATTACGATGTGGTCCACGAGCTCACGCGTCTCATGCACGAAGAAGGGGAAGCGATCCTCGAACAGGACGCTTCGGCCGGTTATCTCGCGGACCCTGATCTGGGTCTGGGCGGTCTGCATCCGGATCTCCCGGTTCACGAGGCGGCGTACGATTACTACGAGGAAGTAGGTATCTGGGACGATTACGACTTGACCCCACCACCGGAAGCGTAATTTCAACCACGTATTAAATGACAGCGAAAGATAATCAGTGGACCACCGAGGAGATCGAGAAAGCGGTCGGCGAGAAGTTCGGCGTCGAGTTCAATGAAGCGATCACGTCTAAACCGGTCATCGAGATACTGGTCTACACGTTCGCGGTCCTGTTCGTCGCGTATCACGTCTACTACGGCTGGCGATCGCCGGTAACGCGGACGGAGCACGGCGTCATACACCTCGGATGGATCCTCGCTGCCTGGGGGCTATTGGGCCTTCACGAAACGGACCGCTCGACCCGACGCGGACAGTTGCTGTCCGTCGGATACGGCTTATATACGGTCCTCGCGTTCGTCCCGACGTACTACTTTTATACGAACTTTCTGGATCTGAGACAAACTGCGGGATCCTACAGCGAGATCGATCTGTTAGTCGGATTATTACTCATCGTTCTCACGCTGATCGCCTGTTATAACGTTTCACGTGTCATCTTCGGCGTCGCCATGCTTGGGATCCTATACGCGTACTTCGGGCCGCATCTGCCCGGCATGTTCACCCATCAGGGACTCGGCGTCGAGCGTATCATCGCGATGAACACGGCCGAGTTCTGGGGCATCTACGGCCGTGTGCTGCAGGTGGGTGCGACCTGGGTCGTGATCTTCGTCATACTCGCCGGGATCATAGAGATGTTCGGCGGGATGAAGAAATTCGTCCTCGCTGTAACGAAAACCGCCGCCAGATCGAAGTACATCCAGATTGGCCAGATCGCGGTCTTCGCGAGCATGGTGTTCGGCTCGCTCAACGGCGCAGCGACCGCGAACGTCGCGACGACCGGTTCGTTTACCATCCCGCTGATGAAAGAAAACGACTATCCGGGCAGGCTGGCGGCCGGGATCGAATCAGTCGCCTCCTCCGGCGGACAGGTGCTCCCGCCGGTTATGGGAGCCGGTGCGTTCCTCATGGCGGAACTCATCGAACCGAACTACGCACAGATCGTGATCGCGGCGGCGCTTCCGGCCGTGCTGTTCTATCTCTCGATCGCCATCGCGATCTACCTGTTCACGAACAGAGCCAATACGGACTCGATGGTCCTCGTCGACGAGGACAGAGAACGGGGATCGATGACCCAATATCTCGCCCGGGGGAGCGTAAACAACGTCGAGTACATCCTCATGCTCGCGGTGCTTCTCTACTGGCTACTCGTCATCCAGGCCGATCCGATGTACGCCGGAGCGCTTTCGATCCTCGCACTCGTCGGGGTTCGTGCGGTACGCATCGGTGTCGAATCGATGCAGAGTCCGAAAGAAACCATCGAGAAGTTCATATACTTCGGCCGGGCCTTCGCGGAGGGGTCATGGAAAGCGCTGCGGCTGACCGTGCAGATCACGGTCATGTTAGCAGCCCTCGGGATCATCATCCGCGCGTTCGTCGTGACCGGATTCGCCCAGAGCCTTTCGCGAGCGATCGTCCTTCTCGCCGGTGGTGAAGTGATCTTGCTGGTGATACTGGCGGCGGTTACGTGCATCCTCTTCGGGCTCGGACTGCCGACCGTGGCCGCATACCTGCTGGTCGCGCTCTTCGTCGCACCGTCGTTGACGGAGACGCTCGGCATACCTGAACTCAGCGTCCACCTCTTCGTGTTTTACTTCGCGATCGCCTCGGGGATTACGCCGCCGATCGCCGTCGCGGTGATCGTCGCCAACGGGATCGCCGGCGCGAAGTTCTTAGAGTCGGCCCTCGACGCGCTCCGAGTCGGGTTCCCGATGTTCCTGCTCCCGTTCGTCTTCATAGCTAGACCGGAGATTCTCACGCCGAGCGCCGAGATGGCGTTGCTCGGCGTGGCGGTCCTCATCGCGTTCACCGCGATGGCCGTCGCCACGATCGGCACCACGACGACCACCTATCCCGTCCGCATCGGCTTCGGGATCCTAGCACTGGCGATCCTGTTCCTCCCGTCGTATCCCGTTCAGGCGGCGCTTTCTCTCGTGGCCGTCGTCGGCCTCGCGTTCGTCGTCCAGCAGATCTCGATCTCCGGGACCGTGACGAAGATCGTGAGGGGCTCCTAACGCCCGGAGGCGTTTTGGTTCGACGGCCCGGTCGTTTCCCGTATCGCGACCCCACGTCGCATACTGTAAGGGAGTACAGCTTTCAGCGTTGTTTCCACACAAGACTAAATACAGGTCGCGGATAATCGAACGAGCATGTATCACGTGTTACTACCGGTCGACACGAACCAAAAGCAGGCCGAAACGATCGCGGAAACGCTGGCCGAGATGCCGTTCGAACACGGATCGATTACCGTCACCATCCTGAACGTGTTCGAACAGTTCGAAGGCGAAGGCGGCGACGTGAAGGTCAGTTCCGAGGAAATCTACGAGGATACGACCCTCCCCGAAAGCGTCTCCGTCGCGGAAGCGTCCCTCGCAGAGAGGGATATCGACGCCGGCGTCGAACAGCGACACGGCGAGCCGGCGGAAAAGATCGTCGATTTCGCGCGGGAAGAAGACGTCGACATGATACTGATGGGGGGACGAAAGCGGAGTCCAGTCGGGAAAGCGCTCTTCGGGAGCGTCTCACAGAAAGTGCTTTTGAGCTCCGAGCGACCGGTGACGGTCATCGTCTCGGAGTGAAACGAGGCAGAGTCAAAAAGAGAGCGACGCGGTCGACTAGATAATACCGTTCGTATCGAGCTCTTCTATCTTTTCGTCGCTATATCCGAGTTCCCGGAGTAGCTCTTCGCTGTGTTGACCCAGGTCGGGGAGCGTATCGCACCGCAGTTCCGCTTTCTCCATATCCAGGGGGTTGTCGATCACCTCGATCGGTCCCTCGTCGGTTTCGAGGTCGCGGATCATCTCGAGGTGTTCGGTGACCGGATGGTTGACGACGTCGTCGAGGGTGTTGACGTCGCCCCACGGGAGACCCGCGGCCTCGAGTCGGTCCGCCCAGTAATCCCGGGGCTGAGTAGCGATTTCCTCTTCGACGATCGGTTCGAACTCCTCTCGGTTCTCGATCCGCTTTTCGTTGCTCTCGAAACGCTCGTCTTCGAGCAGATCCGGCCGCTCGAGAACGTCGTTACAGAAGATCTCGAAGTGGCCGTCGCTGAGCACCGCGAAGTTGATGTACTGCTCGTCGCTGGTTCGGTGGGGGCCATACGGCGTGAGGATGTGATGGCGCATGCCGACCCGTTCGGGAATCTGGCCGTCGTGGATGTACTGCAGCGGGAAGTACCCGAGCCACGAGAGCATGCCGCCGAACATCGAGAGATCGATTTCCTGGCCCTCGCCGGTGTGTTCGCGCTGGAAGAGCGCGCTTATCGTCCCCATCGCGCCGAACATCCCGGCGTTGATATCACAGATGCTGAGCGGGACCTTCGCCGGCGCATCGGGGCTGCCGTTCATCAGAATCAGGCCGGTCTCGCCCTGCATCACCAGATCGTAAGCCTTCCGGTCCTTGTAGGGGCCGTCCTGACCGTACCCGGAGATGTTGACGTAGATGAGCTCGTCGTTCAGCGCCGAAAGCGACTCGTAATCGATCCCGAGCCGTTCGGTCACGCCCGGCGAGAAGTTCTGGACGACGACGTCGGCTTCTTCGGCGAGGTCGCGGAAGATCTCGATTCCCTCCTCGGATTTGAGGTTCAACTCCAGGCTCCGTTTGTTTCGGTTGACCCAGACGTGTGCCGAGGAGTGGCCCTCAACGGCAGTATCCCAGGTCCTGTTGACGTCGCCGACGCCGGGGCGTTCGATCTTTACGACGTCGGCTCCGAAATCGCCGAGCAGCCGGGTGCAAAGCGGTGCACTGATCCCGCTTTCGAGCGCGAGCACCGAGACATCATCGAGTGCGTACATAGGTGAGTTGGTTTGCCTTGAGTCGGGGGTGACTTAATACGATCGGGGGAGATCGAGGACGTGCTCGCCGAGGTAGTTGAGGATCATCTCGTCGGAGACCGGCGCGATGTGGGTCAACCGAGCCTCGCGGTAGAACCGCTCGACGTCGTACTCCGTCGCGACGCCGTAGCCGCCGTGGGTCTGGACGGCCGCGTCCGTCGCTTCCGAGGCGGCCTCCCGGGCCATGTAGGCTGCGACGTTGGCCGCCTCACCGACGTCACGGCCCTCCTTGAACGCCCGTGCGGCCTGATAGGTGATGTTTCGGGCGCTCGTCATCCGGGCGTAGGCCTCCGCGAGCGGGTGCTGGATTGCCTGGTTCGAGCCGATCTGTCGGTCGAACACCTCCCGTTCCGTCGCGTACTGGACGGCCCGGTCGATCGCGACCCGGGCGAGGCCGACGGCCTCGGCGGCGATGACGACGCGCTCTTCGTTGAGGCCGTCCATCACCTGATAGAACCCGTTGCCCTCCTCGCCGATGAGGTTCTCCGCCGGGATCTCGAGGTCTTCGAACCAGACCTCATAGGAGGGAACGGCCGCCCGAATGTTCTTTTCGATCTCGTCGGCGTCGATCGCGCCCTGCTCTTTGGCGTCGTTGATATCGACCAAAAAGAGGCTCATTCCCTGCGTCTTCTTGTCGACCTCCTCGAGCGGCGTCGTCCGGGCGACGAGCACCATGTAATCGGAGGCGTGCAGGCGCGAACACCACGTCTTCTGTCCGTTGATGACGTAGCTGTCGCCGTCTTTCTCCGCCCGAGTCGTGATCGCCGTCGAGTCGAAGCCGGCGTTCGGTTCGGTCAGCGCGAAACACTGCATCAGTTTCTCGCCGCTTGCGAGCTTCGGGAGGATCTCCTCTTTCATCTCCTCGCTGCCGTAGTTCAGCACCGACCGCGGGATGAACATCGCGCCGTGACAGGCCATCGAACCGTTGAACCCGGCACCGCTCGCGCAGATCTCTTCCAGAATGATCGACGCTTCGAGCGGGTCCAGCCCCGCCCCACCGTACTCCTCGGGGATCACGGTGCCGAGCCAGCCGTGATCGCCGAGCGTCTGAACGAAGTCCATCGGGTACTCCGCGTTCCGGTCCTTCTCGCGCCAGTACTCGGGATCGAAGTCGCTACAGATGTTCTCGATCTCGGATTGAATAAGCCGCTGCTCTTCGGTAAATTCGAGCATGGCTAGATGTGGAGGGAGCCGAACAATAAAGCTATGGAAGCGCGACGATACGACCGCGAGATCCGGGGACGGCTCGCGGTCTAGAACGACCGCGGAAGTCCGAGCGCCTTCTCGCCGACGTAGTTCAACGCGAGCTGCTGGGAGATCGGGGCGATCTTCGCGAGTCGGGCGTCGCGGAACAGACGCTCGACGTCGTACTCGCGGGCGATACCGAACCCGCCGAACGTCTGGACGGCGGCGTCAGCCGCGTCGAAGGCGAGTTCCGAGGCGAGGTAGTTCGAGGAGTTCGCGAGGATACCGACCTGCTGGCGTTCGAGGTCGTCCATCATCTCGGCCGTCCGGTAGACGGTCTGTTTCACCGAGAGCGTTCGCATGTACGCCTCCGCGAGCGGGTGCTGGATGGACTGATTCGAGCCGATCTGTCGGTCGAACACCTCCCGTTCCGTCGCGTACTCGACGGCGCGGTCGATCGCGAGTTTCGAGTGGCCGATACACTCGGCGGCGATGACGAGCCGCTCGTCGTTGAGCCCGTCGAGGAGGTTATAAAAGCCCTTGTGTTCCTCGCCGATGATGTTCTCTTCGGGCACTCGGAGGTCTTCGAGCCACACCTCGAACGCGCTCGAGAGGTTCGTGGAGGTCTTCTCGATCGATTTCATCTCGAGGGCGTCCTGTGATTTGGCGTCCTCGACGTCGACGAGAAACATCGAAATTCCGGCGGTCTTCTTTTCGACTTCCGCTTTCGGCTTGGTTCGGGCGATCAAAAGCAGGTAATCGGAGACGTCCAGTCGGGAGGTCCAGATCTTCTGGCCGTTGACGACGTACTCGTCGCCGTCCTTTTCGGCGCGCGTCTCGATGGCCGTCGATTCCGAACCCGCGTTCGGCTCCGTGAGCCCCATCGACTGGATGGTCTTCTCGCCCGTCGCGAGTTTCGGGAGGATCTCTTCTTTGACCCGCTTTCCGCCGTGTTCGACGAGCGGACGGGAGGTGTAGATCGCACCGTGAATCGCCTGAGTGGCACCGAATCCGCCGCCGCTCGCGGCGATCTCCTCCATCATCACGACCATCTCGTCCGTGGTCATGCCGCCGCCGCCGTACTCCTCGGGGATCAACGCGCCGAGCCAGCCGTTCTCCGCCAGGAGGTCGGCGAACTCGTGCGGATACTCCTTGTTTTTGTCGTGTTCGCGCCAGTACTCGGCGTCGAACTCCTCACAGATCCGACCGATCTCACGCTTGATCAGTTCCTGTTCGGAAGAGAGGGGCGTGAAGTCCCATGAAACGTTTGACATCACCTACACCGAAGGACAGAAGCGCAATGAATGTACCGCTCTGGCGCCGTCAGCGCCGTCTTCAGGCCACAGAAACGTCGGGGCGATCACTCTCATACTGATTGACAAAAGAACGTACACACGACTCACGAGGATCAAGCCGTTCGACGGAGCGAACGGCGGATGGCTCGTGCGTCGGTTTCAGTTGATTTCGTCCACCAGTATCAGCGAGCGTCGACGATCTCGTTTTCGAGCACGCCGACCCCCTCGATGTCGACTTCGACGGTGTCGCCGGGGGAGACCGCACCGATGCCCGCGGGCGTGCCGGTCGCGATGACGTCACCCGGCTCCAACGTCATGTAGGTCGTGATCTCCGCGATGAGTTCCGGAACCGAGAAGATGAGCTGCGACAGCGAGGAGTTCTGTTTCGTCTCGCCGTTGAGTCGGAGCTGGACGGAAGCGTCGTCGGGGACTTCCTCGGGAGGGACCACAGCCGGGCCCATCGGTGCCGCGTGATCGAACGCCTTCCCGCGGATCCAGTTCTGCTCGTCGTCTTGATCGTGTCGATTCGAGACGTCGTTCAGACACGTATAGCCCGCGACGACGTCCATCGCCTCGTCTTCCTCGACGTGTCGACACTGCTCGTCGATCACGACCGCCATCTCCGCCTCGTAGTCGATTCGAACGTCCTTCGGAAGCAGCGGGATCTTATCGCCGTGCCCGGCGACGGTGTTGGGCCCCTTCAAAAACAGCATCGGCCGATCGGGGAGTTCCATGCCGACCTCCTCGGCGTGGTCCCGATAGTTCAGCCCGATACAGACGATCTTGCTCGGATCGGTCGGGCTGAGGACGTCGACCTCCTCGAGGTCGTAACTCCGTCCGCCGAAGGAGACCGAATCGCCGTGCCATTCGCCGGTTCGGACGCTACCCGCCGGATCGCGAAACCGTGTCCATGCCATGTATAATCGACCGGAAGTCGAGCTAATAAATATACTGCAATGGGGTGCTCCCCCGCGGAGTCGACGAGCCTGACCGCCAGAATCGCCCGACGACTCGGCGCTCGCTCGCGGGTGTCGATGCCTTTATACTTTCTTGCTCACACCGATCGAACGTATATGGTCCGCAACGTAATCGAGGTCGGCGAGAACCGATATCGGGAAGACTACGGCCGCTACTACGAGGATTTCACGATCGGCGATATCTACGAACACCGTCCCGGGCGGACGATCACCCAGACGGACAACATCTGGTTCACCCTCCTGACGATGAACACTCATCCGCTTCACTTCAACGACGAGTACGGGAAAGACACCGAGTTCGGCGAGTGTCTCGTCAACTCCGCGCTGACGCTTTCGATCGTCGCCGGAATGAGCGTCAGCGACGTGAGCCAC
>LKMJ01001078.1_pt1 | contig 23326 bp, 26 predicted proteins | sample 643391 | NCBI WGS metagenome assembly LKMJ01 (sample SAMN04112250, study PRJNA286221) | soda lake metagenome | biome: soda lake; feature: Kulunda Steppe; material: water; isolation source: sample PL-Br10 brine of Picturesque Lake | place: Russia: Kulunda steppe | collected 2010-07
GGACAGAGAGATGATCACAGGGCTGGGACAGAGAAATGATCACAGGGCTGGGACAGAGAAATGATCACAGGGCTGGGACAGAGAAATGATCACAGGGCTGGGATAGAGAGATGATCACAGGGCTGGGACAGAGAAATGATCACAGGGCTGGGACAGAGAGATGATTACAGGGCTGGGACAGAGAGATGATCACAGGGCTGGGACAGAGAGATGATCACAGGGCTGGGACAGAGAAGTGATTACAGGGCTGGGACAGAGAAATGATCACAGGGCTGGGACAGAGAGATGATCACAGGGCTGGGACAGAGAGATGATCACAGGGCTGGGACAGAGAAATGATCACAGGGCTGGGACAGAGAAATGATCAGAGGCCCCTGCCCAAAGCAACCGCAAGCCATGCCAGGCTCAGCCACCGTGGATCACATGCATGCCCCCGTCACAGCCAACGGACTACTGAGCGCCAACACCCCACTTCACCCCCAAGCATTACGTTAGGTGCGCCTGGGCCATCATGCCACTCCTACCCTCCGACGCACGAGTTCAAGCCAGAGCTCTGACCCACACCTGCGCACAGGCAGCGGGCTGCTGGCATGCGCCCCTGCGTACGTGATGGTGACCTCCTCGCCGGCTGCGATGCCGCGGGCTGCTCGCACCACCATGACCCACAGCCTGCCTGCAGGCGCGCGTGCCTGCGGGCCACCATGTGGTTGGCTGTCACATTCGCTGCTCCCACCTGCGTTGGTTGTCACGACAGCAAACCCTGTGCTGCTGTTGCCGCAGGCAATGCACGTATTGGCCCATGGCCTGGCTTTGGGCACGTGGCCCCTGAGGAGCTCTCACTGCCATGGCTGCTACATCCCGTGTTAGCAACCCCAAGCGGTCATGAGTCATGACTAGGTATCGGTAAATAAGGTTTGGCAGACCCTCGTTGAGCCTCTATAGTGCCTCTTAAGAGCCTATTTGCGCCTCTACAGAGCCTCTTTGACATTTTGATCGTACTCAATTCACCCATCCCTAGTCATGACTCATGGCTGACGTGTTGTATCTCACACAGTAAATTGCGGCAGTCTGCAATCCGTAAGGGCTCAGGGATTGCTGCAGCCAAGCAATAGTATACCCAGCATGCCGGCCTTACGAGCAGCACCAGCCTTTCATGGCATGAGCCACAATGGCTGAAGCAATTGTATACCCAGCATGCCGGCCTTGCAAGCAGCACCAGCCTTTCATGCCACGAGCAACAATGGCTGAAGCAGACGGTTCGGGCCAAGGCAGGGTCCACCCAGCACACTCATGTGCCTGGCCAGCCTGCACGAGCCTGCGCACCCTTTCAAGCATTGCACAAATGACTCGGCGGTGCTGCCTGCAGCACCACACCACACTTGCATCAGACCCCTTGGGGCAAGAACCCATATCAAGCACAAAGACCTCGGCAGTGCTGCCTGCGGCACCACACCACAATCTGCATCATACCCCATCAACAAGCAATCATCTGGGACGATAATCTGTATTGAGCATTGCAGGAACACCTCGGCAGCGCTGCCCACGGCACCACACCACACTCTGCATCAGACCCCTTTGACAGGCAATCATCTGAGACGAGATCCCAAAGGTCTGAGCACCCACAAGGCCAAGCACCCACCCAGAACGTATACCCACCCAGGACCAGCGTACAGGCGTTGGGGCTGCACGAGTGATTAAGCAGCGCATGCGCCGGCCAAATGCCCACATGCGACCTCAGCGCATCGCCCCGAACAGTCGCCGCAGCCACATCTTGGTAGGGCTCTGCGTACGCGTTGAACTGCGCTTTGCGCACAGCCAGGGCGCGTGCTTGCTGGGTGCTGACTCGCCTGAGGGGTTGCAGGGGAGGTGCAAGCCAGGCACGCGCGTTGGCTTGAGGGCAGATGCGCGCCTTTGCTGCAGAGGCGGGCTGGAATGGTGGCATGGTGGGCTCCAAACAATCTCATGCGGGGGTACTTGGCCAGTTCACGTGCTGCTGGACCAGTGTCATAGCGGACACAAGCGTGGCATGGAAGACTGAGCAGCAGTATGATGGCTTGCTTATGCTCTTAAGGGGCTCTCTTGTGCATGCCTGCATGTCGTGCACCTCCCAGCGCATGTCTGCGTGTCGTGTGCATGCCTGCATGTTGTGTGCATGCCTGCATGTCTTGCACCTCCCAGCGCATGCGTGCATGTCGTGTGCATGCCTGCATGTCGTGCACCTCCCAGCGCATGCCTGCATGACGTGTGCATGCCTGCATATCGTGTGCATGCCTGCATGTCGTGCACCTCCCAGCGCATGCCAGAGGAGGCCGGGGGCGGGCACCCACAGCATGGACAATGGCGCCTTGCCGTCAACAGCAGCAGAACTGCCCTTATGCCATTTGTCCAATCTCCTTGAATCACAGGGGTTAACCCTCAGCTCAGGCGCCAGGTGTGTGTGCTGTGCCGGAGAAGCACTCATCCCAGCCCCATCACATGCCGCGCTTTTGCCGCGCCTGACACATTCGTGCAACCTGCCCACCTGCTTCCAGGCAGCTTGGAGCCGCCTTCCCCACCACGGCCCTCCTGCTCATGCTCAGCTACAGGGTCGTCCACCCTATCCAGGTCAGCCAGCTGCCACAGCTCCTCACTGAGCGGCAACAAGCCTCCAAGCTCTCCAGCATACAGCTGCTCGTATGCTCGCAAACGCGCCTGCTGTCGAAGGACTGCTGCTGCTCTTGCTGCTGCTGGTGCTGCTGCTGCTTCTGGTCTTGTTGGCGTTGTGCTGGCCACGGCATGTTGGGTCTCAGGCTTGCTCGGGCACGATGAAGATAAAGCCAAAAGTGACGGTACGCAATCGGCGGGCGTCAAGGTCTGACCTGGTGGCCCGAGGACATGCACCAGCGGTTGAGCCACGAGGAGGAGCGTTCCAGATCGCACATCCTCTGCTGTAACTAAACCTCTCCCAGCGCCTGCCGCACATGCGCAGGCAAGCTTTTTCTTAAGAAAGCAGCATCAGCACTGCGTGTTTGTGCACATGCACTCATCAGGTGCATGTGCTGCGCAATGGTCTCCTTTTTGCAGCAAAGTCATAATAATACACTGTATCATGTCTATGCTCCAACTTCCAAACACTCGTGGCATCACTCATTCTTGGCCGCCAAATTTGCAAAAGTGTGAAGGACAAGCTGCCAGTTGTACCATTTGATGGCGACCTAATGAATCATCTACAAGTTTGTGCCTACCTCCTGACTGCTGCAGGGATCCCAAACAAACAGTTTGAGGTATAACGGTGACAGACCAGCGCTTGCGCACCATCAATATTCTTTACTTGCAGAGGTCCTATGTGTGGAAGAATAGCTCCACGAGCATCGTACAATGATGCTCTGGATGGCCTTGGCAGCTTTGATCTCTGTCCTTGAGCAGTCCATGCATGGGCACGATGACTCTGGATATTGTTTGCATGGAGAATCTGCATAATCTAACGTTCTACAAATAATAAAGCCAGGATGTATGCTTCATAGGACAGAAGAGCGGGACGAGTTCACTGGTATTTAGTTACGTAAAATTCATCTTTAACATATTTTATTGCTTTAACGCATTAGAATTGGAGGCTCTGCTTCGTTGAAATGTCATATTGGTTAACTGATGTCCCATCCACCTCAATGCCCTTGGGGTAGCTTGCCCGTCCATCTGCAAACATTGGGAGTATCTGACACAACCCTAAGTGCTGCACGGTGAGTTGCATGAAATGAAGAGGGCAGCTCAAAGATTTGTGAGCAGGCTCAATCGAACAACCTTTCCAAGCATTTAAACATTAGAAGCAGCAGATGAGGTACTGGCATTTGCAGTAGACCTGTTACAGCACTCAAATGCCAGTTTTAGAGACCCCTCTAAGGTAGAGATGATCATAGATGCATGAAAGGAGAAAATCCGTGACTGGAAAACCATTCCTTGCCTCTGGGCACGGACATTGAGGCAGGCAATTAAGTATAGCACAGTGCAGAGGAATGCTTACAGATTGATAGGGCCTTGGTTGCACCGTTTTGCTGCATTAAGATAGCCTTCAGGGCTACTCAAATGGTTACATTTGTCCACGTGCACAGGTACCAGCCGGATGTACCGAAGTCCAGCAAGCTTGCAGAAATAAAAAAGAACATCACCAAGACATTTGTGAAGAATGCAGTGAGTTAGCTTTGCCCTTTCCGCACGCTCTAGATGCGTGTGTTAATGCGTGTTCTTACGAAGTTGCCAAGCTCTTGGCCTCAACCACCTAGCTGTGTTTAGCGCTGCGCTCAAAGCGTCTCTAGCATTACCTCATCAGTTCAAGGGGCTGTCTCTGTCTTGCGATTGCCTACCTCAATCCTCTGCCATCCTCTGCCCCTGGAAAGTGTCTTGATAGGGCCACTTTTTTGCTTTGCAACGGGCTTTTGTGCCACTGCTTGCTGCCCTTTCCAATCAATGAGCCTCTTAGGGCTCGTTGACATCGTCATCACAGGATCAGATGAGAGTGCTTGAGACCCATTTTTCTAGGTTCAGTTAAGCTTAGCATGGTCTATCTACTGTGAAAGCCAGCTCCACCATTTTAGTTTCCGAATCATGCGATCAGGCCATGCACAGCTAAGTGCCATTGACCTTGCAAAGGCATTCTACACAAAAAGTATGGCACCTGCTTTCTTGCCTGCGTGGATCACCACGCAAGAGCAACGGGTGCCAGTAGCGCACTTGGCCTGCATGATCTTATGGACAAACTCATACGCCCAAGAAGAATGAGAGAGCATGAGGAAGGGGGAGCGCAGCAGGTACAGGGCGACTCTTCCATGCGACCCTGTCTTCACCCTGGCTGGTGCCACATTTCCTATGGTAGGCTGCAGGTACCACCGGAGCCTCGAGGAGCAGCAGCCACACACCACACAGGCACAACATCCCTCTCCACCTAATGCCGGTGGAGCTCCAGGGGCGCCCTGTGTCCACGAACACCCTGTTCCGCCAGATCCAGCAGGTGCGTGCATGCGTGCGTGTGTGTCTGCCTGTGAACGCGATTGTGAGTTTGCCCCTGCCACCATGCCCCCCTGTAGCCCGCTCATGTCCCCTTATGCCCCCTCATGTCCCCCTGTGGTTGATGCCCAGCAGATGTGCCGCAAGCCAGACACACGTACTGAGCTGGCTGCTCCAAGAAGTAGCCATTTCATGCATTGCGCAGCTGCTGAGCAGGTGGTTGCCCTGGAGGCAGCTGTCTTGCGCCTCTATGGGTGGGGAGGAGGACACCATGTCCTTCCCGCAACTTTTAATGGCTAAGACGATGATTGCCAGCGCAAACATTTCCTGCTGAGCGTGCAGTCCCATGGTGTTCACTGTTGAGCAGGTAATCTTGTAGGGTGTGCCTCTTGTACTTAAGCTGCCATGTGCATGTGGACACACACACATGCATACAAACACACCCATGACCACACACAATCACTCTTTTGCACCTCCAGGTACGCACACGGACCCACGCATGTGCGCGCACGCTCATCACACACATGCATGCTCACACATGCACAGAGGTGCACAGAATCCAGGGGCTGTTCATGTCAGCGTCCTTGCACAAGACAAGGCAGCCTAGCTGTGCAGTCAGTGGGATCTGCACCTTGCAATTAAAGGAAAAAGATGCCTTACAATAGAAGAAAATGCCTTTGCCCTGCAGAACCATGCTGGACGCAGCAGCCAGAGTGCCTGCGCCTCGCCACCAAGAGGAGCGCTGCATTCCATGCCCAGCACAGGGTCGTTTGGGCCTCCCGAGCCGCCCCTACATGAGCTTGACTTCCAGGTAGATCAAACGATGGGATGGGCCCTCCTTTGCCCATGGCCATTGCCCCGGCCATTGAAAGCCCTGACAAGCCTTCGTTTATGTGATCTGACAACCCTTTCACAGTGCTGTGCCATCGAGCTGCCAGATGGCTCTGCTTGTGAGCCGTGTGTGCCTGCATGTGTGCCTGCGTGTGTGCCTGCATGTGTGCTGACGCTTGCTCACTTCTAAAGCCCCAGCCTATGTATGTAGCTGCATCTGCGCGGACTCAGCCATTACTTTGGCAGCGCTCTGCATGCTGCCATCCAATACCAACTCCTTTTTTGACACTGCGCTTGTGGTGCAATCTCACTTTGTGCAATTATGATTGCAGTGCACACCATGGCAGGTAGAGCACTATTTGACACAGCACTGGAATTGTGATTGCATTGACTGCATTGCAGGCCATGGCAGACAGCTCTGTGGGTGGTTCTGGGCTGCCCAGGCCCTATGGGCGATTCATTGGGCACAAAGCAGGAGACGGCAAGGCTGTGGTGGGTTGGGAGGCCAAGGGGGTGTGGGGAGCGCCGCAGCAATTCGTGCATTCATGTGTGCCATGGCCTGCCTGCTGCGCCTTGTGCACCGGCTGAGGGTGCAGACCTCACGGCATGCACGGTCAGGACGTGCACTGGTGGGGGTGGGGGTGTATTTGTAGGCGCGGGGTGCGAGGTGCGTGGGTTTGTGCACGTGCGGGTGCATCTTTAGAGGGCAAGTGTTCGTGCATGGGATACTCTGCCCAGTGGACTCGGATGCCCTGAGGCTTGGGCTCCGCAGGTGTGCCTGCAAAGCGGTTGCGTCAGCCCCAATGGTCGCAGCCCCAATGGTCGCAGCCCCCAATGGTCACAGCCCCCAATGGTCACAGCCCCCAATGGTCACAGCATGCAACAATGGTCACAGCATGCAACAATGGTCACAGCCCCCAATGGTCGCAGCCCCCAATGGTCGCAGCATGCAACAAGCTGGCATCCTCCGTGAATGCTTGCCTCATGCCATGAGCACTGCCTCTATCTGGAGCCTGCCTTCAATGCACACAACCTCGTGGCCGCCATGCTTTCAAAAATACAAGTGACCCCAAAAGCCGTACCGCCCTCAAGCATGCCAAAACTGCGCTCCGCCTGCAGCCTGCATGCGCCTTGTTTCACACCTGTGTGCCTATCCTGCTTCCAACAGTTTGAGCGCCGCCCCACCAGCCGTGCCGCCTCATGGCATGCCAAGGTCTTTGGACTGCCAGATCCCAGCATGGAGCAGAAGAGGGGGCGCATGCCCAAGACATACGCCAGCTCATCATCAGTGGAGGCCTCACCTTCAAAAAGGAGCACATCCAGGGGCACATGCCCCGTGATGCAGGTGCGTGAGGCAGAGCCGCACAATGCTCATACGCATGCATGATATATGCATAAGATGTGTTCATAGCATGCGTATGCGTAATATTTATGCAACATTTGTACTACTTATATTTGACTCACGTTGGGTGAGATACTCGTCTTTGTGAAGACAGAAGCAATGGTTGACCAGAATTTGTGTAAGACCAGGCTGTGGGTGTCTCAAGTAGGCCCGCTGCCAGAAATGGACATTGGGCTGCGCACGGAGTTTCATGCTGGCTGGGGCGTGGCCTGCGCATGGAGTTTCATGCTGGCTGGGGCTGTGCACGGAGTCTCATGCTGGCTGGGGCGTGGCCTGCGCATGGAGTTTCATGCTGGCTGGGGCTGCGCACGGAGTTTCATGCTGGCTGGGGCGTGGCCTGAGAACGCTGAGATTGTGCGAGAGGAGCGGCGCTTCTTTTGGAGTGCGCTGACTTAATAATTGCACTTGAGCAGGGTGTTCGTGCAAATCTGGGCTTGCCATAGGCAGCTGCATATGCTACACAGCATTCTGTGCCTGCCCCCTTTGTGTGGGCAGAAAGGAGGGGAGCGGGCTTACTAAAAAAAAGGTACTTCATGGTTGCAGCAATTCACGTTTTTGTGTGTTTGTGTGTTCCACCCACTCAGGACCTCTCCTTCCATGGAAGTGGGCCCCAAAGCGACTCTGAAGCCCACCCAAATGGCAGCAGGTTCTGGCGGCCGTCCGGCTCAAGGACAGCGGCAGGTGCGCAGCACCTCCTAAATGCTTCCTGCACCTCACAGCTTTGGCACGCACCCGTGCACACTGCTGGCATGCGAGCACACCTCAAGGAGCCACGCGCACGGTGCGAGGTGGACCATTTGCCCACCACTGCCCACAGCTAGTATGGTTGCAGACGCACTTACAGGCAGGGGGCCGCAGCCGCAAGGATGTGCGACTGCTGGAGCTGTGCTCTCCCAGTTCAGTTGGCATGCAGCAGCATCACCCGAGGTAACCCTGGCAGAATCCCGTCCCCTTCACGCTCGATGGAGCAGCATCGTCTGGGGTGACCCTGGCGGTGAAGCATGTGTGACCATCCTTTACACGCTCAATGGAGGACCATGGACCATAAGGCCGCATGGGACCATGTGCGTGTCACCTCGCAAAAAGATGCAATGTCCTCCTGCTGACCGCCCACTGCAGCTGACCCCATTGCTCCCAGCTCGTGCCACAGCCGCTTTGCCCTCCCTGCGGCCACCTTCCTTGCATCTGCGCCACTGTTGCCCACAAATCTGCGCGTGGACTGCGGGGATGGCGCAGCAAAGGAGCTGCTGCGCTCGGCCCAGAGCCCCCCTCGGCCCCGGCCGCCCCCCTTCTCGGAGCTCAGCAAGAGCACAGGCGAGCTCGGCAAGAGCACAGGTGTGGCAAAGACAGGCAGGGGTTCCGACGCGCAGTGGCCCTTGGTTGCAGCAATTGCGGTGTTGTGGTCTGTTATGCTGTGGTCTGCGATGAAGCTTCAGATAGTGGGTGACTAACCTCTGCTCAGGAGGTGGCTGGGCTATGCTAGAAGAGAAGGGTATGCGCAGGCGCTGAAAACCTTGATGTCACAATGTTGTTAAGTGATATCAACTTGTGGCTGGTCAATGCGCATTGGTGCAAAGCTGCTGTGCATGGGAACAAAGTTCATGGCACGTATGTATGATGTGTCGTATTACAATGCAATGCCTATCGCTTGTCCTCTGTGTCTGAGGCACTATGGAGGCAAAGTCGCTGTCAGCCATTCTGCTTGATTTGCCCTGACAATGCAATTATGCAACCTCAAGCTTTCTCTTTTCTGAGTCATGCTTGCCTTTTTTACTTGCTATCTTTTTTATCATGTTCAATGCCTCAGCCTCTCTCGGGCCTTGTCTTTAATGAGCGCCATCCTGTCCTGCTTTTGTATTTATGCAGTGGTCTTGGTTGGGGACCACAGGCCTGCTACTGTGAGCTTCCACAGCAACAGATGGACAGACAGAGGGCAGACGGGTGGGGCACAATCCTTGTTGCCTTCAAGCAAATAGACCAGGCACAACAACCAATGCTCATAGCGTTGAGCGTTTGAGTGGGCAGCCGGTTGGAAGCACGCCTGGCCTTGATGAATGTCAGTGTGTTGCAGCGCACCTAGTACTCTAGATCTCCAGACGGGTCCTATTCTTTCCAGACTGGCAGTGCAGCCTTGAATGCTTTTCCTCCTGAGCCTGACGCCTGGTTAAGCCTCTGCGCTAGCGCCTCATGTTTCCCCAACTCCACACAACTCACCAGCCTAATCAGCCTGCCGCTCTGTACCTTCAAGCACATCAGCCGTGGTCATTGCCAGCACCATGCCCCATGTGCTTAGTCTTCCAATGCACACGCACCTGCGCAATCATGCAGCGCTGGGCGCCCCTGCCCCCGTCCTGACTACAGCCCCTCAGGCCGGCCCTGCTCTGGGCTGCTTCGACAGCTGCCCACCACACAATCCCCTTGATGGAACCCCCATCGTGGGTGAGGCGCTGCCCACGCCTCCAAGCCGCGAGGACCCCGGTGGCTCTCCAGGTCAACAGGGCCCGGATCTGCCAGGCTACCGAAGGCAACGTGGGCTGTACTTCCCCGTCAACCAGGTGCGCAGGGGGCGCTTCAGAGGCCCTCCAGGAAGCGTTTGCGGGCGCCCACTGTTGCTGGTTGATGAGGGGAGGTGGCTTGTGGAGGGGGCTGCCTGCGATGGCTAGGCCGCCTGGCAATGTGTCGCACCTTGTGCTGCCACACGTCTGTCACTTGGAGCGATTTTACAGCATATTTATTGCAATGTTGCACTTTGCTCAACACCCAGCATTGGTCTAGACATTGGCTTGGTCCTTGTATTTCTGTCCTCTAATCCTACTGTGCTGACGTTCTGCTGGAGCCAATGTGTTCCCTATGATGTAGATGCGCATGCTGCACCACTTGCTGTAATCTCTCCAGCGTACCAATCACAGGAATGAGCTCAGTTAATTGTGAGGCTTAATAGCACCACTTGTTCTGCTTGAGTCTTGATCATAAGAACCTGAGGTCTGGGCGGGCAGTGATCAAGCTGCCAGGAATCTTGCCCTGAAAACACCCGTGCTCCATCTTGTGCTGCGCTGCTGCCCCTGCACCTGTGATCATCATAGCTCGTGATACAGACCTGGAACAATAGAAGTGTTGTCTCCCAACAAAGGTACAGCCATCCTAGGAGGCACGCCTTTCCATAAAAGACGGCATGGCCCTCTTTGAAAGAACACACGGAGCAGTTTGTGCTGAAGTCTAAGTACCACACTGTACACGGCCCAACCGTGAAGCTGCCTGCATTATCAGCCCGTTTACCCTCCCCAGCATGCGCTGCCTCCTGGAACGCCCAGGTGGCTGATGACTCGGTGCGGACCAGCTTGGGCCTGCATGACAATGCCCCTGTGCCGCACACGACTGAGGTGCGGGGGTCGGAGGTCGGGGGGGGGCCTTGAATGGCATGGGATCCCTGGGCTGAGTCAGCATGCAAGACAGGTGTCCCCACCCACAGCTTTAGCTTAGGCACTGCCCAGAAGTAAAAGTGGAGCCCCACAACCCAGCTAGGCCTTCCTTCCCACATAGCCGAGTATCATTTGCACCCCAGCTGGGCACCATACCCTGCGCCTTGGCTGGGCGCCCGCAAGCTGGATCAAAGCCACTACCTACCGCGCGTCTCCATTACTATTCTTTAACTTCTGCTTGGCGTTTGCATGCTGAGGGCCCTGCAGCGCACAAAGATCATGAATGTTTGAGAGGGTTAGGTGACGTGGCACCAACGAGCTTGCCTTGTCCATTTTGCTGTGATAGCGATTTTGTGATGCTTGGGGGGCTCAGCAGTGCAGGCCAAGACATTTGCGCCTGCTCATACTGTGATGGACCTTGCAAGCAAATCAGCAGGCCGTGTAGCTCCTCTGGCACTGACTGAGATAGCGAAATATGGGTAGGCTTGCTGTAATACCAGTGCACTCCACTTGTGCATTGCATGTGCGCCCTAGGTCCCAGCCATCCTCGCAGTCCACCTGCGCTCTCTGCAATGCCAGGCACTCTTACCAGCACGTTGCATGTATGGCCCAGGTGCTGACTGCCCTAGCGGAGACTCATCGCCTTCGCTTCCTATCCCCTCTGCACAGCTCAGCGCCTGTCCTTTACACAAGGTAAGGCAGTCTCAATTGTTGAACTTGTGTCAGCTGAGCACAAAGCTGGTGATCCAGAAAGCTTAGGATTTGGGCCTCTTGGCCATTGAGAGAATGCGTGCATTTGCTCAGGCACATGCTCTACGCATGGTGGATCTCGATCAGGCATTTCATGCTTTAAGAAAAAGGCTTGTCTATTTATTTATCTCCTGCTGGAATTGATTGAGCCAGCAGTCGCTGGCCCTAAGGTCCAGCCACAAATGACGATTAATAGGGAAACACTTATTCTTGACTTACCATTTGCAATGTTTCTTCGTGACAAAGAATGGTTTGACACTGAATGAACATTCCACAGGGGCGATGGTGGCATGGGAAAGAGGTTGTGTTATGGGACATGTCAATGAAGAATGCAGAATAAGACCATGAAAATTGACCTTGTCAACCATAGACAAACTATGACAGTCTTTAGGACGCGATGAGGTCATATAAATGTCCAACTTTGGGGCAAGAGTGATGTAGGTAGGGCAAACAGCCTAAAAAGTCAAGTGTATAATCAGCCAGGGCTGACCGCCCTGAGACAGATGCATCTATCTATTAATTTGTCACGTATCTCTAAACCTTGTTGCCAATCCTGAAAGCATACTGAAAAGTTGCACTAAAGTGAGAACGCCTTTAAAAGCATCCCATCCCCACATAGATTTTGAGGCAACCCTGTTTGCATTGGACCTTAAAAATTGATTCATGATGCAAAAAAGACAATTTTGGCTTGCAGTCTTTGCATTTACGAAATTCATTTACTCGACCAGGTTGTGTTACTCTGACTCATGCCTCGTCATTGCAGCCATCCACGCAACCATTTTCATTCCGCACGCCAGCCGTTGCCAGTAGAAGAGAAGCTCCCACGCCGTTTTGTCCCTTGGAGAGGCCGGTAGCTGATCTCCTCCTCTGTCCCCCTTCTCTCCCTCTCCCTCGCTCCCTTCTTTCTATTCCCTGAATAATAACAAGGTAGTGGCCCGCAATCAAAAAGGCAGTTCCGGTATCAGGATTTTGCTGCTTGCTTGTTATGCTGCCAATGCGCTCATCATCTGCTCTTTGGTTTGTGGCCTGCCTCATGCTTGTGATATGTGTTACTCCTGTGTCTATTTTGGACTCTCATAAGAATTGTTGAGGCAATCAGGACTCTTTTGAAAGATTGCATGTTGATATAATGATATCATGGTGAACGATAAGTGTTGCTGGTATTCCTCCCACATCTTGAAGCCAAACATATTCACGATCGAGCCTGGTTCCATTTGTAAGCAAGTTTCCCCTTAGTATGATGCTAAAGCTTCTTTGAAAGGCCTAACGCAAATTGATGTGGAAGCTAACAGATCATTCAGTCCTGTATAGAAATAGCTATGCTTGCATAACTGGGAACAAAACAGCTACAAATGAAGCGCCACCAAGAGATTTGAGGCTTTAGGAAAAAACTATGCTTGCACTGAAAACACTCCTGACATAAGGAGAAGGGGTCACCTAGAGCCTAGGCACCGCATGATCCCTCACCAGCTAAAATGAATCATTTAGTAAATGCTAGCAGCGTCCACAAACCTGGACTTGATGTGCGCAAGGCATGCCAATCATAAAGTCTGCATTGCCATTTACGCACAAGTAGACCAGCAGCCTACTGGGGGAGTGCTGGGCTGGTAATCCTGGGGACAACATTTCGAAATTTTGGATCTCCTTGCAACTTTTTAGGATGAATTGGCTAATAGTCAACAACCCAAAAGGTTTGGTGGAAAGCATGGAACTACTTCATTCAATCAGCTCACAAGGTTTTCTAAATGTACTGAGCATCATCTTCAAGAGCTTGGCCTTGATTTACAAAGAGTCCACAACATTGGCCTTAAATTGCATGTCACTTCATGCATCATGCGCACAAACTGGCTACAACTAGGCATGCACTTGCAAAAACAGATTGTCCACAAGGTCTTGCTCTGGAGCAGGCACTGCCAGCCATCCTCCAGATCCCAATTACTTATCATTTTCCTTTGCTCACGGCACTTGGGCCGATGTGTCTTCTTTTCCTTAATTGATGCAGGAAGTGTTTTGCTGCTGCAGCAAGGCGGCCTGCTTTCAGCGTGGCAAACTAACGATTCCTAGACCTTCCTTACTGACTAGGGGCGCCTTCAAGGACGTTCCTGCTATTTTACTAGCTTGGTTTCCATTCTCAAGGTTCTTGCTGTACAACTTGTATAACACTTGAAGGACGTCGTTCCAGTAAGACAAGGTGTACCTGGCTGTTACCAAAAGAGGACAGCTTACCACTCCAGTGGCCTACACATACTCAGTCTCAAAATAGTTACAAATAACACAACTGACACACTTACCAATTACACGAAAAACTATTGAGCACAAGGCAGGCACAGACTACTTAGTATGCCCCACGATTCATTTTGAAATCCTCCTGCCCCCCCATTGACATACCTTGTCCGAATCTGCTGGTGCTATTAAGCCTGCCTATTAAGGCTTGTTTGGTGCTTGCACCAAGGTCCCCAGTACTGGCGCACGGTTGGATGGTGAGCCCCGTGCTGCTTACAACATGAAATTTCGATGAATGACAGAGGTGATGTAAAAAAGAAAGCCACCCTATGTCTCGCGTGTTTGAGGCATCAACAACTTGAGATGAATGACATAATGAATAGAAGACTAACGAAGCACTGGTAAAAGCCTGTAACGGAGCCCAAAACAAACAGGACAGCCGAAGAAGCAATCTAGGCATACGCAGGGTAAATGTTCTCTGGAAGGAAAATAAGTATGTCCAGCGGCAGCTGCAGGCAAGAAACTGTCATAGAAGAACAATTGACTTTGCTTTGTGCACAGCATAAGCACCAGGGAGGACCACGTGACTGCAGATGACTAACTGCCCTGCCACAAGTGCTGGTGAAGGCTCTCAGGCACAATGAATGCACAAGCACGTATGAAAAATGTTCTTGCTGGACAAGTGCTGATGACTAAGTGCCCTGTCTGATCATGGCAAGCCTCCAATGAGCACACCGGAAGCTCATTGGCTGGCTAGTAACTCTATGATACGAGCATAAGTGCACACGCCCAGTGTATAATCATTAATCTTAACGCGCTCGTTTGTGCTGTGGATGGTATTGAGGTCACCTGCTGTCTTATTAACTGCGGGTGATCAATGCAAAAATCAAATGAGTCAGCTTACTTGACGTAGCAATTGGTCTCAAGATGGATATCCAAGAGACACTGTTTGTGAAACACGCAGGATACCAGTGTATGTCAGAGACGGGCCATTTGCCCGTTGGATATGCAGTGTGCGCAAACAATTCGGCGAAATTTGAAAAACTTCACATGATCCAAACGTCCTGTTAGGTTATGAGAGGAGGGGGGTGGGAAGCACTCTAATTGACGTCAACTCACCCTCCCTCCTACCCTCCCCCCAACCCACTGAGTCCATGGAAGCATATCATATTACAATCAGAGTTGTGCAAATACGGCGTCATTCACAAATGGCACCGTAATTTACGGCGTCATATGGACGCCGTCATACTGCTGTATACAGTGTTTTCTTACGATTTACGCCGTAATTTACGTTTTTTAACTTTAGTATACGGACTGTATGGTAAAACGTCATGACGGCGTCAACGGTAACGTGCACATCTCTGATTACAATGTACAGCCTTGGGGTGATGCGTTGCCAGTTGAAGTTGCATAACAGAGCAAGAGCTTCATTTCAGGGCCCTTTTTGAGAGTTTCTTGTATTCGCAAATTAAAGCTTATGGCAATCGATTGAACATAATTCAAATACGCAAACACTTCAAAACGCGCATGACCCATCCTCGGTCTGTGGATTACATAATTCATTCTCAAAGCTTCGGCATTGCCTCTGTTCCTGCTACGGAGATCACAAATACACAGGCCAAGTAGGAGGGTCTGTACAAAGATACCTTGTACCCAAGTACTTTTCCATTGGCAAGCCTTCTTAGACTTGGAGCAAACTTACCAGAATAGGGCACAAACCGGTAGATACTCTTTGCAATGTGTGCATAGTGCTTGCTGTCTGTGCCTCCACTCAAGATATTTGGAGCAACTGCTACTGCCTGCGTGACAGCAAGTAAGGGGAATTCTTGCTATCGGGCTCCACATAGGAATGGCGTACAACCGCTAAAGCCATAGAGGGGGTGAACATTTCAGCATATGTGAGAACCCATTACCTTGGTGAACATGACCTTGAAAGCACCCTATGAGCCTTCTAAGCAGTTTTTGATGAGCAAGGCAAATATGCATATCCACGCCAACCAAAGTTGCAATTAATCTCACTTTTGTAGTTCAGCACATCTAGCACAGACAAGTGAGACAGACACGCACATTCACAACTTTTAATTTTGCATTCCTTACTTCTTTATGCACATTTTATTTTACCAGTGTGCTTGATGCAAGGTAAAGAAATGAAGTTGGGCAGAAATGGCCTGATCTTGAGCAGAAACGGGAAAGCAAGTATCAAAAGCCTACAACTGATGGCAGCACACTGCGCACCCGTCCATTGTGCCTCCAGTACTCCTTGATGGCCTGCTTCAAGAGCTCGTAGCTAGGGCCGCTTGCAGGGGAGATGCCAGGCATGGGACCAAAATGAGATGCTTCAGTCAGGCTGATCTTTGCCCCTGTCTCCACGTTGGCTACAATGCGCGCAGGATCCATGTGCAGCCAAGCAACAGGGTGTGTTATTAGGTAGGATAAGTAGGTCACTAAAGCTAACCCTTACCTGTGACATGTAGGTCACAACAGCGCATGCCTGGGTCACGTTAGGTGCCCAGCCTGGCTCCCCATGTATCTGTCTACGACTTTGCTCACACACAACCTTTAAAAAGGCAGTAAAGTGTGCAGCTAGGTAGGCAAAGTAGGTCACAACAGCGTACGCCTGGGTCATGTAAGGTGCCCAGCCTGGTTCCCCAGCGTCTGTCTGAGATTTTGCTCACACGCAATCTCTAAAAAGGCAGCAAAGTGTGCAGCTAGGTAGGCAAAGGAGGTCACAACAGCGCATGCCTAGGTTGCGCAAGGTGCCCAGCCTGGCTCCCCATGTGTTTGTCTGAGACCTTGCTCACACGCAATCTCGCAATAAGCGGGTATGCACAGCTTGGCAAGTGGACATGTTGTGTGGGTGCATGTCTCCATCAGCTGTCAAAGCCTTGGCATCTTGATAGCATATGTCTTCATTGACTGTCAGCCTCTGGCGCAAAGCTTTGTCAAAGGTGTGTTGTGGTACCAGGGAGAGGCGCGATGCTTTTCCATAATCAAGGTGCAAAATAGCTCCTGGACCCACATTCGCTCAATGTCTCGGGAACGCCGCAAGTGACAAGACTCACCTGAGGCCATTTGTGCCTCTAGATAGGAAAGCAGCTCTTCCCTGGGAGTCCCTAGCAAACAAAATTACAGAGAAGGCATCTTTGTGGCCAAGCAAAAGCAACACCCAAACTCACACCTTAAATCTGGCATGCACGATCCTTGCAGGTGAACCTCTAGTGCACAATCCTAATAGAAACCTCTAGTGCATGATCCTTAGGTCAACCTTGAGTGCACGGTCCTTAGGTAAACCTTAGAGTGTATGATCCTTAGATTTTTCTTGAGTGCACCCCAAAGAGCAGGAGGCCCTCTTGCCCTTGTCTACCATCAATGGATAATTGAAGCACACTGCACATTCATGTGATGCGGAGCAACAAAGCACAAATTCATACAAGGTTTGGGCAATCTGTTGTACCTACCTGGGTAGGCACGCATGTTGAACACAAGCCTTCCAATATTTGGCAGGACGTTGTCCGCAACGCCTGCAGTTATCTTGGTTACTGTGCAAGCATGGAGAATGTACACATGATGTCCAATTCCATTTTACGCATTTGGACATGAATTCAAGGCTTTGATGGGAATGTTGACTGTGTGAGCTTTCCTTAGGACAAGCATTTGTGTGCGCGTAGGTCTAATACATCTACTAATTACAGGAGGCGAGCGAACATGACCATGCATCGGCACTCCAGGTGTTGTTCAGTGTATAGCTAGTATGGACGATGACAATGCAGTGCGTTCACACACAAAACACAATCAATATCCATGATCCAGAAAGTAAGTTAACAGGTGCAAAAACGTGTGCACTCCAATGTGAAAGACATTATAAAGATGCAACTGCTTTCCTACCCACAGCCTGATTGACTTCAAAACTGGCTGTATCTTGCCTGCCACGGTCGTCCGTACAAGTGCTGCAAGTTCATTTGACGCTTCAATGAACATGTGGGCCAGAAACTTGTTGATGGGCCTGCAGGAAAGATCACGCAGGTTACTTTGTAGGAGACATTTCTGCTCCTTGACTGATCCTGATAAGTGTGATCCAAGTTGTGAGATGTTGAAACTGCTTGGAACTAAGGTACAACCTACAGAGTTGATCTCAAATCGTCAAGCCTGGCCATTTTGATGGCATGATAGCGCGAAACTAGCTAGCATTCAAAATACTTGTAGCTAAGCATGCACTGTAGCAGTTAGCTGGATTGAGCTCTGAAAAATACCAAGGAAGCAATGATAAGTATACTGATCACTGAAAGCGCTGTCCACGATCTGCAACTCAAGTCAAGAATCTTGAGTTGCAGGTTGCGGGTGTTGAGTTGCATGCAGTAGACATTCTTTCAGCTCTCTCCTGATGCTAATGGCTGCATGCAAGCTAGAATACCAACAGTTACCCATTAGGGTAACCATTTGATTTTAAAAAGGGCATTTCAGCTTAATGGATTTAAAAAAACAGCTGAATTAACTAAAGCAAATTTCCAGAGATGTTTATAAAAGGTACACCATCATGGTAGTAAACACAGTCCTTACCAGGTACCGGCGTTCATGAGGAGCGGCCTTACAAACCATAGCTTGCTGGGCAGGTAAGGTGCAAGGGCTGCCAGGAGGTCAGAGATGGGAGGCCTGACTTCAGCTGCCAGAGGAACAGAGCAAGGAGAGTGAAAGTTTTCAAGGCAAAGATGAATTGCTGACGTTATGGTTGTACTGTAGAGGGGAGATGTTGACTCAATACTCAGTGTGACACATCACTAAGTAAGTCTGGTCCAACTTGGTCGAGAAACATGCTTGGGGAAATTGCCAGCTTAGCAAGGACCAGAAAGCTAGACGTGCTTTCATGCAGGTTCTTATTGCAAGTCAATTACCGGGTCATCTCCCCACAACCGCAATTGCTACCATGCATGCAGCCTCAAACTACCCATCCAAGTGCTTCCTGGACTCCTCGCATGCAATTGCGGGTATCACACACTGCAGAACTAGCAAGCAGCTCATGATGCAGGTCTAGGCATGTCGCGTAATGATGCAGGTTTAGGCGTGTCGCCTAATGATGACAGGTCTAGGCGTGTCACCATATGATGCAGGTCAAGGCATGTCTTCTAATGATGACAGGTCTAGACGTGTCAAGCAACGATGCAGAGTCTAGGCGTTTCACACAAAGCTACCAGGGAGCGGATGAGCGTTCACAGCTGCCACAACCCGAGCTGCTTGAGAAGCAATGTCAGTCCCGTCGATAGGTGGCATGGAGCTGCAAGATACAAAGTGGCATTTGCGTCTATTTCTGCACAGTCTTGCTGGCATAAAATTGAGGCAATTAATCATCATGCCATTGAATGGAGCACTGCAGTGTTAAAGGCTAGGTGGTAGGATGCTTGGTCATCTAGTTGCCCAAGCAGCTTTCATGCACTCGCATTGTGTACTTAAAATAGCCCTACAATGTGCTCTTATAACAATTAGTCCATCGAAGATGTGCATCTCAATGAACTTTCATCACACAATCCCCTTTTGAAATTCAAATCATGATATGAGAGAGAGTGAGGAAGCAAGAGGAGCTGACAATTGTCTTAACATGAGAATTACCTGTGGCCTCCTGCTGATGCCAGCTCCATCTCAACAGATGTGTAGACCTTTTCTGCAGTTCCTATGAGCGCCTGTAATTGCAGCAAGACATAAGAAATGTAATGAACATGCCTGGCTCAAGGGCAAAGTGAGACAGGATGCCACAATCTTTACTTTCTACCCGGTTAGAGCATTCGCGCATGTTTTTCATTTGCAAATTCAAAATTTTCCGAATCATTCGCTTTACTGTAGAATAGAACATCAGTTCACGGATTTCAAAGACTCTCCCCAAAATGGGTCCTGCAATGCACCATTTATTCTCCGTTTTGCACCTTATAGAGGGCCCACGCTTGCAACTTAGCCTTTAGCATTGTTATAAATGTAAATATGTGGAATCAGGGGGTTGGGGAAAGGGGGGAGTGTCAGCTAGCGTGAGTAAGTACCTCCCCATCCTCCGCCTGCCCTCAGTGCTCACAGGCAAGCGTTTGATAAAATCATTCTGCATGTATTGAATTTTTCCAAACCTTTCGCATATCATAGATCCAAAACAGGCGAATGCTCCATCCCTGCTTTCTACCAAGCATCTGGTACGTACCACAGGCCAATCCACAAAGCCCTTTAGGCCATCTGACAGTATTATGCCACCCTGCAAAGCCAAGATCAAAGGGCAGTACTGATTGGCACTTGGGCAACAAGGCTGCAGCAAAGGCTTGAGCAAGGAGCCTACAGTCACATTAGAAAATGATAAGGCAAATTGTGAGACTGGATAGGAAGCAACAGCACACTCTTCCTGCTTACAAGTTACCTTTGTCGTGCTCAAAACAAATGTTACAAAGATCATAAGCATGCATCAGCCCCTTAAGCTTTGAAAGGGTGCATCAGCTGTGACCTGCTTGAGCTGATCAATCTTCCATATCATAGTCATTTGCACTACGCCACACCTCAGCAACAATGAGCTCTTATCATATTCATTCATACCGTGCCTTACCTCATCGACAATGAGCTCTATCTCGGTGCCTTGGTCAGCAAGATGCTGGGCAATCAGCCGAGCGCCGCCCCCACCCCCTACCTGCCGACCACAGTCACAAGTGAGTAGCCTGTAGGACACCCCTGTGGGTGGAGTGTGTGCAGTGGATCATGAGCATAGCCTACAGAATTATGCCTCAGGAGAGTAGCAGTGGCAGTCACTCATTTTCGGGTAGCCTACGCCAATCAAAATACCATGGGCTGCTGCCAGCTTCAGATGCAATCTGCCTCCTGAAATCTGCCTGCCTGCTGAAAGTTCAAACACTCTTCAGTCTATGCTTAGGCTTTGACTCAAGGCAAAAATTGTTCATCAAGCAGGGAATCCTGTGCTATGCTTACCTAAGGCTGCCTTAGCAAAGGTCCACAGCTGAACGCTGAGCGAGCACCTCACGCGAGGAATTGTGCAGCTGATGCAGCAGAGGTTTGCCAAACATTGCTGGCGCATGCAACAGCAGGAATCGCCCAAACAGAGATGAAAAGCACCGAGGGAGCTGCCAGGAGGGGAAGGTGAGGGCTCATTCCCGCTTCTCATGCAGCAAATGGAAGCCCTTGAGCTCAACCTTACAATGGCCCCCAGTGCCCGGACCCACCTCTTCATCGTTGCCAAAGCTCAGCATGACAGTCCTCCGAGGCTGGAATCCTTGTTGCAAAAGATTGGTTACGGCTTCAAGAAGCCCCGCCACACCAAACTTGACATCAAGTGCGCCTCGTCCCCAAATAAACCTTGCAGTACCGAGCACCCAGGAGACGAACAAAAGACAGATGTTGAGGCAAGCGAAAGTAATCTTAAACCCACGCCACAAAGGCACGCAACCCAGGCGTGCATATCATCAAAAAATGCAAGCTTCAATCAGCCCTTGTAACTGGGCAAACTTGTGCATAAGACTGTCTGCGTTGCTGTGGCCATTACAAAGCATCCAGCAGTAAGCATGATGCTACATACTCGCTGCTGATGATACATGATGCTGTATGCATATTGCTTTATGCAGTAAGCATGGAAAAGAGGTGCTCACCCATCTGCAACGGCCCCAGAAAAGGGTGGATACACCCAATCCTTTTCAGTGCCTGGTGTCACTGCAAAAGTGAGTGCATGTAAGGGGAGGAATGGATATGCACATGCACTACGTAAATGGCATTGTGGTTGGTGACACTGCCAGCCAGTGGTCCTCGGAGCTGACAATCCTGCAATGTTCTAATCCTGCAATCTTGATAATCTTGCAATGCCGGGAGGTGTCGTACAAGTCCTTTTCAGAAGAAAGTTATCTAAAGGAAACTAGAAGCAAGTCTTCTTAACAAAAATGGAAGGACGTTTTGTACCATGGTGCGCAAAGCTTTGGGCAGCGCAAGTTGAGCTTATTGTGTGGCGTGTCCACAATGAACAATTTCCTTCATAATAGAGCAGCTATCAGCGCACTTTGCAAAGAGCTATTGGACCTCTTAATTGTAGCACGTCCTACTTATCATTGCAATTCCAATTCAGGCCTTCTTCACTAATTCATCCCTGATGACTTGAAGCTGTTGCAATGATGAATAATGGATGTTGTCCGCCTTTATAAGGTCTGTAAACCCCTTCTAATATAATTTTAATCTTGCAATGACCCTAATGTGCAGTCTATGCCAAGCACCCTCCCCCTCTCCCCCCTTCACAAATACCAGCGTACCTGGGACCACGTCGTAGTGGCTTATGAACATGATCGGCTTCAGGCTGGCATCAGAGCCCCTCCACGTGTACAGGCGGGAGCCACCAGCAAGGCCCACCTAAAAATGCCAAAAGCTGTGTCATGGGTACCCCACTTCGCGAATGGAAGGGATATATGCTGGTACCGTTGCCACTGACTCTGGGTCTCAGGGTTGCAAAGGGTGTGAGAGCAGCCAGGTGTAAAAGCAGTCACTTGGCAGACACTAAATGCATCACTTTACATGAGCCCCTAATCCTCTGTGTGCAAATAACGAGCAACTTCTGCGCAAACATAATTGTGGGGCCTCAGGTTCCCTTAAAGAAGTGTGCATCGAGACAAATCAAGAGGAGGGTGAACACAATTAGACATGTAGATCAGGTCTTTAACAAGTATCTGTGCCTAGGCTCTAGGTGACCCCTTCTCCTTAATTGATGGAGTGACTTCACTGCCTATGTTAGTTTTTCTCTTCACAACGCTTTGATTTGGAGCAAACAGGTCTCCCCGGGCTGTATGCATCACCACGTCACAGTTCATAAGTGCGTGCAGTCAGTCTGAAAAACACAATCTATCAATGACGCTACCTTCCAAAGCTCATCACATGTACAAACGTACACCTTATATCTACCGGACCAACTCTACCTTTTGGACCCTCAAGTTTTTATACACAGCAGGGTATGCTGCCTCCAAGTGCTGCAGAAGCAGTGTAAACTGTCCCTCATATCCAGCAGCAAGGTGGTCCTCAGTGTGCGCATCTGCCAGTGTTTTGAACCGGAGGAGCTGTGCAAACCTAAAGACAGCATGGTAGGCATTGAGGATCGTGGCCAATACTTGCATAATATTTCCATTAATTGCAGCACGAGCCAATCGCGCACAAGTACAAAACATCACATGAATTTGTATCCATTTGTACATGCAGCACTCAAGTAACATGACCATGGAACGACTGTGATGGGATGTTCATAGCAAAGATAAACTACATACACACAAAGTCTGTAAATTTGCATTTCTAAACTCAGGCTCAAAATGGCTAGAAATGCATATGTATGCAAACGCGCATGTGCATGCGCGAACATGATATACGTGCGAGAGAGACACACACAGATACACGTAGCACATATACACAATCACACACATGAACACACACATACACACTCAAGCATGCACGCACGTATAAGCAAAGACACAGGTACACAAATGCACACAAACAAAATACACAGACGCAAATGCAAACGAATACACACGCACATGAACATAAGCGTGGGCGTGCACAGACACGCACACGCGCACGCACACAAACACACACGCACACAAACACACACGCACACAAACACACATACATACATACACACACGCACACACATGCACACGCACGCACACACGCGCGCACGCACACACACACACACACACACACACACACACACACACACACACACACACAC
>LKMJ01001079.1_pt1 | contig 23324 bp, 36 predicted proteins | sample 643391 | NCBI WGS metagenome assembly LKMJ01 (sample SAMN04112250, study PRJNA286221) | soda lake metagenome | biome: soda lake; feature: Kulunda Steppe; material: water; isolation source: sample PL-Br10 brine of Picturesque Lake | place: Russia: Kulunda steppe | collected 2010-07
ATCGTCTTATCTTGATTGAGTAGTTCTAGAGTTCTCTCATAACCAGAAACAGTAATATCTCCTTCTTCATCCAAGAGTAGTTTACGTTTACCCCCCGTAGCAGTAGAATGTTCGTATATTAACAGATCTACACGTTTAGAGCTGTTGTCAGGAAGGTTGACCCCGCATCTTGCGGCCGCAGGATCTTCTTTTCTACTGTTTTAACAGTTATTTCTTGTTCAGGATCATCGGAAACCAAACCTTCAGACATAATTACTTTGTAGTAACAACACTATTATATAAGTTTCCTTTCGAACCGGCTTCAGCCCAAAAACCGTCAAGAAACCAGAAATCTCTCGAATAAGACAACTCTCATCAAAACCAGTACCTCACAAACCCTTTTTAAAACTTAATCGACTAATCCCGAATTATACGCAGTAGGTGTAAAACTCAAAATGGCAGATAAACCACACATTAACTTGGTATTTATTGGACACGTAGACCACGGTAAATCTACTTCAATCGGTAGACTACTATGGGATACTGAAAACCTTCCAGAAGAAGAAATGAGAAAACTAGAGGATGCAGCAGAAGAAGCAGGTAAAGAAACATTCGGATTCGCATTCGCAATGGACTCCCTTGAAGAAGAAAGAGAAAGAGGAGTAACAATCGACCTTGCACACAAAGAATTCGATACAGACGACTACTTCTTCACAATCATCGACGCTCCAGGACACAGAGACTTCATTAAGAACATGATTACAGGAGCTTCTCAAGCTGACGCAGGAGTTCTAACAGTCGCAGCAGACGACGGAATCCAGCCTCAAACAAAAGAGCACGCATACCTAGCAAAGACACTAGGAATCGACCAGCTGATTGTCTCCATCAACAAGATGGATCTTAAAGACTACGGTGAAGACGCATACGAAGAAAGAAAAGAAGAAGTTTCAGAAATGCTTGCAGGCGTAGGATACAACACAGATGAAATCGACTTCGTACCAATCTCAGCATTCGAAGGAGAAGGCGTTGCAGAAGTTTCAGACGAAACACCATGGTACGACGGACCATCACTATTCGACGCACTAAACGATCTAGACGAACCTGAGAAACCGGGAGACCTACCAACAAGAATCCCTGTACAGGACGTCTACACAATCTCCGGAATCGGAGCAGTAACAGTCGGAAGAGTAGAAACAGGAGAAATCAACCCTGGAGACAACATCAAATTCGAACCTGCATCCACAAGACTAAACCAGAACATCGGTGGAGAAGTCAAGACAATCGAAATGCACCACGAAGAAGTCGAAGCAGCAGAACCAGGAGACAACATCGGATGGAACACAAGAGGAGTCGGAGAACAAGACGTCAAGAAAGGAGACGTTGCAGGACCAGCAGACAACCCTCCAACAGTTGCAGACTCATTCGAAGCACAGGTAATCGTTCTAAACCACCCTAACGTGGTTTCCGAAGGATACACACCTGTATTCCACGTCAACACAGCACAAGTAAGCTGTACATTCACAGATCTCAAGAAGACGATGAACCCTAAGACAGGAGAAACACTAGAAGAAGATCCTGACTACATCAAACAGGGACAGGCAGCAATCGTGGAAATCACCCCGCAGCAGCCACTAGTCATCGAAGAGAACGACGACATCCCACAGCTTGCAAGATTCGCTGTAAGAGACATGGGACAGACAGTTGGAGCCGGAATGGCACTATCTGTCAACGAGAAGTAAAAACTTCTCCCTCTTATTTCCTTTCTATATTCTATTTAAACTTCACTCATCGAACTCGAGAGTATGAGCATGGAAAAAGTGAGAGAATACCTTGAGGAAGACAGTTTAAATACTCGAGCAGCTTCTTATGGAGCTATAGCTCTTGGTACAGGTCTTTTCTCAATATACCAGTTTTCAGAGGGAGAAACTTATCCTCTAGAAATCACTGCAGAAACAACACTAGCGGTCTCCGGAGTATCCGGTACAGCCGGTATAATGTCGCTATACAGAGATTATCTCGACGACAACCGAGAGTACTGAAGGAAATCCCTAACACCATTTATAAGATTTAACTTCAGAGGTAATTGTATATGCAGAGAGCACGTGTAAAACTCAGAAGTACCGACCAACAGAAGATAGATAATCTATCCGATGAGATAGTAGATATAGGTGAAGAGTACAACGCAGACGTATCCGGACCAGTACCGATGCCGACACAGACACTTATGATACCTACCAGAAAGGCGCCGGACGGAGAAGGCAAGTCAACTTTCGAGAGATACGAGATGCATGTACACAACAGGCTGATCGACCTAAAAGACAGCGAAAGAGCTTTAAGACAAGTCATGCGTGTGCACGTACCTGAAGGCGTTGACATCGAGATAGAGCTTGAAGAGTAGAAAGCTTTCTCTCTTAACCCTTTCATAATTTAAAACTTCTAACTTCTAACAGTTTCTATAAGCCTTACAAAGGCATCTATTGCCGAGGTGACTGAGTGGCTAAAGGTGCCAGCCTGGAAAGCTGGTGGCCCATACCGGGCCTCCTGGGTTCAAATCCCAGCCTCGGCGTCCCAAACCTTCTCTATCAGACTAGAAGAGAAGTATTTTTCTAGCCATGTCAACAGTAAATACACATGGCAGGACCACATCCCTCTAAAATAGAGCTGGAAAACGCAAAAGTCTACATTCATAAGAAAGACGAGAGTTCAAACTCACAGAACATCCATATCGATGTTGAACATCCAGACCTCAACGAAGTGATAGAGCCTGGCGAGAACAGCTTTGTCGGAGGCAAAAAAGGCGGCGTCTTCATAGGTTTGAAGGAAGAGATGATCAAGAGAGCGGAAAACTTTGTGAAAGAAAAGGAATAAAACCGCTCAGTTCACCTCTCTTTTATGGGAAGCTACATAGAGGAGTTCCAAAACGGTTACAGCAAAGAGTCCAGTATAATAGTTACTATAGACGGTTTCGCCGGAGCAGGAAAAGGAACTCTTGCAGAGCAGGTATCAGAGATTCTCGGACTGAAACATTTCTCAGCAAGCGATGTCTTCTACCAGATAGCTGAAGAGAGGAATCTTTCCGACCACGAACTCTCAGAAGAGGCAGAAAAAGAAGTTGATTTAGCCGTAGACCGTAAAACACTTGAGAGAGCTTTAAACCAGTCCTGCGTAATTGACTCACGTATCTCCTCATGGGTGCTAGGAAGCTACTCAGATCTACGCATACGGCTAGAAGCAGATCTCAAGGAGAGAGCCAGAAGACTTGCTGAAAGAGAAAACCTTTCCTACACAAAAGCGGAAAACATAGTTAGAAAACGAGATAGAGAAGACTCAAGAAGATACAAAAAATACTACAATCTAGATCTGAACGATAAAAGCATATACAATCTACTGATAGACAACACTGATTTAGGTATAGAAGAACAAAGACAGATTGTAAGGAAAACTATTCAAAAACAGTTTCCGGATGAAATGAGATGAGCTACGAAGTACTTGAACACACGGCAGACGTAAAGTTTAGAGCTGTCGGAGACAGTTTAGAAACTGCTTTTTCAGAAGCTGTTAAAGCATTTGGAGAGATAACAGGCGGAGAACCTGAGGGAGGAGAGGTCCGACACTCCATAGAAGTAGAGTCGGAAAACCTTAACGCACTTCTGTTTGACTTCCTCGACCGCTTAATATATCTCCAGGATACTGAAAACGTGGTCGTATGCCAGGTTAAAGAAATTGAGATAACCGATGAAAATGGTTACAAGCTAGAAGCCGTTCTATGGACCCAGGTCATCACCCCGGGTATGGATCTACTAGACATTAAAGCACCCACATACAACGAGATGAAGACCGACTATGTGCAAGGTGAAGGATGGATACTCGAAGCAGTGCTCGATATCTGAAACCTGAAGGCGTTAAAAAAATAGGCTGAGAATCTCCCCCTATGGATACTGAAAAAGTCTCAGAAAACATCTATGAACTCCCTCAAACCGGCGATATGAACGTTCCTGCCAGAGTCTATGCTTCCGAAGACATACTGGAGGAAATGAAAGAGGACTCAACTCTAGAACAGGTCAAAAATATGGCCTCGCTGCCAGGGATACAGAAATACTCCATAGTAATGCCTGACGGACACCAAGGCTATGGATTCCCAATAGGAGGAGTGGCAGCAGTGGACGCTGAAACCGGAGTCATAAGCCCTGGAGGGATCGGCTTTGATATTAACTGCTTATCCGGAGATTCAGAAGTTTTGCTCGAGTTTGGACGACGAAGACGAATAAAGGAGCTAAAAGATAACTTTGTAACAGAGAAAGCTGTCGTAGCTGCAGAAAGAACAGTTCAATCTAATATAGTTCTATTCACAGAAAATGAGAGTCAAAAAGTATTTGAAATAGAAACTGAGACTGGTGAAAAAGTCACTTCTACCTCCGATCACCCTTTCCTGACGGACAAAGGCATGGAAGAACTATCTGAATTAGAAGAAGGATCACATATCTATGTAAGACCTTTTGAAGGATTTCCTGATGAAAAGCCTCCTGAAGAAGTAATATTAGATGAAAAAGATTTCGAAAATGAAGATCAGCAACTTATTAATGTCTTGAAAGATAGAGGATTACTTCCACTAAGAGCGAATGATAGAGAGTTTAACATATTGCTCAAACTAGTTGGATTTCACACCGGAGACGGATCTTTTAACAACCATGGCGAGACAACCTTCTACGCCGACAAAACAGACCTAAATGATATACAAGACGATATCAGAGATCTTGGGTTTAAACCATCGAACATTTACTCAAGAGAACGAGTACATCAAGTTAGGCAGGAGCCTTTTAAAGTAACAGAGACAAGCGTGAAATCAACCTCTAAAGCTTTTCAGAGACTTTTAGTCAAACTAGGAGCTCCTGAAGGTAGAAAGACCGAACAAGAGTTTAGAGTACCTTCTTATTTAAACAGACTAGCAGACTGGCAAAAAGCACTATATCTATCTGCTTTCTTCGGCGCAGAAATGAGCAAACCTAGCGCACTGAGTAAAAAAAATCTTTACTGTCCAAAAATCTCTCAGAACAAGTCCAAAAAATACAGAGACTCCGGAAAGCAATTCATTTCAGACATAAAAACCACTTTAGAGCAGTTAAACATTGAAACAAATAAAATAGAAGAATTCGAAACCCACAAAAACCAGAATGGTGAAGTAATCAGATTTCGGCTAGGAGTCAAGAACAATACCCAGAATCTGATAGAATTCTTCAGTAAAATAGGATACAGATACAACCTAGACAAACAGAAAAAAGCGGTAAAAGCAGTACAATACTTAAAGAAAAAGGGAAAGGCTATTGAAGAACGAGAAAGAATTTCAGAGAAGAGTATAGAACTATATGAAAACGGAGTGGCTCCTAAAAAAATAAAAGAAGAATTCGATATAAACGGCAGATTTATCGATAGAAGTATTTATAGTGGACGCAAAACCTCTGCAAGACCTCCAAAAAACTTCCCGGATTTTGAAGAGTATGCCGAAGAAAGAACTGTGAATGACAATCTAGCAATTAAAACAACAGTTAAATCAATCAAATCCAAAGGCAAAGAAACAGTTTATGACATAGGAGTCAAACACGAGGCCCACAATTTCCAAGCAAACCAGTTTATAGTTTCAAACTGTGGCGTAAGACTCCTCAAAACAGATCTTACAGTAGAAGATATTTCGGGTAAAGAAGAACAGATTGCAAACATTCTAAGTAGTAAAGTACCTCACGGATTAGGTAAAGGCGGTTACATCCAGACTAGTAAAGAGGATATAGAAGAGATACTTGAGAAAGGAATGAAATGGATGTACGAGAACGGTTATGCCACCGAAGAAGATATTGAGAGATGTGAGGAAAATGGCAGACTCCCAGGAAACCTAGAGAAAGTTCCTGAAGATGCAGTGAAAAGAGGTTTGAACCAGGTAGGTTCTCTAGGAAGCGGAAACCATTTCCTAGAGGTTCAGAAAGTTTCAGATATTTACACTGAAGAGAAAGCCGAATCCTACGGACTTGAAGAAGATCAGATAGTAGTGATGATACATTCCGGCTCAAGAGGTCTAGGACATGAAACCTGTACAAAGTACCTTAGAAAGTTTGAGAAGCAGTATCCGGAAATAGCTGAAGAGATACCTGAAAAAAATCTTATGTATGCCCCACTCAACGACAAGCTAGCGCAAGACTACAAGGAAGCCATGTATGCTGCAGCGAACTACGCTTGGGCAAACAGACAAGCACTAACACAGGCAGTAAGAGACTGTCTAGACCGCATCTTTGATCAACCAGAGGTAGATCTGCTTTACGACGTATGCCATAATATCGCGAAAGAGGAGAGGCATATGGTTGACGGAGAGGAAAAACAGCTACTTGTACATAGAAAAGGCGCTACTAGAGCCTTCCCCTCAGGGAGGGAGGAGATACCTGAAACCTATAGAAAGATAGGTCAGCCAGTGCTCATACCTGGAAGCATGGGAACCTCAAGCTATATCCTCTCCGGAGGAAAGAAATCACTAGATATGTCGTTTGGATCGACAGCTCACGGCGCCGGTCGACTAAAATCCCGGACACAAGCCAAAAAGGACTACTGGGGAGAAGATGTACAGAAGGAGCTTGAACGAAAAGGTATTCTTGTGAAAGCAGCATCAGGATCAACAGTTGCTGAAGAGGCTCCTGGAGTCTACAAAGATATTGATGAAGTAATAAAAGTCTCAGACAGATTAGGAATCGGCGAAAAAGTAGCTAAGACTCTCCCTTTGGTAAACATTAAGGGATAGACTAAAGACAGCTCAGCCCTTTTTTATGACCCTACTTCACAGGACGCCTTATTTATAAAAGTTAGTTTCGACTGTTTTGATACTCCCTTGGAATATACTTTTCTTGGGAGACAAGCCCTTTTCTAAACGAAAGGGCCTCTGGGAGGACTGATAACACTATGCCAAAGAAAAATAGACCAAGAAGCGGATCTTTACAGTTTAAGCCCAAGGTTAGAGCTGAAAGGATTTACCCAGACATCTCTAAATGGGAAGAAACAGACGAACAAAAACCGTTAGGCTTCGCAGGCTACAAAGTAGGAATGACCCGAGTCCTAATGATCGATGATCAAGAAGGCGCAACAAGAGGTCAAGAAGTAGCGGAAGCAGTAACAATACTAGAAGCACCGCCACTAAGAGTTTACGGAGCACGTTTCTACACAGAAGACCCTAACTCTGGTAAACAGGTCTTCACAGAAGCATGGACAGAAAGTCCTTCCAAAGAACTACAAGAGGCAGTCGACATTCCAAAGGACGGAAACCTCGACAACTTCGAAAAAGCAGAAAAACACGCCGACAGACTAAGCGACGTAACACTTCTCGTACATACACAGCCACAGCACACCGGACTGTCAACAAGCAAACCGGCAAACTTCGAACTAGGTATCGGAGGAGATATAGAAGACAAGCTTGAGTACGCAGAAGAAATGATTGGAAAAGAAATCGAGTTCGGAGACGTATTTGAAGAAGGAGACTACTCCGACGTAATCGCAGTAACGAAAGGAAAAGGATTCGAAGGACCAATAAAGCGTTACGGAATCAAGAAACTAGACCACAAGACACAGAAGAAACGCCGTAAAGCAGGAAACGTCGGTCCATGGCATCCAGACACACTAAGCTGGAGAGTGCCATTACCAGGACAACAAGGATTCAACAACCGTACCGAGCTGAACAAGAGAATTCTAGAACACGGAGAAGAGCCAGAAGAAGTTCAGAGAGACGGCGGATTCAAAGGATACGGAGAAGTCCAGTCTAACTACATACTAATCAAGGGATCGGTTCCAGGACCATCAAAGAGAATAGTCCGATTAAGAACCGCTCTTAGAAACGATGAAAACCCAGGCAAACCAGAGATAACACACATCGACCAGTGAGAAAAAATGACAGATCTACCTGAACAGTTCGAAGAAAGAGTAAGACCGGATATTATCAAGAGAGCATTCCTCTCAATCCAGTCAAATAAAAGACAATCATACGGCCACGACAAAGAAGCAGGCCTGAAACACGTAACATACTGGAAAAACAGAAACAACGCTTACAGAAGCCGTAAGGGAAGAGGAATGTCTCGAGTACCTAGGAAGATAAGCGTAAGAAGAGGAAGTCAGTTGTTCGGACCTGCAGCAGAATCCCCAGGAACAAGAGGCGGAAGAAGAGCACACGGACCGAAAGCTGAGAAAGAGTTCTCAGAAGACATAAACAACAAAGAGAGAAGAAAAGCAATCCGTTCAGCACTCGCAGCTTCAACCGATCAAGAAATCGTTTCAGAGAAACATAACTACAACGGAGAACTACCTCTTATAACAGGAGGTCTAGACAGTATCGAAAAGACTTCTGAACTAAAAGAGACACTAGAAGAACTAGGACTAGAAGATGAACTAGAAAGAGTAACAGAGAAGAAAGTAAGAGCAGGAAAAGGAACAGGTAGAGGCAGAAAATACAGCAGGAAAGTAGGTCCTCTAGTAGTAGTTGCTGAAGACAACGGAATAGTTAACGGAGCAAACAACCTTCCCGGAGTAGAAGTCTCGTTAGTAGATCAGCTAAACGCAGAGAAACTAGCACCAGGAGCACACGCAGGAAGACTTATCGTCTGGGATCAAAAAGCATTAGAAAAACTTGAAGAGGAACAACTTTACCTCTAGAAAGGTGAATAAAGAAATGGAAGAACATAAGGCACTAAACATAATAGAGAACCCTCACATGACCGAACAAGCAATGGACATGGTAGACAGAGACAACAAACTAGTACTTATAGTAAATCTCGACGCAAATAAGAACCAAGTAGAAGACGCGGTTGAGAGCTTGTTCAATGTTACGGTTAAAAAAGTAAACACCTCGATTACACCACAGGCGAAGAAGAAAGCTTACGTCCAGCTATCTGATTCGGACGATGCAATGGATATCGCCACGAAAATGGGTATGATGTAAAATGGGAGGAAAAATACGTACACAAAGAAAGGGTAAAGGCTCTTCGAACTACAAAGCCTCATCTCACAAAGGCAAAGGAGCCGTAGAAACAAAGAACGCAGAAATAACAGGAACAGTAGTAGATATAGGTCATGACCCAGCAAGAACAGCTCCTATAGCGAAAGTAGAATACGAAGATGGAGAGACCAGAAACATTCTCGCGCCAGAAAATCTTGCGGTAGGAGACGAGATACAGATAGGTGTATCAGCACCAATTGAAGAAGGTAATACCCTACCAGTAGGAGAAATCCCTGAAGGAGTACCAATACACAATATTGAATTACAGCCAGGAGACGGTGGAAGACTTGTTAGAAGTAGCGGAACATACGCATTCGTTGTAACACACGAAAACGATGGCGTAAGAATCCGGTTACCAAGTAAAGATTTCAAGAAACTTAACACAAAGTGCAGAGCAACCGTAGGAAAAGTTGGAGCCGGAGGAAGACTAGAGAAACCGTTTGTAAAAGCAGGAAACAAGCATCACGCAATGAAAGCAAGAGGAAAACAGTATCCGAAAGTTTCAGGAGTAGCAATGAACGCTGTAGACCACCCATTCGGTGGATCAGCAAAACCAGGAAAAGCAAAAACCGTTTCACGTCACGAATCACCTGGGCGTAAAGTCGGTAACATAGCCGCAAAAAGAAGCGGTAAAAAGAAGAAAGATTAGGTGAGCAGAAAAAATGAGCGATGAATTCACATTCAGAGGAAAAACAATGGATGAACTGGAAGAGATGAACCTCAACCAGTTCGCAGATCTCCTCAACGCAAGAGGAAGAAGAAAAATCAAGAGAGGTCTAAGAGAAAACGAGAAAAAGATTCTCAAAAATCTCAAAGAGAAAGACACAGTAAGAACCCATGAGAGAAACATGATAATCGTCCCTGAGATGGTAGGAAAGACCGTTGAAGTATACAACGGCCAAGATTTCGTACCTGTAGAAATAAAAGAGAAAATGCTAGGACATTACCTCGGAGAATTCGCAAAAACCCGTAAAAGAGTTTCACACAGCGCACCAGGACTCGGTGCTACAAGAAGCTCACAGCACGTACCTCTCAAGTGATATAAATGCCAGTACAGACAGAAGAACATCAGGCAAAAGCAGTTGGAAACAATCTCAGAGTTTCCTGGAAAGACTGTACAGAAATCGGTCGCTTTATCAAAGGCGACTCTGTAGAAAAAGCAGAGGAAAAGCTAGAGAGAGTAATAGAAAAAGAGCTACCTGTACCATACACAAAGTTTGACTCGGATGCAGGACACAAATCAGGTGGAGGAGCAGGAGGATACCCTGTAAAAGCTTCAGAAGAAGTACTTGACCTTCTAAGAAGTGCGAAATCCAACGCAGAACACGAAGGACTGAATGTTGACAGCCTTGAAGTACAAAACGTAATAACAAACCAAGGATCAACATTTAGAACACCTAAGAGACACAGAGGCAGAAGCCCTAAAACCGCTCACGTAAACATAATTGTAGGAGAACGATAATATGCAGGAAAAACAGTTTATACAGGAAGGCGCAAGGAAAGTACGTCTACACGAGAGACTTCAAGAAGAGCTTGAAGGCGCAGGATACTCAAACGCTGACATAGTAAGAACCCCTACATCCACAAAGATAGTTATATACGCACAGAGACCAGGACTTGTGATCGGTAGAGGAGGTTCCCGAATTAAAGAACTAACAAATACTATAGAAAACGTCTTTGACTTTGAGAATCCTCAGATCGAGGTAAACGAAATAGATAACCCTGACGCAAACGCACAGATAGTAGCACAGTCAATGGCCTCTTGGTTAGAGAAAGGAGGAAGAGCAAAAAGGGTAGGATACACATACCTTAGAAGAGTTAAAGAATCTGGAATTATCGGAGCAGAAATCGAAGTAACAGGTAAGATCAGCGGAAACCGTGGAAGAACAGAGAAGTTCTCATTCGGATACGTCAAAAGATGTGGGAACACATCAAAAGAGAACGTAGATAAAGGATACGCATTAGCAAGAACCAAGCCAGGAGCAATTGGAGTAAAGGTCCGGTTGATGAAAGAGATGCCTGATTTCATGCACAGAGACGTAGACGTGGAGAAAGAGCTGATGCATGAAACAATAAGTTCTGATGAGACACATGAGAAATCAGAGAAGATAGAAATGATTATCGCTGAAGCTGAAAACATGACAGCAGGAGAGATAGAAAGAGCTATAGAAGAGCTTGAGGGAATCGGTGAAGGAGATGTGTCAACTTCAGAGGTAAGAAAAGTATTCGAGAAAGGTGACCATGATACAGAAGAGAGTGAAGAAACTTCGGAAGAAGTTGAAGAAGAGGAAGTTGAAGAAGAAACAGAAGATACAGAAGCCGATTACGAAGAAATTGTTTCAGGAACTATCAGCGATGCAAAAGATGCATTAAATGAACTGGAGAATCCTGACTATGCAGCAGCACTTGAAGCTGAAAAATCAAACAAAGACAGAAAAACTCTAACCCAATGGTTAGAGAATAAGAAAGAATAAAAACAGAACACTAGGTGTCATAGATATGGCGATTTTAAGAACAGACGAAGTAAGAAACATGAGCGAAGATGAACTCAAAGAAAAAATAAGAGACCTCAAAACAGAGATAATGGAAGAACGAGGTCAGATTGAGACAGGAGGATTCGCTGACAACCCGGGAAGAATCAAAGAGATGAAGAGAACAATCGCCCGTATAAAAACAATTCTTAACGAAAGAGGTTCTGAATAGATACTAATGGCTGAAACTACTTGTCAAAAATGCGGAATGCCTGAAGACCTGTGCGTATGTGATGACATCGCACGGGACGAACAGAAGATAACAGTTAAAATCGATACAAGAACTTTCAACAAGGAAATGACCGTTATAGAAGGTCTTTCCGAGGACGTTGATATAGACACACTTTCTTCCACACTCAAGTCTAAACTTGCATGCGGCGGAACAGCTAAGAATGGCCAGATACAGCTCCAAGGAAACCATATCCGAAGGATCAAAGAAGTTCTGTCCGATGAAGGTTTCGACAGAAACCAGATAGAAGTAAAGAACTAAAGGAGAAAAATTAAACATCTCCCTTAGCTATCCTTTATTATGCCAGGAGCATTATTTCTTGAAGGCGACAAGGTTAATCTTAGAACTATTGAGGAGGAAGACTTAGAGTTTCTAAGAGATAATATAAACAGTCCTAGAATTCGTACATTTCTAACTGTAAGAAAGCCTCAAAATATGAGCCAACAAAAAAGTTTTTACGAAGAGGTTATCAGCGGTGAAGAAGATGTGCACCTGGCAGTATGTGATGACGAAGATATAGTAGGAATCATCTCTCTGGAAGAAGACAGGAAAGATGTCGGTGTAGCGAAAATAGGTATCTGGATAGGGAAAGATTACCAAGGAAACGGTTATGGTACAGAGGCAGCAGAACTCATAACAGATTACGGTTTCAGCACCTTAGACTATCACAGAGTTATGGCCCAGGCTTATGAATCCAATAAGGCGTCACAGAGAATATGGGAGAAGCTTGGATTCACCAAGGAAGGAGAGCTACGCGAACAGATCTACAGAAACGGTAACCGGGAGAACGCATATGTTTATGGAGTTCTAAAAAGAGAGTGGCTGGAAGAGTAACCCTATTTATAAAACTTGGTTTCGATTATTGTCTTGTCCGCTTGAAGTCGGACTTTGAGCCTGACAGCCTTTTGTCTTGGTTGTAGGTTAGAAGGGTTCGATACTTCAGGCATTGGAGAAAAACCTCGTATTAAGTCTGAGTTGTTTTTCCATGTGCCTGTTGTCAAGTGGTTTAAAAGATTTACATACGATTTGAAGACTACGAAGAAGGTGTTGACCTTGGCAAAACAAGAACAAGAAGAGGAAAAAATTGAACAGTCGACAAGCATAGAGTTCCCGACTAGAGGCAGTACTTTCGTCGGAACCGTCGAATCAACAAAGATGGAGAAATCAGCAACGGTAAGATGGGAGTACAGTCAGAAAGTACCGAAATACGAGAGATTCGAAAGAAGAAACACAAAAATAACCACTCACGTCCCTGAAGATCTAGAAGTGGAAGAAGGAGACAGAGTCAGAGTTGCCGAGACAAGACCTATCTCAAAAACCAAAAGCTCCGTAATAACAGAGGTTCTACAGAAATGAAGCCAATAGGTTCCAGCATTACAAGAACACTGGATATCGGTGCAGAGCTAACATGCGCAGACAACTCCGGAGCAAAGAAGCTGAAAATCATCGGAGTAAAAGCACGGCAAGGAAGAAGAAGCCGCAGAAACTCTGCAGGAATCGGAGACGTAGTAATGGTAAAAATACTTAGAGGAGATCAAGAAGTCAAAAACCAGGTCTTTGAAGCAGTAATCGTGAGACAAGCAAAGGAGTTCGAAAGACCGAACGGACTAAGAGTAAACTTCGAGGACAACGCAGCAGTGCTAGTAGAAGAAAACGGTCTTCCAAAAGGATCAGTAACACGAGGACCAATTGCAAAAGAAGTAGTAGAAAGATACTCCCCAATCGGGAAAATCGCATCACAGGTGGTATAGAAAATGGTAGACAAGACACAGAACTGGAGCAGCAACTGGAAATCAAGCACCAACCCTTCCAAACAAAGAAAATACAGAGAAAATGCTCCACTACACGTTAAGGATAAACTTATTTCAGCAAACATGGATAAAGAACTCAGAGAAGAACTTGACACAAGAAATATTACGATTAGGACCGGCGATAGAGCTAAAGTAATGAGAGGAGACCACAAAGGCCGCGAAGGAATAATCAATAGAATTGATAGAGACAAAGGAGTTGTGTTTATTGAAGGAATCCAAAATGAGAGACAGGACGGCTCTAAAAGCCAGTTACCGATAAGACCTTCCAACATCCAGCTTACAGCGCTAAATGTAGATGAGCTTACAAGAATCCAAAAATACGATGTTGACGATGTTGAATCAATCAAGGTTGATGAAGAAGAACTCGAAGTACTTGAAGAAGATGAAGAAAGTGAAATGATGCAGAGAATGCAAGAGCAGTCGGATACAGAACAAGATGACGAAGATGAAGAAGAGGAAGTACAGGAATCTGAAGAAAAAGAGGAACCAGAGGAACAAGAAGTAGAATACGAAGAAGTAGTATCTCAAAACATCGGAGAAGTCAAAGAAGAACTAAACAACCTTGAAGAACCTGATTACGAAGCAGCACTTGAAGCTGAAAAAGCAGGTAAAGACAGGAAAACCCTTGTAGAATATCTAGAGAACAAGAAAGAGGATTAAATAATGACACATCAGAAAAGACTCTCAGCACCAAAACACTACCCAATAAAAAGAAAACAGAACACATACGTGTCGACAATCAAAGGATCAAGAAGTAGTGAAAACGCTATACCTGTTGTACTGTTCCTAAGAGACGTATTAGAATACGCAGACACAGAAAAGGAAGCAAAAGAAATAGTAAGAAAAGGACAGATCTTAAGGAACGGAGAACCTGTACGAGATATTAAAGAAGGAGTAGGAATCCTCGACATCATTGAGATAAAAGAGACAGAGGAAATCTACAGAGGAATTAGAAGAGGAAAATACATAGAGTTTCTCCCTGTAGAAGACAAACGAGCATTCACAAAAATAGTAGGAAAAACCGTTCAAGACGAAGACTACGTATACAGACTTCACAACGGAGAAAACTACAGAACTGGAGACGAATACAGCACCGGTAACACACTACTGTTCGAAGACGGAACAGTAAAAGAGCTAGAACTAGAAGAAGGATCAGAAGTACTAGTGATAAAAGGTAAACACGCCGGAAAAACCGGGGAACTTGAAGAAATCGAGAGAAGAGGGAACAACAAATCCGGAAAAGTCACTAACGGCGAAATGTTTGAAACCAAGATAGAGAACCTTGTAGCTATAGAAGAGATGGAGGTTGAATAAAAATGTCAGAAAACGTAATGAAACAGATCTACGTCAGCAAAGTTACAGTAAACGTTGGTATAGGACAAGTCGGAGAAGACGTAGAGAAAGCAGTAGATCTCCTAGAAAAACTAACAGGTAAACAACCTATCAGAGCCGAATCGAAAGAATCAGCAAAAACATTCGGGCTCAGAAGTGGACTTAACATAGGAGCTACAGTAACACTAAGAGGAGAAGAAGCAAGAGATTTCGTTGAAAAGGTTGTACCTGCGGTACAAGAAATCAATGCAGGATCATTCGACGGAAATGGAAACTTCTCTTTCGGAATATCAGAATATATCGATGTACCAGGAATCGACTACGATGCAGACATCGGTATGATGGGATTCGAAGTAACAGTAAACCTAGAAAGACCAGGTTACCGTGTTAAAAGAAGAGACTACAAACCAACAGAGATAGGTAAAGAACATATTGTTTCAGATGACGAAGCACAAGGGTTCGTTGAAGAAGAACTCGGAATAGAGGTGGTAGAGTGAGCTACGAAAAAGTACTTGAACAGATTAAACACAAGAAAGGAAAGAGAGAAAGATTTGGGAAACATAACGCGCCTAAAGACCGCGACTACGGAAAATCCAAGAAAGAATGCAGAAGATGCGGAAGAACAGGAAGAGGAGTAATCAGCGAATACAACCTCAACTACTGTAGACAGTGCTTCCGTGAAATCGCAGAAGACCTCGGTTTCGAACAACTAAAATAGGTGAATAAAAGATGCAGCATGATACACTAAGCGACGCATTATCCTCGATAAACAACGCAGCTAGGAATGATAAAGAATACGCAGAAGTCAGTCCTACATCCAATATAGTACAGAATGTCCTCCTGAAACTCCAGGAGGAAGGATACGTAGGAGTATTCGAACTAGTAGAAGATGGAAAAGGAGGCAAATTCAAAGTAGAGGTACAGAACACTGTAAACCAGTGTCAGCCCGTGAAACCGAACTTCTACGTAAAAAGCGACGAATACACAGAGTGGGCTAAAAGATACCTACCAGCAAGAAACTTCGGAAAACTCATCGTAACAACTCCACGTGGAGTCCTAACACATGACGAAGCAGTGGAAGAAAACGTAGGAGGAAAACTCCTAGGATACGTCTACTAGCGAGGGCAAAAGAATGAAACTTATTACCGAACTACCAGAAGACGCAGAAGCAAGCTACAAAGAAGGGATTTTAACAGTAGAAAGATCAGGGAACTCTCTAGAAAGAAAACTAGATCACGCCCAAGTAGATGTGAAAGTAGAAGATGGAGAAGTAGCTTTCGAAGCACTAGAAGATCGTAAAAACATTACTAGTATAGCAAAAACCTTTCAGAGCCACTTAGAAAACATGATTGAAGGTCTAGAAAACGAATACGTCTACAAGATGAAAGGTGTTTACGCACACTTCCCTATGACAATAAAGACAGAAAGCAACCAGATAGTAATCGAAAACTTCATGGGAGAAAGATATCCAAGAAAAGTAGATATAGAAGAAGGCGTAGACGTACAAGTAAACGGAGAAGACGTAGAAATCAGCGGACCAGACAAAGAAGCAGTAGGACTTACAGCAGGAAGACTAGAACAGTTATGCAAAAAAGGAAACAGAGATCCAAGAACCTTCCAAGACGGCGTATACATAACAAGCAAAGGTGATGAGGAATGAGCAAGAAAAAGAAGAAATTCAAGAGAGAAGGATCACACAAGAAGAAACAGACACCAAGCTCCTGGAGAAAACCTAGAGGAAGACACAGCAACGCAAGACTACAGAAAAAACACGCAGCGCCACTACCAAAGTCCGGATACAGAACATCCAAAGAAATAAGAGGAAAGCATCCTTCCGGATACGAAGAAGTAATGGTACACAACACATCAGACCTAGAAAAAATTGATCCAGAAACCGAGGCAGCAAGGATAGCATCCTCAGTAGGAGCAAAGAAAAAAGAACAGATAGTTGAAAAAGCTGACGAAGAAGATATCAAAGTACTGAACCCGGGTGAAGAACAATGAACCTAAAGAGTCAGAAACGAATGGCAGCAGAAATACTAGATGTAGGAGAAACCCGTGTATGGCTAGATCCTGAACAGAAAGACCGTATAGACGAAGCAATAACACGGCAAGATATCAGAAACCTGATAGAAGGAGGAGCAATAGAGAAGAAACCCAAAAAAGGCACCTCAAAAGGAAGAAGCAGAAAGAAGAAGAAACAGAAAAAGAAAGGAAGAAGAAAAGGCCACGGGAAGAGAAAAGGAAAGAAGACAGCAAGGAAAGGATCCAAAGAGAATTGGCAAGAACAGATCAGAGCTATCAGAAAACGGTTGAAGGAAATGAAAGAAAACGAAGATATCAGCAACGAAAAATACTGGAAGCTGTACGATATGGCTAACGGAGGCTTCTTCAGAGACGTTAAACACCTAGAAAACCACGCAGAAAACAAGATGGAGTGATAAAAATGGCAGATAACTCAAACTACGCACTACCTTTCCAGAGAAGAAGAGAACAGAAAACAAACTACAAACAGAGATTAAAACTACTGAAATCAGGTAAACCACGTCTAGTAGTAAGAACATCAAACAACCATACACAGGTACATATATCCAAGTATGCAGACGATGGAGACCAAAACACATCACAGACAGTCAGCAAAGAACTTGAAGAGTACGGATGGGAGAACCATACCGGAAACCTGCCAGCAGCATATCTAACAGGATTCCTAGCAGCAAAGAAAGCTGAAGTAGGTGAAGCAATACTAGATACAGGACTAAAAGAGAAGAACAAAGGAGGAAGAATGTTTGCAGCTGTACAAGGAGCAATAGACGCCGGACTAGAAGTACCGGTAGGAGAAAAGATGGTTCCCTCTGAAGGAAGACTTAGAGGCGAACATATAGAAGAAATAACTGGAGAAAACGTGACAGAAAACTTCGAAAACGTAAAAGAAGAGATAGAAGGTGAGTTCAAATGAATCAGGAAGAGACAGAAATATGGAAACCCAAGACCAAACTCGGTAAAAAAGTCGCTAACGGACAGATAACAGATATTAAAGAAGCGTTAAACTCCGGATACAAGATAATGGAGGAAGAGTTAGTGGATCAACTAACCAATCTAGAAGAAGAAGTAATCCTAATCGGTGGAACTCCAGGAAAAGGAGGAGGAATAAGAAGAACAGTCTCCAAAAGAACAGTAAGAATGCACAAATCCGGAGGAAGACACTCCTCAAACGCCATGGTAGTACTAGGAGACAGAAGAAACGTTATAGGAATCGGCGAAGGAGAGTCAAGCGACACACGAGCAGCAATAGAAGACGCCACAAGGAACGCAAAACTCAACCTTATAGAGGTACAGAGAGGACAAGGATCTTGGGAAGACCAAGGAGAAGACAACTCAAGCATCCCATTCAAAGTATCAGGGAAAAGCGGATCAGTAGAAGTAGAACTAATGCCTGCACCGAGAGGGACAGGACTAGCCTGCAGCGATGAAGTCAAGAAACTATTCGAACTGGCAGGGATAGAAAACATCTACATGAAAAGCCGTGGACAGACACAAACACGAGAAAACCTAATCAAAGCAACATTCAATGCTTTGAAAAAACTAAACGAATACGAAGTACCAGAGACTGAGTAGAATGATAGCAGCAGTAAGAGTCAGAGGCGATGTAGACGTATCGCACAAAGTATCAAGAACACTACAAGATCTAAACCTAGAGAAAAAGAATAGTTGTGTAGTATTTGAAGATACTGAATCAGTAAGAGGAATGCTAAAAGTTGGAAAAGACTACATAGCCTATGGAGAAATTTCCGAAGATACAGTAGAGAAGTTATCAGAAAGAAACGGAGAAGAAGTAAAATCAGGTAACGTTATCAACCTTTCACCGCCTTCAGGAGGATACAGAGACACAAAAAGACAGGTACAGCAGGGCGGAGCACTCGGAAAAAGAGAAAACATGGACGAACTAGTCCAAAAAATGGTTTAAGGTGATAAACAATGGTTAAGAGACGTAAGAAGAAAAAGAAAAGCGGAAGTCACGGATACGGATCCTCTAAAAAGAACAGAGGCGCAGGAAGCCGTGGTGGAAGAGGTAAAGCTGGAAGAGGAAAAAAGGCAAAACACGAAAAGATGACCAAAGAAGGAATCCACAAACTTGGAGAGAAAGGATTCACATCAAGAAAGGATAGTCAAGAAGGCATCAACCTTAGAGACATCGATCAGAGAATCGAAGAATTCGTGGAAGAAGGCTTTGCAGAAGAAAAAAATGATAGCTATGTATTCTATGCCAACAAAGCTGGGTACGACAAGGTACTTGGAAAAGGAAAACTTTACAAGGACATAGAGATTCATGCAGAGAACTTCTCAGATTCAGCTAAAGAAAAGATTGAAGAAACCGACTCAGAAATAGTTGAAATAGAAGAGTAACATGAGGACTATTAAACAATCCTCTCAAAGAACATTGTACGAAGGTGTTTTGAACTAGAATGTCTAAACTTCTCCAAGTAGCAGAACTTCTACCAACAGTGAAGGAACCAAAGAAAGAGCAGTCACTAAAACAGATGCTTACTTGGACAGGGATTGTATTACTACTTTACTTCTTTTTAGTATCTATAGATGTCTACGGTGGAGACGCAGCCGCTGTAGAACAAGCACTTCAGCAGCTGGGAGAAGTACAGACTGTTATGGGTGCTGAAATAGGATCAATTGTAACACTTGGTATTGCACCTATCGTTACATCCTCCATTGTACTACAGATGATGGTAGGTTCAGAGATACTTCCTTGGGACACCAACACCCAGGAAGGAAAACGGAAGTTCCAGAGCACACAGAAACTGCTTGCCTATACTTTAGCACTTGTACAGGCGTCAGGTTTCGTTCTAGCAGGAACATTCGGAGACGTAACAGGAGATCCTGTACTGACAGGTCTACTAATTGGACAGATAACGTTGGGCGGATGGATAATAATAATACTAGACGACTTAGTGCAGAAATGGGGATTCGGATCAGGAGTAGGACTGTTCATTGCCGCAGGAGTATCACAAGCAGTATATATGAGCATGTTGTCCCCATTAACCCAGACAGGACAGCTTTACTGGCTTGTAGACGGTAACCCTGAAGGAATGCTTATATCCTTCTTTACAACCTTAGAGTTCACACAGCTGCTACCTCTTGTATCTACACTATTAGTTTTCGTAGTGGTTGTCTACCTACAGGCCATGAAGGTTGAGATACCTCTAACATTTGGAAACGTTAGAGGCTTTGGGCAAAAATGGCCGTTGAAATTCCTATACACCTCTGTTATGCCTGTCATCCTTATTGTAGCAGCACTGGCTAACGTAAACATAATGGCTACATTCTTGGCAGGTGACGATGGCTGTAGCATCCTAGGATGTTTCGATGCAAACAGTCAGCCTGAAAGCGGGCTTATATACTACTTAACACCGCCTGTAGACTTCTTCCAGCTACTGTTTGTATCCGGACCTATGGCGGTTGCAGACCAGATACCTCACGTAATCTTCTATACAGGTGTATACGTTATCGGGTCTATAGTCTTCTCCATATTCTGGATGAAAACCACAGGCCAAGATTCAGACGCTGTGGCCGATCAAATCCAAAGAACCGGTATGAAGGTGCCAGGATTCAGAAAAGATAAGAGAGTAATAAAGAAGGTGTTAGACCGTTACATTCCTGGTCTAACAGTTCTGTCGGGAGCAGTTGTAGGATTCATCGCGGCAATGGCAGATATGACCCAGGCGGCAGGAGGAGGTATAGGTATCCTACTTACAGTTATGATACTTTACCGGCTGTATGAGCAGCTAGCTCAGAAACATATGGAAGAAATTCATCCAGCTATGAAAGAGTTCTTCCAGTGACAGCCCTGAAGTCATAACATCTGGTTTAAAAGACTTCAAACTCTACCTTTAATTTATGGTAGTTGATATTCAGACAGTTTTGACAGGGCTTTACGGCTTTTACGATGTACTTTTCCAACCTGTCTTAGCCTTAGGGCCTTATTACGCACTGGCATGCTTTTCAGCCGGTCTAGCCGCACTCTTCTCACTTATTTACTGGTATCTTTTGGATATAGACAAGGCTGACAAGCTAAAGAAGAAAATAAAGGATAAACAGAGCGAAATGAAGAAGGCGCGTAAAAACGAAGAGTCCGATAAGGCGTCAGAGTTTATGCAAGAGACCATGCAGCTTAACCAGAAGCTGATGATGCTTAACTTCAAGCCTATGATAGCAACCATGGTATTTGTATCCCTTATCTTTCCTTGGTTAAGTATAACTTTCTCACCAGACATACCTATGGAGGAAGATAACGGTATCTACACAGGAAGCCTAGAGTACGCAGGTAACTCCATACCTATAACAGTTGAAAACAACTCCGAAATGGTTCTAAGTACGGACAATCAGTCCGCAGAATTGGGTGAAGAGATAGAGGCTCATGGAATAACCTGGGAGTTCCATAGGTTTACAGAAGACAACGGAGGATTCTTCTCAGTATATGATGAGAACGTGGTAAACATGAGAGCCGGATTCGTTGATCTACCTTTCAGTCTACCTTTCGCAGGAAGTACATTGAACTGGCTTGGTTTCTACATAATTATGGCCATGCCTTTAACGATTATCTTCCGTAAACTACTTGGAGTGAACTGAAAGATGGAATGGTATACCCGGGAAGAGGCAGAAACTTCAGAGAAGTTCGGCTGCATACCCGAGAAAAGATCTGTAGAGGAACTGTTTGAGAAAGGCATAATAATAGTAGACAAACCGTTCGGACCTACCAGTAACCAGGTCTCCACATGGCTAAAAAAAGAGCTGAACCTGAAGAAGACCGGACATTTCGGAACACTAGATCCGAACGCGACAGGAGTTCTACCTGTAGGAGTAAACAGCGGTACACGACTAAACCCTGCACTAGCTAAAACAGATAAAGAGTATATTTTTGAAGCGGAATTAAGAGAAAAAAGAACTGAAGAAAAGATAAGGCAGACTCTTAAAGGGTTTGAAGGAGTCAACAAACAGGTTCCTCCAGAAAAAAGTGCTGTCAAAAGACAGGAAAGAGAAAGGGACGTATACGAGACAGAGTTAATAGAGACCTATGAACAAAAAGTTTTAGGCCGAGTTAAATGCGAATCAGGTTTTTACGTAAGAGTGTTAATCAGCCAGTTAGCTGAGAAACTGAGTACAGAGGCGGATATGACCGAGTTAAGAAGAACACAGCAAGGACAGATAACGGAGAACGACGCCAACACCCTACAAGATATAGTAGATGCATACCATTTCTACAAAGAAGGAGACGAGAAACCCATAAGAAAGGTTTTACACCCTGTAGAGAAGGCAGTAAACCATCTGAAGAAGATTGCGGTAAAAGACTCTGCCGTAAACGCTGTATCGAACGGAGCTAACCTAGGTACATCGGGAATATCAAAGTTCCAAGACAAGATAAAGAGAGGAGAAACCATCGCCATCACAACATTAAAGGGAGAGCTTGTGGCTCTGGCAGAGGCAGAGATGACCTCTGAAGAGCTTTATGACGAAGATGGTACCGCAGCCAAACTCAAATCCGTACATATGAGTCCTGAAACCTATCCAAAGAGATGGAAACAGTGATTGAAACTTCTTCCTCCTACAAGTTCTTAAGTCCTAGAAAAAATCTTTAGACAGGACCTATGAAAGATAAGACAAGTATCAACCTTCTACTGAAGAGTTTGAACCTGAAAGATGAGAAAAGAACAGGCTGGGAGCTACGTGGTATAGAGGATCCTGAAAAAGTTGCAGCACACTCCTGGGGCGTAAGTCTTCTCACGCTAATCTACGGTAGCGAAGAAGATCTGAAAAAAGATAAAGCAGTCAAGATGTCTATTATACACGATTTAGCTGAAGCAGAGGTTGGAGATATACCAAAAAGAGCTATAGATGTCCAAAAAGAAATATCTGCCAGTGAAAAGGAAGAACTGGAAGAGAAAGCTATGGAAAAGTTTTCCAAAGGCCTAGGAGAAGAACTTAACGACCTCTGGAACGAGTACGAGAACCGAGAGACATTAGAAGCGAAATTTGTGAAAGACATGGATCTGATAGATATGTGTCTAACGGCATTAAAGTACGAGAAGGAGAAGAGATACGATCCTTCAGAAGACAACCCTAACTTTGTGACCTACAAAAATCTGGACGAATTCTTCATAACATCACAAAACAGGCTCAACACCGAAACAGGGAAGAAACTTTTCACAGAAATAAAAACAAGGTATGAAGAGACCAGACAGTAATAGGTTATAAGATAGTTACGCGGAAAAATATTATCTACAGAGCCGGGATGACTGAGTGGCTAAAGGTGCCGGTCTTGAAAACCGGTGAGTCTCACGACTCTCCTGGGTTCAAATCCCAGTCCCGGCGTTCAACGTTTCGTTTTAATATAAAGACATACAAACCCTTTCTTAACA
>LKMJ01001080.1_pt1 | contig 23324 bp, 28 predicted proteins | sample 643391 | NCBI WGS metagenome assembly LKMJ01 (sample SAMN04112250, study PRJNA286221) | soda lake metagenome | biome: soda lake; feature: Kulunda Steppe; material: water; isolation source: sample PL-Br10 brine of Picturesque Lake | place: Russia: Kulunda steppe | collected 2010-07
CCGTGAGGTCTTCGAGCACGTAATCAGGTGTCACTGGTCCGTTCTCGATATCGCTTCTTTCTGTAACGCCGGTCAACACCAGTGCTGTTGTCATCCCGGCTCGCTCACCGAGCAACAGGTCAGTATCGAGGCGGTCACCGACGACAAGACACTCCTCTGGTGCAACCCCAAGCCGCTCCAGTGCGTACTCCTGAGCCCACGGCGACGGCTTGCCAAGAATTGCGTCCGGCTCTCGGCCGACCGTGACAGCCACGGAATCGATTATTGCCCCTGACCCCGGTACTGGCTCCCCATTTGCATCTGGGAACGTCCGGTCCGGGTCGGTACCGAGGAACGTCGTCTTATCATCGATGCCCTGCAGCGCTGCGACCATATCATCGTATGTAAACTCCGGCGTCCACGAAACGAGGACAACATTGCTCGCTTCCGGACTCTCTGTCGGCTGCAAGCCGGCTGCTTCGATTTGACTCAGGAGTCCATCACTTCCGATGAAATAGATGGCATCTTCGGCATGATGCTGCTGAAGATATGCAATCGTGACATCGCCTGCGGAGCCGGCCTCTCCTGTGTTCACCTGAAGTCCCTGTTCGGTGAGATAGGAAACGTACTCATCACCGTCCCGGATAGGGTTGTTAGAAAAGAAAAATAGTTCCAAGCCATCTTTTCTGAGTTCTTTCAGCGTCTGGCCGACGCCATCCAGCACCGTCCCCCCGTGATAGACCGTTCCATCGAGGTCGATGATTACACCACTGAAATCCATTGGTTTCTGTATGGGTGCCACGCTGATAATTTGATGGATTGGGCTGCCAGCCTGTTTGTTTCCGGACAACTTTATGCGGCTGCTGACCTATACTACAGTATGGATATCCTCGTTACTGGCGGTACTGGTTTCATCGGCGGCCATCTCTGTGCTGAACTGGTTGAACAGGGACACGATGTCACGGCACTGGCCCGAAACCCGACTGGTGCTGACGTTCCGGACGGTGTCGATACAGCGATGGGTGATGTTTCTGCGTACGATTCAATCATCGGGGCGTTCGAGGGCCGTGATGTGGTTGTCAACCTCGTTGCGCTTTCCCCACTTTTTCAACCCGCTGGCGGTAACGAGATGCACGACAAAGTGCACCGACAGGGGACGGTCAACTGTCTCGATGCGGCCGAAGAGCAGGGTGTCGACCGATTCATCCAGTTGAGTGCGCTCGGGGCACACCCTGACGGCGACACGCATTATATTCGCGCGAAAGGGCGGGCGGACGAGGCGGTGAAATCGTCCTCGCTGGATTGGACTATCTTTCAACCGTCGGTCGTCTTTGGCGAGGGAGATGAGTTTCTCGGGTTCACACGAACGCTTACTCCGCCTGTTCTCGCTCCCCTCCCCGGTGGAGGCTCGACGCGGTTCCAGCCACTCTTTGTTGGAGATTTCGTGGAGATGCTCGCGGATTCCCTCGAAGATGACAGGCATATCGGCGAAATATACGAGGTCGGCGGTCCCGAAGTGCTGACCCTTGCTGAGGTTGCAACGCTTGTCCGGGAGGCCCGTGGACAATCAGTCCGTATCCTTCCCATTCCGATGTCCCTTGCCGGCATCGGATTGAAAGTTGCCGGCACCATTCCGGGGTTCCCAATGGGGGCAGACCAGTACCGCTCGCTACAGTTCGATAATACGACCACCAGCAACGATATCGATGCGTTCGGCAAATCCACTGCCGAGTTGACGACCCTTGCGACCTATCTTGGCGTCGATGATTGAGACCCGCGATAGCTGACTGGTATCGCTCACTCGACGGTTTCGGCAGGGTCAACTGCCCTGTCTTCCATTTCAATACCGACCTGGTCGCAGATATCCATCAGTGGACAGGCTTCCGGGTCATCGAGGCAGGCTGGCAATTGTGCGGTACAGTACTCTCTTCCGAACTGTATCATGGCAGTATGGCCAAACCCGCATTTATCGGGTGGCACTGTCGCCTCGAGACACTCCCGTACGTCCTCGTGGTCAGCATCAGGTGGTGCAAGTCCCATTCGCCGGGCAATCCGGTGAACGTGCGTATCTACCGGAAAAATACCGTCGCGTCCCCCAGCAAACAACAGCACACAGTCCGCCGTTTTCGGCCCAACACCGTTGATTTCCAGTAGCGTCTCTCGGACCCTCTCTGGCGTTTCTTCAACAACAAACTCGTTGAACGTTTCGGCGGAGCCAAACTCCGTGAGGAACCATTCGGCTGCGCCGATAATCTGTTTTGATTTCTGGTTATAGAGGCCGGCAGAACGGATTGTATCTGCCAGTTCGCTCTGAACTGCGTTTGCCAGTGATTCCGCGAGCTCATGGCCCTCACGCTCGCTATCGTAGCGCTCCAGTAAATTCTCGTGTGCTGGCTGGCTGATGCTATCACTGGTATTCTGGCTCAGTATCGTTCTGACGAGACACTCGAAGCCATCCCGCCCGCCGAATGTCTCTTGCCAGTCGGTAAGTTCCCGGTCGGTCTCAAGCACCGCACCATCGTCTTCGGGAAATAACATGAACTCGTCAGGGTCGAGTTCGTTATGATATAACAATCCCAGTGCGTCGACGACAGCCTCCGCCTGCGTGGCGGCGGTTCGCTGCTCTGACATCAGATACAACTCAGGCGGCTATCCATTTGACTGGTCGGATTTTCGACTCCGTCGCACCCGGATAACTAGCCCATCCTTTCTATATGCCATGCTCCCAACAAATGACTATGGCGGTAACACTCGATACTGTGGAGCTAGAGAACGGTGAGACGATTGGCTACCGGGAACGTGAGGGTGGCTCTGTTCCCGTTCTCCTGTTGCATGGCAACATGTCCTCATCGAAACACTGGGATGTCGTTCTTGAGGCGATGGACGAGCGGTACAAACTCTATGCGATGGATATGCGTGGGTTTGGCGAATCAAGCTATAACCAACCAGTTGATTCGCTTGCTGACTTCGCCGACGACGTTGCGTTGTTTGTTGAGGAACTCGGCCTCGATTCGTTCCATCTCTGGGGCTGGTCGACCGGTGGGGGTGTAGCGATGACCTACGCAGCGACCCATCCCGAACGCGTGAACAAACTCGTCCTGCTCGCTCCAGCGAGTACGCGTGGCTATCCGATGTACCGCAAAGACGAGCACGGCCAACCAACGGATGAACTCCTGACCGAACGCGAGGAGATTGCAGCCGACCCAGTCCAGGTTGCGCCGGTGCTTCAGGCCTATGAGAACGAGGACACGGAGCTCATGAAAGGTATCTGGAACCAGCTTATTTACGTCAATAACCAGCCTGACCCGGAGCACTACGACGAATATGTCGAGGATATGTTCACCCAGCGAAACCTCGTCGACGTTGATTACGCCCTCGTGCATTTCAACATCAGCACCGAGCATAACGGCGTTCGGGAAGGGTCGGGGCTGGTCGATGATATCGAGGCAGAGACGCTGGTTCTCCGCGGCGAAAATGACCTCGTCATTACGGAATCGATGGTCGAAGAGACGCTAGAGGACCTCGGAGAGACAGCGGAATTCGTCGAACTGGAAGGATGTGGGCATTCGCCGCTGATTGATGACCTCGACCAGTTGCTTTCGGAAGTCGAAGGGTTCCTGGAGTCATAGCTGGTTTCGACATCCCGCAACTAGCAATGGGAACCATACTAATTGGCGCACACTGGTGAGCGTGCCGGCAGGGCCGCGAATATGCGAGGGATGAGTAACACAGCGAGTGGTGGCCGAACGAAGTGAGGCCACTTCGAGCGAGTAACGCAGTCGGTTGGGGAGGGTGTGGCCGTCACTTAAGCGTCCACGCCGGAGGCGTGGTTCGCCGGAGCGGAGCGGGTGGCCGAATGTAGTGAGGCCACCACGGCTCGAACGGCGTAGCCGTGAGACCGAAGCGACGCTCCGGTTTTTTAGCGTAGATTTTTGCGACGAGAGGTGGCGAGCGAAGCGAGCCACCCGAGTCGGAAAAAGGTACAGGCCGAGGGTGAGATTTGAACAACGGCAAGACGGTCACCCTCACTTCGTTCGGCTGCTGCGTCTTGTCTCGTTCAAATCTCGCTGGCGTTTCCACTCGCGAGTTTGCTCGTGGAAAACGCCGAGGGTGAGATTTGAACTCACGAGTCCTCTCGGACACCTGCTCTCGAGGCAGGCGCCTTGGCCGGGCTAGGCTACCTCGGCTCATCAGTTCGTACCCGAGGATAAGTGTTAGCGGTTTCGATTCGAATTAGCCGGTACGACGACTGATGCATCTCTCAGCTGAGCAATGTATGCTGAGATACTATTAACCGCTCTCGCTTTCCTTGGGACTTACAATCCAGCAACGCAGAGGTGCAGGTATGCCCGGAAAGCTCCCGCCGGAGACATTACTGGAGACGGTCTTCAGTCGTACCGGCGCACCAGACGAGGCAGTCCTGCAGGGGCCTGCTGACGGCGAAGACGCTGCTGCAATCAGTATCGGTGATGAAACACTCGTCGTGAGCTCGGACCCAATTTCGCTAGCGGCCTCGCATGTCGGTCGACTCGGTGTCCACATCGCGTGTAACGATGTGGCGGTCTCGGGGGTCGACCCACGGTGGCTCACTGCCGTTGTCATGCTCCCTGACGAAACGCTTCTCGATTCCGTCATCGCTGATATTGATGAGACAGCGACCGAACTCGGGGTGGCCGTCGTCGGTGGCCATACCGAATATGTCGATGCACTCGACCGACCACTCGTCTCACTGACAGCGTTTGGTCTCGGTGAGTTTCTCCCAACTGGTGGGGCACAGCCCGGTGATCGTCTCATTCTGACCAAAGGGGCTGGTATCGAGGGAACCGCCATCCTCGCTGCGGACTTCGGCGAGGAACTCGGTGTCGACCCGAATATCTGTGCCCGAGCTGAACAGTTTCTGGCTGATATCAGTGTGGTTCCAGATGCAGCGATTTTGAGACAGTACGCACACGCGATGCACGACCCAACGGAAGGTGGCGTCGCTGCGGGCCTTCAGGAACTCGCTCGCGCTTCCGGCGTGCGGCTGACCATCGAGCGGGAACGGATACCTGTTCGCTCCGAAACAGCGACGCTCTGTGAGGCAGCAGATGTGGACCCGCTCACAATCTTTGGCTCCGGGGCTGTCGTCGCCAGCGTTCCGGCCGAGGCGGTCGACACAGTGATGGCGGAGCTTTCAGCTGCAGATATCCCAGCGGCTGTCATCGGCTCCGTTGAGGCCGGTGACCCCGAACTCTCCGTTGATGGTCAGCTGTGGAACGAACCGATTACTGACGGACTCTATCCGCTCTGGGAGGAGAATGATGACTAAGCATCCAGTGGCGCTACACAGTGTCGCAGTATTACTCCTCGAAATTATGTCATGACATACTACGTTGCGTGGCGCTATCTTACAGAACAATCGATAAAGCTTCAGGTTTGTATCGGATTGTGTAGACAGATACAGTCGGAGAATGGATTTCAATGTCACCAGATGACGTTATAGGCAATATTAACTCCTTATTCCGGCCATATGTATCTGGATATTCGCGAGAGTTAAGTAATCGCCTGTATAACATGATTATATGACAGCAAATTTCATCATCGAGGTCGTCAAAAGTGTGTTTGGAATCTCAAGCACCGAGGAGCCAGCCCAGCCGGAATCGGCTGAACAGGATGCTGATGTCACCATCGAACGGGAAGCAGGTGAACCTGATGTAGCCGAAGATACCGCTGCTGAATCAGTAGTGGATGAGGGGGAATCAGTGGAGGAAGATGTCGAGGAACCAGACGCGGAAGATGTCGAAGAAATTGTCGAGTCCGATGAGGAGGTTGCCGAGGAGGAGTCCACGGACGAACATGCTGAGGATGAACCCGCTGAGGAGGTTCCCGAAGAGGAATTAGAAGAGACCGAAACCGATTCCGAATCGGCCGACGAGGCATCCCCAGCAGTCGGTGAAATCAACGGCATTGGTCCAACGTACAGCGAACGATTGACCGCAGCCGGTATTGAGACGGTCGCTGACCTGGCAGCGGCCGACGCTGAGTCAGTTGCTGCGGCAGCCGAAGTCTCAGAGACACGCGCAACGGACTGGATTGAACAGGCAAGCGAGTTCTGAACCAACAGTCAAAACGTTTTTATTTCTCAACAGGTCCAGCGTCCGCTGAACCGCAAAACGGTTAGCCTTTCCGCCATAGTAGGGTGTATGGACGCGGAGGTGGTCACTACGTATGACCGATTTGCTGACGTTGCTGCGTCGGTCGAACCCGACACACGGGTTCCCGTCGAAGCCCAAATTCCCGTTTCTGACCCGTTCAGCGCATATCGACGTGCCCGGGGTGACGGAAACGGTGCGTATCTCGAAACAACCGGTGGTCAGCCCGGCTGGGGATATTTCGGTATCGAACCGACAACTATTATTGAAACAACTGGGCAGTCACTTGAGACGCTCGCTGAGACGCTCGACGGCGAATCGCTCGCTCGCGGCGATTGTACAGTCCCGTATCCCTGTGGACTCATCGGGTGGCTTTCCTATGATATAGCCCGCGAAATCGAAGTTCTCCCAGAATCAACGATTGATGACCGCGGGCTGCCTCGATTGCAACTTGCGCAGTATGACACGCTCGCCTCGTGGCAGGAACCCCGCGAGGGACCGGTATTGCTTCATCTTACTTCCTGTCCGCGTATCACGGACCCTGGTGAAGAGACCGAACGCAGAGCCGCATATGAACGTGGACGGACCGCTGTACTAGATTTAGCTCGGGCTATCACCGACGGAGACGAGCAGGTAGGACCGCCGGCAGTAAGCGGTGGAACGGCTGCGTTCGAAAGTGACTGTGGTGAGGATGCGTTCGCAGAGCGCGTTCGCGCCGTCAAATCATACATCAGGGACGGCGATACGTTTCAGGCAAACATCTCACAGCGACTGCGAGCACCAGCGGTCGTCCATCCTGTCGAGGCATTTGACGCACTTCGTACTGTCAACCCAGCCCCGTATTCAGCACTGTTAGAATTACCGGGTATCGACCTCGTGAGTGCCAGCCCGGAACTCCTGGTGGAGCGTGATGGCGACCGCCTCACAACTGAGCCAATCGCCGGGACTCGACCCCGGGGGGCAACTCCGGATGCCGACGACGAACTCGAAGCGGAACTGCTCGCCGACGAGAAAGAGCGGGCGGAACACGCGATGCTGGTTGACCTCGAACGGAACGACCTCGGGAAGGTCTGTCGCTACGGGTCGGTGGAGGTAAGCGAGTACCGACGTGTCGACAGATACTCCGAAGTAATGCATCTGGTCTCTCTGGTCGAGGGACAGGTTCGAGATGAGGTCTCTATCGACGATATCGTCAGGGCGATGTTTCCCGGCGGGACGATAACTGGCGCGCCCAAACCCCGGACGATGGAGATAATCGAGGAACTGGAAGCAACACGCCGCGGTCCCTACACCGGTAGTATCGGCATTTTCGGCTACGATGACCGGGCAACGCTTAACATCATCATTAGAACGCTCGTCAGATACCAACAGGAGTACCATCTTCGGGTTGGTGCCGGTATTGTCCACGACTCCGTCCCTGAAGAGGAGTATGCCGAAACGCTTGCGAAAGGGCGAGCGCTTATCAACGCCGTCAATACCGCACTGGGCGAACAGACGACCTTGCGGGTGGAGCATACACCATGACTGACGAACTGGATGGGCTTCGGGTGCTCGTCATCGACAACTACGATTCGTTCGTCTACAATCTCGTCCAGTATGTCGGTGCTGTGGTTGAGGGGCAGCATATAGCGTCGACAACTACGGCGAAATCGACCACGCAACCGGTCTCCAGCGGCGAGGTTATCGTCCGTCGGAACGATGAACTCACACTAGATGCAGTGGACGAACTCGACCCGGATGCAATCATCGTCTCACCGGGGCCTGGCACGCCGGCCGAAGCCGGTATCTCGATTCCGCTGTTCGAAGAGCGGTCATACCCAACGCTCGGCGTCTGCCTCGGCCACCAGGCGCTGTGTGCAGCGAACGGCGCATCTGTCGGTCACGCTGAATCCGTCGTGCACGGCAAACCATCGACAATTTCTCATGACGGAAACGGTATATTCCGGGACCTGCCAGACCAGCTTTCTGTGGGACGATACCACTCGCTTGCAGTCGACCGTGAGGAAATTCCGGATTCGCTCATTGAAACTGCCAACACAGACGATGAAGCACACGTCGTGATGGCTGTCCGCCACCGAACAAAACCACACGTCGGCGTCCAGTTTCATCCAGAAAGTATTCTTACCCACGAAGGTATGGAAACTATTAAAAATTTCCTTCGTAGGTATGCCTCACCCGATGTAGATACCAGACAGTCGGACAGCCACGGCAAGACGGCCAGTGAGGGAACGCACGATGAGTGAAATAAGTGACCGGCAATATCTCGTCAACGACGAACTTGTTCCAGCATCGGAAGCGTCGGTCTCTGTCCGCGACCGCGGTTTCATGTATGGAGACGCTGCGTTCGAAACCCTCCGTGTCTACGGTGACACTGTATTCGAATGGGACAGCCATGTCGACCGGTTACAAGGGAGCTGTGACCGGCTCGGTTTCGGGGATGTGGTTCCTCCACCGGCAGCCCTTCATGACCGGATTATGGAAATGCTCGCCGTGAACGACCTCTCCGATGCTTACGTCAAAATCTCGGTCACACGCGGTGTTCAGCCCGGGAAGCTCACACCGGATGAGGAGGTTGACCCGACAGTCGTTGCCATCTGCGCTCCTCTGCCCCGGGGTGGCTGCTCAGGTGAACGTGTCTGGGACGAGCCAGCAACTCTCTCGCTTGTCGAAACGACTCAGCCACCTGCGTCCGCACTCCCGCCTGCTGCCAAAACCCACAACTATCTCACGGGTATTCTCGCCCGACTAGAACTCCGCGGGACGGCAGCAGATGAGGCCGTGTTGTTGTCTGCTGATGGATATCTCACTGAGGGGGCAACGAGCAATCTCTTCTTTGTCGCTGATGAGACGCTCAAAACGCCGAGCACTTCGGTTCCGCTCCTACCCGGCATCACTCGAAGCGTCGTTATGGAACTTGCCGCCGAACTCGACATCCCGGTAGAGACCAGCCGGTATGAACCTACCGCGCTCGCTACTGCGGATGAGGTGTTTCTGACAAACTCGACGTGGGAACTCCGGCCTGTTTCTGTTTTCGATGGGACCGAATACGATACTGGCTCAGTAACGAAATCTCTGCAGGATGCCTTCGACGAACGGGTCGAAAAGCTCTACGACAGGAACTGAGCAATCTGGCTTGGCTCACCAATCAGGCTCAACTGCTTTGCACGTGTAGCACATCCTACCTGTATGGACAGAAACGAGCTCAGAGCAGCGTGGGACTCGGTTGCGGAGACCTATGCTCGCAGTCGAAACCCGGATGGTTCCGATGCAGCACTCATCGATGAGTTACGTGCGACGTTACCTCCGAACCCACGAGTGCTCGATATCGGCCCTGGCGACGGAGCGCGAACGCTTGCGAAATTGCCTGCCGGGTCTGTCGGGCTCGATATCTCGCGTCGCGGGCTCGAGCTCGCCGCAGAAACGGTTCCGGACGGTTCACTTGTGCAAGGCGAGATGACGAACCTCCCGTTCCAGCCGGCAACATTCGATGCAATCACCGCCTATCACGCTGTTTTCCACGTTCCACGCGAGGAGCATCCAACCGTCTTTGCTGCATTTGCCCGAGTACTCAAACCCGGTGGCAAGCTGTTGATGACGCTCCCCACAGGCAGATTTGAGACGGTACGCGAGGGATGGATGGGAGGGCGAATGTTCTTTTCAGCCCCGGGCCGTGGCAGCACGCTCTCACAGCTTCGTACCGCCGGTTTCGAAATCGACAAAACCACCACAGCGGACGACCCGCTCGGTAGCAGTACGGAGTTCGTTTTTGCCACAGTCAAGCCAACCTAGTCGAGAAACTGGTCGAGGCCGCTCTGCGTTCGCTGGTGACCTGTCGGGTCGCTCACCCACCCTGTTCGTCGCTCACGCAAATTCTCGGTGTCGATATCTGGTGGGTCACCGGTGCAATAGCCCTCACAGTCCGGGTCGCACGTCGTCGCTGGCTGGACGATTTGGCCGTGCCACCGGCAGTACGGCAACCCGGCTTCTCGTTGTGTTTCCGGCAGTTGCGGGTTCGTCGGGTCCAGCTTTGTACAGCCCGGCAACTCATCTGTCCGCCAGCCTTTGCCGTAAGCTCGCTCTGCCACACGCCGTCGGGCACGCTGTTTCTCCGCAGGGGTCACAATTTGAATTTCCGTGCGAGTGCTCGTCCGGTCGATGATATCGACGCCACCGTCGTCTGTCGGGAGCGATTCCGACTCTCTAATGACCTCTAGCTCGCCTCGCTCCCGGTCGAACCGCCAGATACCGACCGGGTCAGGTATGCGATTCTCGTGTGCACGAGTGACATACGACTCCGTTGCCAGAATCACCTCATCGAGCAACCCTACCGCGACATCGGTCAACAGCTGTGTTTCGAGGTCACCGGGAGTGCCGAGATCAGGTTTGTTCTCGATACCGACGAGTCGCCCGAACCACTCCGGATACCGTGTGGTCTGCCGAACGTACGTGCGACCGGTTCGTCGCTCCTGTTCGAAAAAGCCACAGTCGATTGCCCGCTCGACTGTTGAGCGGGCAGTCTCTGGATGGTTATCGAAGGCATCCCGCCAGAACCGAAATCGACCAGGGCCGACATCGCTCTCAATTGCCCGCGCTGGAATCGTCTCGGCGGTGAGTTCGACGCGTGAATGAAATTCCGGGCCGGGTTCAACCCAGACGAGGTCCATGATTCGTCGGCCGGAGACTGCTGTCCCAAGCTGGCGGCTGAGAATTCCTTCCCGTTCAGTTTCCAGGTGGGCAGCCAGTGCCAGCTCGAACCCGTACTCGTTCACAGTCGGTCTTTGTGTCTGTGAACAAAAAGGATTCGTCGCCTGCACCCGTCCGAAATGAGCTTACAACAGCTCTCGAATCCGTGACAGCGTTCCGGGGTCTTTTTTGGCCGCTGTCGATTCATCAGGCGGTGTCTCCGTCCCAACGCCATCGAATTGCTTCTCTTGTCTGTGTTCATTCTGACGTGCTGTTGCGCCTCCATCGCTTACGGCAACCCCGGAGGCAAACTGGTCACTCCATGGCTCAGCGTATGCTGACTGCATGTTTTCACCTGGGTGGTGAGCGTTCTTCCGAGTTGACTGGGTGCTCGGGGATTGCTTCTCTCTCGTGCTTGCTGACTGCTGTGGTCGTCCACAGGAATCACAGCAGTCAACCTGCTGTTTCTGCTGGCTGCTTTGTGTCTCTCTCTGTGGTTCAGGATACTGCGCTTTGTTGGTGGTCTCGTTCCTGAAGGCTGCCCGTTGTGTTTCGGCGGAATCCAGACCGTTTTTCGGCTCATCCAGCCGATTTTCCAGCGATTCCACAGCAGCCAGCGCGGCATCAGCACGCTGTTCGACTTCACTATTGACCGCCCGTATCGAGCCGACGTATCCACGGAGTGCCTGTGTCGCTGCGTCGAGCTCTGCGAGCTGATGTTCGAACTCCTTACACTTTGTTTCAAGTGTCTCCAGCCGGTCAAGCGCCTCAGCTTCGCTTGCCAGTTCTGAGAGGTCGTGTTCTCCGTCTGTGATGGCTCGCTCTAGCGTCTCGATGCGTGCTTCCAGTTCGGTCATACGGGGTCTGGTTCGGAATCGTATTTCAATGTTGGCCAACGAGGGAAACCATCATTAGCCCCGCGGGCATACCACCTGTTATGACGGAGAAACCTGCATCCGGCGAACTGCTTGGCATTCCATACAACTTCGAGAAACCCAGCCTCAAGCGGCTCCTGTCGTCATACTGGCAGCCAGAGGAGGGGATGCTCGTCAAGAAACCGTTCGGGATTGGCTATACGCTGAATCTGGCCAACTGGCGGTCGTGGATTGTCCTCGCAGTTGTCGGTGCGCTGTTTTATCAACAACAGCAAAGCAGTAGCGACGATGCCGAGTCGGCAGAGGAGAGCGAACCAGTGGAAGTTATCGTCGACTGACTCGGGCGCTTTTTTTTTATACTAACTGTCCTTATCAGTCAGTATCGACGGGTATTTTCTCGGTCCGGCCACAGACCACGTATGGTCACATTCGTCACGACGAATCCCGGGAAAGTACACGAGGCTCGGGAGTATCTCGACGAACCCATCGAGCAACGCAATTTTGATTATATGGAACCGCAGGCTGACGACCTCGCGACGGTCGCCGCCTATGGTGCCCGAGAGGCGTACAAACAGTTTCAGGAGCCTGTCATCGTCGACGACTCGGGGCTGACAATCGATGAACTTGGTGGCTTTCCCGGCCCGTACTCCTCATATGTCGAAGCGAATGTCGGTATCGAGCGTGTCTGGCGGCTCGTCTCCGAAGAAGATGACCAGTCGGCGGCGTTTCGTGGTGTCGTTGCCTACTGTGACGGCAAACCGTTCGCAGCCACTCCGGAACCTGTTGACGACGGACGACGCGGGCAGGACCTTTCAGCTGACGACCGGGCCGCTGCGACGACTGATGAGCAGGTCTCGGATGGCGCAGTTCCCGTCAAACTGTTCGAGGGTGTCGTCCCCGGGTCGATTGTTCCTCCTCGTGGCGACGGTGGCTTTGGGTTCGACCCGATATTCGAATACGATGGCAAGACGTTTGCCGAGATGGAGACCGAGGAAAAGAATGCGATATCCCATCGGGGGCGCGCACTCGCGAAGTTTGCCGAGTGGTACGAACAGAGCGACCGATGACGACCACTTAATTTATCGAACGTCCACATCCGGTCCCGGATATGATTTCTCAAACAGACTTTTGTAAAGCGATTCGGCATCGAACAGCCGTGCAAACGCATCCGGTTGCCGGACGCTTACTGGAAGGTGCGATTTCATGCTCAGATTCGCCTGTGCACTGGTGAGCGTGTCGTCGAAACTGAGGAGATGTGCTGCACCGCTTTGGTAGGCCGTCGCCAGTGCCGGATGGTCCTCCGGCGGGTGCTCGACCAGTTCACATTCCGCGTTCATCAGTTCGCGCCAGTCGGTTGCCACTGACTCGTCGGCCAGTGAGGCGATGATGGCTTCGGCATCTTCGAGCAACTCCTCGCTGGCAAAGAGGGTCATCCAGGAGTGGCTCCTGACAGCGACCAGTGACGAGCGCGCAGGACCGTCATTGAATACATCCGCGGCGAGAACATCGGCGTCGGCGACGACTCCAGCGGGGTCGGTCTCTTGCTCACTCATTGTTTTTGCCCTCTGCGTTCGATGCTGCTTTTCGGCGGTCTGTCAGTGCTTTCTGGATGTCCGCAACTGTGATTTCGTACTCCGAGGCTCGCTCATAGAGTGTGTCCCATCCCATACAATTCGTTCTGCCCGGATGACGTATGTTCTTTTGGAGATGGTGACGTAGAAAAACAGGGTACCAGTCCTGTCGTACGCCCGTCTGACGGGCGTTTAAGTGATCTGACTGAGTGCACTCGACTGGGCGCGCACCGACGGCCTCACACCCACAACTCCCATCCTCCCACGGCGCGCCCTGACTTTTGCAATACACCCGCGCTCCCACGCGCTCCCAAACAGGGTGGTTGCCTTTTCAGCCACCTGTCACGCATCAGTACCTATTATATATCCATCACAGCTAGCACTGGTATGTCCCTGCTCGGCGTCCTCATAGCTCTCATCATCGGTCTCTTTGGATTTGGAATCATCGTCGCTGACCTCGAACGGCGCGAACTGCCGCAACGAACCAAATTGCTATGGGGTGGGTGCTCGGGTGTTGTCATCGTTTCGGGCTTTTTGTTGCCACTAGTCCACGATGCGACGTATAATTTTTTTTGACGTTTCTTTACGGGTCCGAAGAGCAGGTTCTCCATCCGGTTCAGCAGGACATGGCCATATTGGTTGGTGGGTCGACAGTGACACTCATCGTGTGCATCATCACCCTCTTCGGAAGTCGAATCCGATAACTGACTGTCCTGGATTGTTACCTATGCGGCTTGTTCACCAGTAAGCCGCTCTCGTATTGCCGTAATCGTCTCAGAGCTGGTTACGACTGCCAACGAGTCACCAGCTTCGACGGTTGTCTGTGGCAGCGGAATCGTCATTGGCTCATCTTCCCGGCCGTGTGCATAGATTTGTGCGCCGTTGGGAAGGTCGAGGTTGATGACACGTTGTCCGATAACGGGAGATTTATCGGGAACGGTGATGCTGGCAACCGAAAGCTGTTCGGTTAGGTCAGCAAGAACGTTCAAATCCCCACCAAGCAGTGCGGTTTTGGCTCCCGCTGCACCGAGTCGCTCTGGGTAGATTACTTCGTCGACGTTGTCGCTGTAGCGCTCGTATAGCTCGGTGTTGAAATCCTCGCTGACGCGGATAACGGTTCGACAGCCGTGTGCATCGCCGATGACACAGGCTGCGAAGTTCGTGTTCAGGTCACCCGTAAACCCGCCGAGGCCATCCGCATCTGCAACTCCTGCACGGCCAAGAACAGCTTCCTCGCCCCCATCGCCTTCGATAACCTCGAATCCACTCTCCTCAGCGCGCTCTACTTTCTTTCTGTTATTATCAACGATAACGACAGTATGACCCTCATCCCGGAGTGTCTCGGCAGTTCGTCGTCCAACCCGGCCAAAGCCCACAATGATGAGTTTCATGGCTACCGTTCTGTATGATGCCAACCGCTAAAATAGTATGGGTGATGTTAACAAGAGTCTATACAGAACTATCGATTCGGTGGGGAGTCGAAAGGTGCTTGCCTGCGAGCGTTCACGCTACCAGTATGAGTCTCGAAGCATTATCGGATGACGTAACGGACCGGTACAGCGAACTTGGAGAGGAGCTTGCGGTTGGTCTTGACCGCGAAACTCGCAACGAACTGGCCATGCTGGATGTCGCGTTGGAGCCGGAATCCACTGATGAACTCGTCCGGCGGGCAGTGCACATGTTCTTTCAGACGACGGTCGAGACCGGTCGATTGGATTTCAACCTCCGGAACAGCCACGACGTTACTTACGACGAGTATCTGACAGACATGACATTCGGGGAGATGACCGGCAATCAGTTCCCACAGGCACAGCAAAACGACGACCGGCGATATCAGTTTTAGGTGGAAACCCGCACCACTGACCGGAAGCGACCGACACATCCACCGGAGTTATGTGTGATGGCATTGTCATTGAAAACATGGAATCGAACCTGCTCTCCACTGAACTTGCCGAGAATCTTGTGACGACTGCGCGGACGGCTACGGGGGATAGCCTGCGGTCAGTCACCTACTTCACTCGCTCGGATTTCGACCAGCTCTATCTCCGAGATGACCTGGAACAGGACGCCGACCTGAACACGTTCGTCGGCCACGAGTGGCGTGGCTACCGTGAAACGCTCAACGCCTACCAGGATTCCGAACTGGGCCGATACCAGTTCACTGTCCGGTCCTTCGAAAACGGCTACTTGCTCAGCGTGGCCCGTGACCGGCGCGGCGTGTTGATTACTACAGACGGCCTCTCGATGCAAAGCTACGAGGAAATCGCCCAGGCACTCACGCAGATGCTCGGTGAGTTTGAGGAGCAAGAAAGTTAATACCTACGTAGGTATTTCATTAGTTGTGACGGGAGAGCCTTAGTGAAGTAGCTGTTTCCATGAGATTTATTTCCTTCAAAAGAAGTAATTATGTTTCCCTCAACGGCACTAAGTTTCACCTGCTCATTCAACAGTGTATCGTTGCATAGACAACCATCGGACTCAACGCAACCACCATGGAAGAACAGATTATAGCACAGGGGCATGAGCATGTCTCCGCTGAGCATTCGAGCACGTTCGAAGTAACGAGCGATGACTATCTGACGCCAGCGGGCGACTGTATCCTCGCTATCGAAGCAGATACGGTCCCTGCGGAGTTTGACCCAGCGTTCAAGACCACCTGTCAGGAGACGGCTGCAACTATCTCTGTGAGCGTTTCGGTAGATGGGTACGAGCAGACATTTACCGGCCACGGCCACCCTGACCTCACCTTTGAAAGTAACCGGAGCATCGTCTGTCGGACGAGTGATTATATCGACGAACGGACGGTTGCTATCGGAATGGATGGCGCGGCGCAGGATTTCGACCGCTCGCTTGTTTCGGCGCTTGCAGCAGGCAAGGAAGCTACTGTGACTATTACGGTGGAGTGATTTTCGCTCACAACCATTCCGGATTGAGACGGGTCACGTACGTACGCAAGAGAAGATAGCCAGCAACTGCGACTGAAACCAGGAGGCCGATGTGAGCGAACGTTCCAAGCGTAGCGCTGTCGATAGAGAGCTTTGCGACGGTGGAGGCGGGATGCTCAGGGAGCGAAACAGCGAGTCCGAACAACAGGAGCACCAGTACCGAATACAGTAGCTGTGCTTGCCGTCGCTGTCTTGTCAACAGCGCCATCAGGAGCCCGATGACCACGGTGAGTGTCGCCACTGCTGTCACAAGGAGGAGCAATAGCGTGCCATGTGCGATGGTGATACCGTTCAACCGGAGCAGCCCAATCCAGAGCATTGCTTGTAAGGGGGCAATCGCAATCATCCCGAATGCTTTCCCATCGACGATATCGACGAGCGAAAGGGGTGCTACGCGAAGCAGTTCGAGGGTTCCCCGTTCGAGTTCCTCAGTCATCGAGTCGACGGCGATTGAGCCGCTGATAAACGGCGGCAAAAAGAGCAAGAGCGGAATCAATATCGTATAGGTAAAGCTGAAGTATGGACTCCCATCCCCAGTATCCGGTGGCAGTTCGATGGGGGTGAACGAAAGCTCGTGTGCCCGTTCTTGCCGTTCAACTGTCTCAACCGCTGTCAGATACTCACGAAGTGTCGTGACGATGAGCGTCGTGCGCAGGTCCTCCGCTGGGACAACGACATCTAACTGGACCGTCTGGGCTTCATCAGTCAGCACAGTACCAGTTACAACGGCGTCCACTTCACCCCGCTCGAACGCTTCCATCGCTGCTGCTTCGCTCGTATACGGCCGCGGTTCGATATCATCACGCTCAGTCGCAACTGAAACCAGTTGGTCCTGTGTCTCGCCCGCAATCCCGACCGTCAACTCCTCGCCCCCTGCGGAGGCAGGGTCATACAGCGTGGTTAGTCCGACGACCAGAAACGACGAGAATCCCGCGATAATCAACTGAATCACGAGTGCCAGAATGATGGTCTTTTCCTTGCTCAGCGAGGATAACTCGCGTTTGAGTATTATCCATCGGGGGTGAGCGAGCAGTTCAGACAAGGTAGGTCACCACCGAGAGATTATAGAGCAGATGGACAGCCATTGCAAGGGTCACCGCCACGATGTATGCGCCTTTACTCCGAACAGCACCGACCGTTCCGATTACGGCGGTGATGATATGCAACCCCAGCGGCGGGACCAGCAACAGCAGGTCGGTGGGACCAGCTATCACTCCGCTGAACAGCAACAGTGCCTCGCCGATTGCCAGGTCGGTCAGGCCAACGAGCTGGAAGACGAGAATTGCAATTTCGATAAGAAAGAACGCCAGCCCACTGATAGTGCCGAGAACAACCGCTGATTTGACTGTTCGCTCGAATCGATTGTGTTCGTATGCGGCATAGATATGGAGCGTTTTCGCAAGCTCCTCAGTCACAGCGACAACCACAAATAGCAACACAATTGCGAGTTCGCCAAGCGCGAAAAACATTGCCACCGCAACCAACTGGGTGACAATCACGAACGGGATGAGCATCACCGTCACGAGCCCGACATGCCACGGTTTCGATATCGGCCCGGCAAGTGCATCAAGCACCTTCCCTGCCATCGACCGCTGGTCGAACATATCTTCCTCCCGATAGAGGCCAGCGCCGAGGGAGAAAAACACCAGCGCGACGAGCGTTGGCGGGCCAGCAGAGACCAAAAATTCTGAGGCCGTAATCGCCTGGTTTTGCAGGTCACGAACCACAAGCGTCAGCGGCGAAATCAGTGCAATCGGGTCGATATCGCTGAAAATAGCGGGAATGAATGCGTAGCTGGTCAGGCTGACCGTGATTGTCACCGTGACGAAGGTGAGTTCTTTGAACGACCGGGCAAACATTGCCCCCAGGAAGGTACTCCCGAGGAACAACAACACCAGCGGCGCAAGCGCAAGAATTGAAACGAATCCTCCGAGTTCCCCACGCAGCAGCCAGACCGTCCCAACTGCAAGCACTGCCTGCAACGCCATTGCCCCCACAAAATACGGCAGCGTCTTTCCGGCAATGATATCCAGCCGTGAAACTGGCGCGACCAACAGCAGTTCGCCACGACGGTTGATTCGCTCCGATAGTATCGTGCTCCCGTAGGCCTGAATGACGAAATTCAATGGAATAACGAAGAGAAATGCCAGCACGAGCGACTGGAAGGGAAAGGGTGGTGTAATATCCGCTGGTGACCCTGACAGACCACCATCCGAAAGAGGGCCGAGAAAGTCCGCGAGCGGCCCTGAAAACTCCTCTTCTTCCACAGGCTCGGATTCTGAAACGTCTGAGTCACGCTCCGCAGATGAGCCGTCTTCGGTATCAGGCCTCTCCTCACCCTCTCCTAGTTCGTCTTCATCAGCTGGCGACTCGTCAGCTGGTTGTTCATCGTCTGCAGACGACGACTCTTCGCTGTCATCATCAGTCTTATCGGATTCGTCCGCTTCGTCAGCATCTGGTGGTGTGGTATCGGATGGCTCGTCATCGTCGCCACTGTCCGTCGACTCCTCGTCACTCTCATCTGGCAATGGCTCCTCATCACCCTCTAGCCCCACAACGACCGAACTCTCCCCCTGGTCTTCGAACGAGACAATTACTTCGACAGGAAAGGCTGCGGATTGATTTGGCTCCTGCCGGAGCTGTCGCTCGTTGTAGGCGGCCACGCTATCGCGGAACTCCTCGTAGGCTGCTGCACTTTTGTCGGACTCGGCCCGGTGTATCTGGGTTCCATCGAGATACAGGTCGATACGCTCTGCATCGAGGTCCTCGACTGTAGCATCGTCGACAATCGCAAACGTCTCATCCGCTTCGACAACTGGTGCGAATTCGCTGTCGTCGACACCGACGCGATACAGGTCATCGTCGAGTCCGGGGCCCGACAGCACAGCGACTGGTGCAACCGCGATGACGAGCAGCAGTGCAACCGCAATAACACCGAGCGTTCGACGGTCAACCCCTCCTGCGTTTTTCGTCACTTCCCATCGGGCGATACGGAGGATTTTTCCCGCTTTCACTGTTCGGCCTCCGCGATATCCAGAAAGACATCCTCCAGGCTCGACTCCTCGGTTCTGATGTCAGTCACTTCCCCGCCCGCTTCGATTGCTTCCTCGCGGGTGCGCTCGACAGCAGCCATGCTTTCGACTTCCCGACAGAACTGGCCGTTTTTCCGAACTGTATTCGGAAGCTCGACCGTGGTATAAACACGGTAGGTGGTATGCCCGTATTCCGCCTGGAGCGCATCGAGGTCGCCCTTTGTCAAAATCCGCCCCTCGTTCATGATGGCAATCCTGTCACAGATTGATTCGACGTGAAAGAGGTTGTGTGCGCTGAAAACGATGGTTTTCCCCTCCTCAGCGAGCTGTGCAGTAAAGTCGATGACGTAGTTGGTCGTCAGGGGGTCGAGTCCGCTCGCTGGCTCATCGTAAATTAGCACCTCAGGGTCGTTGATGAGCGAGCGTGCGATGGCGACTTTTCGTTTCATCCCCTTGGACATATCCCCAATCTGTCGCTCTCGGTGGTCGAGACCGAGTTCGTCGAGCGTTTCGTGTAGCCGCTCGGTGGCGACCGGTTTCGGCACGTCATACAGGTCAGCAAAAAATTGCAGATAAGAAACAGCAGTCATCTCTTCGTACAGTGGCGATTCCTCGGGGAGAAAGCCGAGTCGGGAACGCATTCCGGTATCGCTTACATCGAAGCCAGCAACAGTTGCCGTCCCACCTGTCGGCTCGAGCAATCCGGCAAGCATCTTCAGTGTCGTTGTTTTTCCGGCGCCGTTCGGGCCGATAATTCCGAATACTTCGCCTTCTTCGACGCTGAAGCTACTGTCTTCGACCGCGACAAACCCCCCGTATTCCTTTCGCAACTTCCGCGCCGCTATCATCTTCTGGTCCTTACAGACCCTCGAATGTATACCTTACCGACATTCTCAGCGAAGGGAGCGATGGAAGGAACTGGTCTTTCTACACTAAAAATATGAAACGCCACTGGTCGATCTAAGACTGAAAAACATGCAACACGGGGGGTCGCGTTTTATTTTGCGGTGGGGGTGTGGTCGTTGCCAACCATCGATTTGACCTGAAGCGCTGCGCTTGCGGCGAGACCGACAGCGATATCTTCACGTTCGTCAGCCGCAATATCGATTTTCCCGTCTGGCGTATAATCTGCGCTGACCATTGCACCGACTGGTGGCTGGACGGCGACGGTCGCACGCGGTCCATTCGTCCCCTCAACAATCTCTGACCCGACGACGAATTCGCTGGGGAGCAGTTCGCGCGTTCGGTTTGCAACAGAAGAGAGTTCGGCGCGCAGATGTTTCCGCTCTTCCGACGTCAACTCGACGGCAGTCGACTCATCCTGCGACGGGAGGTTTCCATACATTGCTCTATTCATACGTCGTCACCATTAAAAAACCCGCCGAAACCCACAGTATTCCCCGCCGAGGGATTTTTGCCGGACCCCATCCACCGTCCGGGTATGAGTGATGAAGGATTCGATGGATTAGACCTCCAGTCGGTCGAGGACCAGCTGGACGAGGAACGTACCGGAGAGGGGCCAAACCGGGTCATCCTTGCAATACTGGATGGGACAACTCCGCCGGCGGAGTGGGTCGAACTTGTTGAGTCCGGTGCTGTCCTTGTGCTCTCTGTCGACGGGGAGTTGAACGAACTGGCTGCTGGCTTCGCACGGGATGTTAAAGAGGCGGGAGGCGAACTAATGCATTTCCGGGGCTTTCTCATCGTCACCCCACCCGACGTCGATATCGATACTGAACGGCTCGGGTGATGATGGCTTTCTACTGACCTTGGACGAGTGTCACGTAGTGGCCGTCGGGGTCACGAATCCGTCTCGTTTCCGGAGCGGATTCCGCGTCTGGTGTTGCGATATCGAGCGCCATGTCCGAGACTGCCGCTGCACTGTCCGCCGGTGATTCCGCTTCGATACCGATATCGACGTGCACCCCGCCGCGGGCGTCTGCCAGTCCAAGCTGTGGTTCCCAGAGTTCGATATCAAACTCTCCGGTCGTTAGCCGGACACGACTCCGCTGGTCACCGGTATCAGTCACTTCGAGTCCGAGCCGTTCGTAAAATGTCTGTGCCCTGTCGAGCGATTCGACTTCGAGAACCACCTCGAAAATCCCATCGATTCCGGGACCATCGACCGCCGACTGCCCGAGCTCGACGCAGTTTGTCTCCGGGTCATAGAAGTACAGCGAGCGGGAGTCCCCGAAGGTGTGTTCAACCAGGTCGAACCGTTCATCGAGTCGCTCGTACCACGTCTCGTACTCCTCAGCCGGAATCGAGAAGGCATAATGGGTATGCAACCCGCCGCGTGGGACGCCACTCGGCTCGCGGAGAATCAGGTCAGTATTCCCCGCTGCCAGCGCGGTTTCGTGCTCGGATTCCCGGCGGTCAGACAGGTCGAGAAACGCCTCATAGAACGCTTGCGTCCGGTCGAGATATTTGACTTCCAGCGCAAGCCACTGGAGTTTCGTGAGCATAGTGGGTGTTTCGGCCGGCCGATAAAAGACTGTTTTCCAGTCTGTGGAGACTTGCTGTAGCCTTGCTGAGACACTTCTTCCCCAAACTGGATAGGTTGGCCCTTTAGTACGTTGGCTGCGTAGCCTTGAGTATGGGATTAAAAGAGTCAGGCGAGGCGACAGGGTGGCGAGAGATTGGACGTGACGAGCACGGGGTAAGTTGGATTGCGTATCCGGACGAAACGATGGAGCGGGCCAGCCACGCGCTTGTCGGTGATGATGGCGGCGTCTGGCTCGTTGACCCTGTCGATGTCGATGGACTCGATGAAATGCTCGCCGAGTTTGGCGAGGTTGCTGGCGTCGTGATATTACTCGACCGGCACATACGAGACAGTGCTGAAATTGCAAACCGTCATGACGTTTCCGTCTGGGTTCCGGAATTCATGGACGGCGTTGTCGAAGAACTCGATGCACCAACCGAACGATTTCGGTATGAACTGGGAGAGTCCGGTTATATCGTGCACACGGTCGTCGATAGCTCATTCTGGCAGGAGGCGCTGCTCTATCACGAATTACACCGTGTTCTCGTCGTTCCCGAATCGCTGGGTGCCGCGGAGTACTTCTTGACAAGCCGAGAGGAACTGGGGGTTCACCCGATGAAACGGCTCATGCCACCTCGCATCTTGAGCCGATTCGACGCAGAACAGATTCGTGTGGGGCACGGTGAGGGCATCTACGATAATGCTGGGCCGACCATTCGAGATGCGCTTGACCGGTCACGAGCGGGAACGCCCGCACTCATGGTCAAGACGGTTCGAGGGTTGCTTCCGTTCTGATTCTGCCTCTTGGAGTGATTCGTAACCGGTGACGGTCACTTAAGTACGAGCCAACCATACAAATCGTTGTGCTCTATATTACACGCGGGCTCGTTGAGACGCTGTTGCGGTTCGGTGAGGAGAAGGACCCACAGTCGGTGACGGTCCCGCTTGCTGTCACGAAAGCAGCTGAGCTACCGGACGCTGACCTCGACCCGGAAACCTCCGTCTTTACGCATTTTTATCTCCCAAACGAGGGTGACGCGCTGAATGCTGTTTTCGGGATGGACCTCGTTATCCCGGCCGGTCAAACCCCTGGATTGTTTATTTCTCACCCGACAGGCGAACTCGCGCTGACGAAACGGGATGACCTCAGAGAAATCGTCTTCATCGCGGTTCCACCGTGGGACGAGGAATCATTCCGGGCGTTCGGGCGTTCGGGCCGACGAAAAGAGTATACCGTTCTCGATATCGAGCCACCCGAGGAATCACATCCTGTGAGCTGATGGGTTCATAAGCTATTATTGTCGGTGAACGAGACGAAATATAAAACACCCCTCCCGCCGGAGAGACAGATATGGTTACATCGAGCGCTCCTGGCAAGGTCTATCTCTTCGGGGAGCACGCGGTCGTGTACGGCGAACCGGCGGTCCCGTGTGCAATCGAATTACGGGCACAGGTGACAGCTACTCGCCGCGATGAGGGATTACGGGTCAACGCCGGCGACCTGACTCTCGATGGGTTTACCGTCGAATACAGCGGTGACTCGATGGGACATCCCGACGTTGATGTGGCTGATAACCTCGTCGAGGCGGCAATGGGCTACGTGAACGAGGCTGTCGCGCAAGC
>LKMJ01001081.1_pt1 | contig 23316 bp, 18 predicted proteins | sample 643391 | NCBI WGS metagenome assembly LKMJ01 (sample SAMN04112250, study PRJNA286221) | soda lake metagenome | biome: soda lake; feature: Kulunda Steppe; material: water; isolation source: sample PL-Br10 brine of Picturesque Lake | place: Russia: Kulunda steppe | collected 2010-07
CCACGCGCGCGTCGCGACCGCGTCGAAGTCCGTTCCGATGGCAAGCAGGGCGTCGGCGCTGGCGAGACCGTCGAGCAGTTCTGGACTCGCACTGCTCGAGAGCGTCCCGGCCACGCGGTCGTCGCTGTCGGGTACGACGCCTTTGCCCTTGTAGGTAGTCACGATTGGCGCGTCCAGCGTTTCGGCGACGGCGCGCACCTCCTCGGTCGCACCGGACGCCCGGACGCCACCCCCCACGAGAATGACCGGGGTCTCGCTACCTGCCAGTACGTCGGCTCCGTCCTCGACGTCTTTCACCGACACGTCAGTCGTGTGCTCCCGGGAGTAGGTCGCCGGTCGGGCGAGGGGCACGTCCTGTCTGAGGAAGTTCTTCGGAATCCCCACTCGAACCGGCCCTTTCGGTGGCGTCATCGCGACATCGATTGCTCGCTGGAGCTCGACAAGCGTGCTCTCGGGGTGTTCGACGACGGTGTTCTCCTTGACGACGTTGTCGTAGGTGTCCGGCGGCGTCTCGTGGATGCCGTCGCCGCCGCGGATGTCGGGGCTGGTCTCCACCGCAATGTGAATCAGGGGGGTGCAGTCGTTGAGCGCGTTCTTCAGACCGTTCATCGCGTTCATATCGCCCGGGCCGGGGATGACGACCGTGGCGGCGGGTCTGCCGCTCGTCTCGGCGTAGCCCCAGGCCGCGTGAGAGACGGCTGTCTCGTGGCGCGCGACGACGAATTCGACGTCGTCGCGGTTGCCGATGGCTTCGTTCAGCGGCAGCGTCTGCTTCCCCGGAATCCCGAACAGTGTGTCGATACCGTTCTCTGCGAGTTGTTCGATGACCGCTCGACCGACGTTCATGTGTAGGCTCTCTGGCGAAGCGCGTATAAACGAACTGGGTTCGCGTTTCGAGTGCAGCCGGCTGGCATTCTCACCGCTCCAACTCTCTCACTGTCAGAAACTATCCGGTGACTTTTTCGCCAGTCCGTCGTCATCTCTCGATATGTCGGCCGAAGACACGGAGTTCAACGAGCAGTACTTCGACTTGATGGCTGGGGGTATGGCAGTGATGAACGTCGTTCTCTTCGCTCTGGTCGGGCAGTTCGCGCTGGAGAGTCTCACCTACGGCGCGATTGCGGGGCTCTTTGCTGGTTTCGGAACGTACCTCTTCATCCCGTGGTTCCTCCGCTTCCAGACTGTTACGGAGGCGACCGAGGAGGACCTTGGGCTCTCGGAACTTGCCCGCCGCGTGGACAGGAGCTCGCAACTGGGCGTACTCGGTATCGGCCTCGAACTGGGGAGCATCGTCATGCTCCTGGTCGCGTTTTCCCTTGAGGAGGCCGACCTCGTGCTCGGAACCGGCGTTGCCGTCGCGGTCGCGCTGGTCATCTACCTCGTGGGGATCGTGCTCCTCGACGGATAGCCAACGTAGAGCGTCTGGCGTACTCGGCCTGTTCTGCCTGTAGAACAAATAGACAAACCTGATCGGGAAGTCGCTACAGATTTGCGTGTTTATCCCACGCATCACCGATGCCCTGCGCTTTCAGCTTGTGCTTTTCAATTCGCTCAGTCGCTGTCTTTGGAAATGTCTCGACAAACTCGATATAGCGTGGATGCTTGAACGATGCTAATCGGCCATCACACCATTCCATGACGTCCGAATAACCCAGTTCGCTTTCGGGATCGCGTTTGATGTAGGCTTTCACATCCTCTTCTCCCAACTCGCCGGGGACACCGACAATGGCACACTCAAGAATATGCGGACAGGTTTCAAGAACAGATTCAACTTCCGTTGCGGAAATATTTTCACCCCGATGCCGAATTGAGTACGCTTTGCGCTCGACGAAGTAATAGTATCCATCGTCGTCACGATACCCCATATCACCGGTGTGAAACCAAAGATTCTCCCATGCATCGACAGTCGCGTCCGGGCGATTGTAGTACCTGTTCATCATCGTATATGGTTCGGTTGGTCTCGCGACAATCTCACCGATCTCTCCGTTCTCAACTGGACGGTCAAATTCATCAACAACATTCAGCTCAGCGTGTCGAACTGGGCGTCCAAAGCTCCCATGACGAGGATTATCCGGATCGTTCATTGCTGCAATTGTAGCCGTCTCGGTAAGTCCGTACGCTTCAAACAGTTGAACGCCAAACCGCTCCGAAAATACATCATAGAGGTCTTCGGGAACAGGCGCGGCGATACCGTACTCAACCAAGTGAGTCGTATCGCTGTCTGATGGTGGTTGCTTCGCCAGTGCTCGTAACATCGTCCCGATTGCGACAAAATGTGTCGCCCCGGTTTCTCGCAATCGCCTGAAGTAGTTAGAAGCACTGAACCATCGCTCGATAGCAAAGTCACCACCCGTTTGAAGTGCCCCCATTACAGTCAGTTGCTGGGGATTACAGTGAAAGAGCGGGAGTGTTGTAAATGTGGTATCCTCCTGAGTCAAGCCTAGATGGTTAGCGAACTCGAGACCGGTGTTTAGATACGAAAAGTGGGGAAGTTCAACACCCTTTGGTAATCCTGTGGTTCCACTTGTATAGATGACACTCATTGTATCTTTGAGGGTAACAGTGCTGGTTGGAACGGCACCGGATTCCCCTTGCTGAAGTTCCGAAAACGCACGGTAATTATCGTTTTCGCTTTCGCCGATGAAAAACTCGGTCGAGATGGTATTCAGGTTCCCACAAACCGCTTCATAGCTTTGCCGGGTTTCCTCCTCGATGAGTATGATGTCGGCCTTCGAGTCGTTGATTATATACGAAAGTCCCTCGCCTCTGAGCTCAACGTTGAGTGGTACCAAGATCGCGCCAAGCTTCGCTAATGCAAACCAAATCGAGAGGTACTCAACAGAGTTATACAGAAGCGTACACACGGGGTCACCTGATTCTACGCCAGATTCTGAGAGTGCAGCAGCTATCCGATCGGACCGTTCGTCAATCTCCCTGTAGGTGTACGTCGTATCCTCGTACTGAACGAACGAATTGTCACCCCACCGATCAACAGCGTACGTGATGAGCTCAGGGATGGTTTCATACGGTAGCTCGGTTGGGTCCGTGTTAGTAATCATCATAGTTATTTCAGGAGTTCTCTAGCAATAATGTTCTTTTGGATTTCCGAGGTTCTTCCGTGTCTGCTCGCACTCAGTCGAGGTACGCCGAGAGGGTAAACGTTGGCAAGCTGTCGTCTCTACTACTTGACACTGTACCATTTTAAAAATAATCAAAACATTAATCTATACTCTACCGTTATAAGATATTCAGCTATGTCAAGTGATTACAATGCGCTAAATAGCCGAAGGAGACAATTCTTAAAACTGGGCGCTTCAGCTGTTGGGGCCGCAAGTTTAGCTGGATGTCTGGGCAATGGAGACGAAACAGAGGAATTCGAATTTAGCATCGCGTCGCCTGCCCCGCCTGAGGACTATTCTTCCCAAATAGCGATTGAATTTGCTGAAAATGTTGAGGAACGAACTGACGAGAGAATCACTGTTGAAGGCCAGTATGGGACGCTAGGGGGTGAAGAAGACATCATAGAAGCACTTGTTGCTGGCTCAGTTGATATGACCATGAACACGTACGGTGTAATGGCCCAGCAATTTTCCAGAGAGCACGGGTTCTTGGGCTGTCCGTTTGTCATCCATGATCGAGAGCATTTCGAGTTCATGAAAGATGAATTCGTATTCGGAGAGGAGCGTGGATTGGACGCAGCCCTCCGGGAGGATCCAGGACTTACCATCCTCGGGACGGTGTTCCGTGGCAACCGGAGCGTCTTCTCGAACCAACCGATCCGTGGACCTGAGGATTTCCAGGATTTATCGCTGCGTGTTATCCAGGCCGACCCGTGGATTGAAGTGTTCAGTGAACTTGGTGCTGACCCGACCGCAATTGCATTTGACGAGCTGTTTTCATCGCTGGAAACTGGTGTGGTTGATGCAGGTGAGGCGAACGTCTCGTTTTTCTTCTTCTTGAGCTTTGACGAGGTCACCAACCATTTCTCCTTGACGGAACACAAACCGTCTCATCTAATTTACCAGGCAAACCTGGCCTGGTGGGAAGAGCTGGCCGACGAAGACCAAGAGCTCATCCAGGAGGCGCTTGACGATGCATTTGATTGGGGTCTGGACCAGCTGGACGAACAAGAAGAAGAGGAGTTCCAGAGACTCGAAGAGGATCCGGACTTTACGCTCGTGAGGGATGTTGATAGAGCGGCGATTTTTGAGGCCGCAGATCCCGCTGTAAGACGGCTTTTTGACGAGCTGTGGCTCGGTAGTTATGATGAGATTGTCGGAGATTACCCGAACACTGTCTTTTAGCAACCAATAGATGAAATCCAGACTGAACTACTCGAAAAAAATCAAAAAAATTAAACAGCTATCCGACTCATCCGCTACAGTCTTGGAACTAGTGGGTGTCCTGTTACTGTCGGTAATACTCGGGTTGACACTGCTTCAGGTAGTGATTAGAGAGTTGCCATACTCTGTGGTCTGGACCGAAGAGTTGGCACGGTTCACATTAATCATTCTAACGTTTGTCGGTATGCCCTACGCTATGAAACAACAGGAAGATATCTCTCTCAGACAGATAATCGAAAAACTGCCGTTCAAGTACTGGAAGCCCTTCTTTATCATCTCAAATATCCTGGTGGTTGTACTGTGCGTAGTTTTGATTCTATCGGTCTATTCCATCGCTCCACGGACGATAAACCAACGATTAGTAACGTTTCGGCTCTTTGCGCAAGGTCACGCTCACATCGTGTTAGGGCTTGGTTCGTTCTTGACTATCCTCTACGCCATCGAACACACGTATGACCTCTGGAACGCAGATGAGGAGACGGAACTACAGGATGACGAAACGAACGAATCCGATGAGACTATGGATATCGTATAATGAGTGAGATGATTCTGATATCAGCGTCATTTTTTCTCATACTATTAGCGTTGTATGTGGTCGGCGTTCCCGTTGGATACTCGATTGGATTGACGACGCTTTTACTGATGGTTTTACCGTTCGGGATCGATCTGAATCTGATGATCTTTGCCCAGCATTTCTACCTCGGACTGAATAGTTTTGTTCTCTTGGCCGTCCCACTGTTTATTTTGGCAGGACGATTCATGAATGAGATGGGTATGACTGAGGATATATTTAATCTTGCTGAAAGTTTGGTCGGCTCAATCAGAGGTGCGATTGGACACGTGAATATCATCGTCAGCATGATATTTGCGGGGATGAGTGGTTCAGCGCTGGCGGATGCTGCCGGTCTTGGCACAATCGAATATGAGGCTATGACGGAGAGAGGATATGATAATAGAACCGCAGTTGGCATTACAGGCGCTTCTGCGACAATTGGTCCAATTATCCCGCCCAGCATTGCGTTCATCCTGTATGGTTCGTTAGCAGAGGAGTCAGTCGGCGCTCTATTCATTGCTGGAATCGTTCCTGGGGTGTTGATGGGTCTGTCACTGATGGCCACAATTCTGATACTGAGTTATACTCAAGAGTCCGGTATTGGACGCACAACGCCGTTTCACTTTGGACGGTTTGTGAAATCGTTGTTAAAAGCGATCCCAGCACTGTTTGCACCTGTAATAATTATCGGTGGGATCTTTTTTGGAGTGTTCACACCGACTGAGGCAGCTGGGGTTACCTGTGCGTACGTATTATTGATAGATGTCGTCTATTATAAGAATCTAGACCTCTCTACGACGTATGATGTCATGAAAGATACGTTTGCTGACACGGCTGTTATTATGGTTATCATCGGGTTAGCAAATGTGTATGCGTTTCTTCTGACTATTGCAGGCGTCCCGGCATTCCTCACGTCCAGCCTGTTGGGTGTTACCGAAAGCACACTCATCATAACGATTCTGTTGGTGGTTGTCTTGCTCATTCTGGGAACATTTATCGAACCGATTGCGCTGATAATGATAACTGTCCCAATTCTCGCACCAAGTTACGCTGCACTCGGTATTGACCCAATTGCATTTGGGGTCATTATGGTACTTGCGCTGACGATCGGGTTAATCACTCCGCCGCTAGGTATGATTCTGTTCGTCCTTGAACGGGTTACTGATCTGGAGTTACTGGATATATTCAAGGGAGTACTGCCGTTTTATATTCCATTATTGACAATACTCGCTACAATCATCTTCTATCAGGAGTTGATTCTCTTCTTACCCAGATTAGGAGGGCTACTCTGAAGTTAACGAGCTTCAACGAATCCCTGATGGGCCCAGTATATACCGGTCGATGGGACGGTTGGCAGTTCTCACACGGCACGAACGCGTCGAGACGGCTCGCGAACACGACCGTTACGACGGACCGGGTGATTATGGAACAAGATAGTTCCGACACCGAGTGGGAAACGACGACCTGCGACGGGGGCCACTTGTTCGTCTCCGATGCCGAGGACCTGCTCCGTGAGAGGTACTTTCAGTAGGAACGTGGACGGCGGACTATCGGCTACTCCGCCTCGTCATCGTGAGTACGACGGGGTTGTTCTGTGGGAGTGTTCTGTCCCGCTGCGTGACTTGCTGGTCACCGACCCCACGTTCGGTGAGCGTCTCGTGTCGACCGGACGACGGATATTTCTCCCAGAGTGATTGTTGTTTTCAGCCCACGACCACAGCGTTCTATTAGTTGAACGATAAAATAGTAAAATATATGGAATATATGGGTATCGTCTATCGGAGGAAACCCAATTTCTGGAAAATACATCAAAATATTGGCTAAAATTGGGTATGCAGCGCGAGCACGAATGTTGCTGGCGACAGACCAGTTCGGTCAAACTCCCAAAATTGGTTTAATTGGTGTTAAATTAGCGAAATCTGCGTTTATGGTTATCTATCTATAACCCGAAGGATGTCCATTGTTAACATGTAGTAGCGGAATAGAAATGCCCACCGAACTCTCAGAACCCGAAATGTTCGTATTGCTTGCCAAACGACGACGTCGACAATTAATAAAAATATTATATAATTCCAGTACGCCTCTCACGGCAATCGAGTTAGCCAGGCGCATTGGGGATCGCGAGTACGAAAACCCCTCAGCGGAAGAGTTGAGGGAAATTCACATCGCTCTCTATCATACCCATATCCCTCGGCTCGAAGAATCTGCTGTAGTGGAGTACGACGAGAAGATGGGGACTGTCAGTCCCGGACGAAACTTCAGTATCCCCCTTCGCTTTTTGGAGAGTGTGCGGGAAATAGACCTGCCCTGGTCTGACGAGTAACACACTCTCGTTTTCTCAGGTTCACACTTCGACGTTCGATAGGAGGAAAAAATGCCAATATTGTCCGGGGAGGGTTTGTCGCATCACCACACACAAAATATTTACCAGTAGACTTATCAAACAACTGTATGGTAATTTCGACCCTCCAGACGAGACACACTACCATCTAGAACTAGCTGTCCGCCCTGGCTGCCAGTCGCCCCACCGCTCCGCCCCTCTCGGCCGTAACGTAGGTGTCGCCATCGTTGTGGCCAAACGGCTGTCAGGCGACTCAGCCGTCGGCAAGCGCTGCTCTCCAAATCCCGTAGTCCACGTATCAGCCCCCCTCCACGATGCCCACCCAGATTCGCCCCCTGCTCTCTCGGATTCGCACCTCTACGAGTAGTTATCTCCGTGCCCGTCTCGCAATCGACACGCGGTCGCTCGCACTCTTTCGACTGCTCCTTGGTCTGATTGTTCTCCTGGATATCCTCCTGCGAGTCCGACATCTCACCTACTTCTACACCAACGAGGGCGTCGTCACGGCCGCACACACGCTCGACGGCGAGTTTGCGCTCTCGCTGTTTCACCTCTCGGACGACCCGGCGTTCGCGGCGGTGTTCTTTTTGCTCTACGCGCTCGTCGCCGTCCAGTTCCTCCTCGGGTGGCACACACGAATTGCGACCGTCCTCCTGTTCGTGTTCGTGGTCTCGCTGCACCACCGGAACCCGCTGGTCCTGAACTACGGTGACAGGCTGCTGCGGTTGCTGTTGCTGTGGGCGATTTTTCTCCCGCTTGGTGAACGCTGGTCCGTCGACGCTGTACGGCGTGGTCGGTCGCCTCGGCCGCAGGTAGCTGGCCTCGCCAGCGCAGTCATCCTCTGTCAGGTCGCAGGTCTCCACCTGGCGAACGGCTACCACAAGACGACTGAGGGCGTCTGGTCCAACGAACCGGCGGTCGCGTACATCCTCGGGCGGGACCACACGACGTATTTCTTCGGCAACGTCCTCCGCGAGTTTCCGACGATGTTACGCGCCGCCAGCCTGCTGTGGGTGTTCGTGCTGGTGTCCGCGTGGGCGCTGCTCGTCCTTCAGGAACGCGAACGGACCGCGTTCGTCGCGCTGCTCGTCGGCTTTCACGTCTCGATGCTCCTGACGCGACCGATGAGTATCGCCCCGCTGGTCGCAATCGCCGGGCTCTTGCTGTTTCTACAGTCCACTTTCTGGCGAGATATCGCGTCACTGACCTCCGCACTCGGCATCAGGCCGTGGTACACCCACGCACGTGAGCGCGCAGTCGGTCTCGGTAGCTCCCTCCCGACGCGGTCGATTCCTATCGGCGGGTTCCCACGACTCCGACAGGGGGTCTACGCTGGTGGACTGGCAGTTGCCGTGACTATCGTTTTGCTCGCCCCCGCGGCTGTGGGGCTGGCCGGGTTCGCCGGGGATGGCCCGCTCCCAGACCACTCCGACGAGGTCGAGGCGCTCGCTGGTCCGGCGGAGACGGCCTCAGACGCGCTCTACGTGTGGCAGTCCTCGTGGGGGATGCACTCCAGTCCGTCCCCCACGGACCGGTACTACGTCTTCGCTGCGGAGACGACCGACGGCGAGTTTCTCGACGTCTACAACGACCGCTCGCTCGATTTCCAGCGCCCGTCCGAGACGCTGTCCGGACACTACGAGAGCCACCGGCATCGGAAACATCTGGCCGAAGTCTGGCGGGACGAGGAGGGCGACTTCGAATCGGCGCTCGGGAGTTACGTCTGTGACTCGTGGAGTACAGCGCACGATGCGGACCTCGCCTACCTCAACGTGTACGTCGTCATCGAATCCTTCGACCGCAACTCGCTGACGACGCCGGACGAGCGCGACAGGCTCTTCCACCACATCGCCAGCCACAGCTGTACCGGCAAGGAGCCGTCGCTACTCGAACCGGAAGACGGCGGCGAACAGTTCACGCGAACCGGGCAACTGGACTCCGACTGAGCAGTCTCGAGTCCTGCTGACACCGTCTTCCTCCGAGAACTGGAATCGGCCGACCGACCGGCACGTCACACTGTTACTTCGTACCACGAAGCATTCTGTACGAAATTCGAAATCACCTTTCGACTTTCGTATTATTTCGTGGGGCTTATTACGATGTACGGACTTCCACCGGTAATGACAGAGGGAGAAGACCGGACAATCCTGCTCATCGGGTCTGGCCCGATACAGATTGGACAGGCGGCAGAGTTCGACTATTCTGGGGCTCAGGCCTGCCGAGCGCTTCGAGAGGAGGGCGCGCGCGTCGTGCTGGTCAACTCGAACCCGGCGACCATCATGACCGACCCCGACATGGCCGACGAGGTATACATCGAGCCCATCAACACCGAGGCAATCGCCGAGATTATTCGGAAGGAACAGCCCGACGGCGTCATCGCCGGACTCGGTGGACAGACCGGACTGAACGTCACTGCCGAGCTTGCTGAGGAAGGCGTGCTGGAGGAACACGACGTCGAGGTCATGGGGACTCCCCTCGATACGATTTATGCGACCGAGGACCGCGACCAGTTCCGAAAGCGGATGCAGTCCATCGGTCAGCCGGTTCCACGCTCCGAAACTATCGAGGACATCGACGAACTCGAGGATGCCGTGAATTCTGTTGGTGGTCTGCCGGTCATCATGCGGACGACGTACACGCTCGGCGGCGCAGGGTCGGGCGTCATCGGCGAGATGGACGAGCTGCGCGAGTCCGTCCGCAGGGGTCTGAACCTCTCGCGGGACAACCGCGTGATGATTACTGAATCTATCGACGGCTGGATAGAACTCGAGTACGAGGTGATGCGCGATGCCGACAACTCCTGTATCATCATCTGCAACATGGAGAACATCGACCCAATGGGTATCCACACCGGCGAGTCCATCGTGGTCACACCATCGCAGGTCATCCCCGACGAGGGTCACCAGGAGATGCGTGACGCCGCGCTCGAAGTCATCCGCGAACTCGGCATCCAGGGCGGCTGTAATATCCAGTTCGCCTGGCACGACGACGGCACGCCCGGCGGGGAGTACCGCGTCGTCGAGGTCAATCCCCGCGTCTCCCGCTCGTCTGCGCTGGCCTCGAAGGCGACTGGCTACCCCATCGCCCGCGTGACGGCGAAGGTCGCACTCGGCAAGCGCCTCCATGAAATCGAGAACGAGATTACGGGCGAGACCACTGCTGCCTTCGAGCCTGCTATCGACTACATCGTGACCAAAGTCCCGAGATGGCCCAAGGACAAGTTCCCCGAGGTCGACTTCGAACTCGGGCCGGCGATGAAATCGACTGGCGAAGCGATGGCTATCGGCCGAACGTTCGAGGAATCTTTGCTCAAGGCGCTTCGCTCCTCGGAGTACGACCCCGCGGCCGACTGGAGCGAAATCTCCGACGAAGAGCTCGAACGTGACTTCCTCGAATCGCCGACGCCGGACCGACCCTACGCGATGTTCGAGGCGTTCGAGCGCGGCTACTCCGTCGAGGATGTCGTCGAGCTGACCGAGATTCGGGAGTGGTACGTCGAACGCTACAAACGCGTGACTGAGGCCGCTCGCGCAGCGAGCGAGGGCGAGTTCGGAACGGCTGCCAGCGCCGGATTTACCGATCAGGAGATTACCGCTCTCGCGGGTGGGGAGTTCAACGACACGCACGCCTCCTGGCTGCCGGACTCGCTGCTTGATGAGCGCGGAACTGTCGAGGGAAGTGCGGCGACCGACGGCGGTGCTGCCGTCACGGTCGACGAAGTCGACGGACAGACCGTGGACCGCGACTTCAAGCTCGTCGACACCTGCGCCGGGGAGTTCGCAGCCTCGACCCCGTATTACTACTCTGCCCGCGACCCGATCTCGGAGTTGGCCCGTGACGAGCTGATGGTCGACCGGGACGTCGAGAGCGTGGTCGTCGTCGGCGGCGGCCCAATCAGAATCGGGCAGGGCGTCGAGTTCGATTACTGTTCGGTGCACGCCATCCGTGCGCTCCGTGAGATGGGCATCGACGCCCACGTCGTCAACAACAACCCCGAAACGGTGTCGACGGACTACGACACCTCCGACGGCCTCTTCTTCGAGCCGATCACCGCCGAAGAGGTCGCAGACGTCATCGAGGCCACCAACGCTGACGGTGTGATGGTCCAGTTCGGCGGCCAGACCAGTGTCGACATCGGCCGCCCCCTGGAGGACGAACTCGAGCGCCGCGGGCTCGACTGCGAGGTGCTCGGCACCTCGGTCGACGCGATGGACCTCGCGGAAGACCGCGACCGCTTCAACAAGCTGATGGACGAACTCGGCATCGCGCAGGCCGAGGGAGCCACCGCGACCAGCAGGGAAGAGGCGCTCGAGTTGGCCCACGAAATCGGGTATCCGGTGCTCGTCCGCCCATCCTACGTGCTCGGCGGCCGTGCGATGGAGGTCGTCTACAACGACGAGGACCTCGAAACGTACATCGAGGAAGCAGTTCGGGTCTCCCCCGAGAAACCAATCCTCATCGACGAGTTCCTCGCCGACGCGGTCGAACTCGACGTGGACGCGGTCTCGGACGGCGAGAACGTCCTCATCGGCGGCGTGATGGAACACGTCGAGACGGCTGGAGTTCACTCCGGTGACTCCTCCTGTATGATACCGCCTCGTTCGCTCGGTCGAGATATCAACCGCCGCGTCCGCGAGGTCGTCGAAGACATCGCCACCGCGCTCGATACGGTCGGTCTGTTGAACGTACAACTGGCAGTCAAGAACGGTGAGGTGTACGTCCTCGAGGCGAACCCACGCTCCTCTCGTACTGTGCCGTTCGTCTCGAAGGCCACAGGCGTCCCGATTGCGAAAATTGCGGCCAAAGTCATGGCGGGGGCCACCCTCGAAGAGCTTGACTACGAGGAACAGATTCCCGAGCAAGTCAGCGTCAAGGACGTCGTCTTGCCGTTCGACCGCCTGCCTGGCAGCGACCCACGGCTTGGCCCGGAGATGAAATCGACCGGCGAGGTGATGAGCACTGCGGACACGTTCGGCAAAGCCTATCAGAAAGCCCAGATGTGCATCGGAAAGCCCATTCCACTCGAGGGCACTGCGGTCGTCGACCTGCCCGTGGTCGGGTTCAGCGAGTTCTTCGACGTGAAGGACATCGACGAGTTCGAGGATATCGAGGCGGTCAAGCGGGCGTTGCGTGACGGTGAAATCGACCTCGTCCTCTCGCGCCAGCGGGAGCTACTCGAGGTCTGTGTCGAAGAGACCATCACCTACTTCTCGACCATTGAGAGCGCGCAGGCAGCACTCGAGGGTATCCGTCACGCCGACGAGCCGATAGACGTCAAGCCGATAGACCGGCGGCCAAAGCTACAGGAGTACTGGGGCCAGCCGAAAACCCGCGAGGACCTCCGCACACAGATAGAGTCGCTCCGAAGCGTCGCGGATGCGGGCTACCTCGATGCGATGAACGCCGAGGGCGGTGACCTCGCGGAGTTTGTCGACGCGCTGGATACGGTCATCGAGACCATCGACAACTCGGTCCTGTTGATGGAGGCGAGCACAGGCGACCTCCATCATCTTGATGGCATTCGGGAGATGCTGGTCGACCACGGCTACGACCCCCGCCTGGCGAGCGAGCTACCCGACGTAGACGGTCGACCTGCCGAGGAGAAACGTGCCATCTACATGATGCTCTCGAAGTTCGCTATCCTCGTCGATTACGACTCCTCGCGACGCCTCTCGGAGTACGAGACGGCCAAGGCACACAACAACGTGCTGGCATATCTCGTTCCCCAGGAGAGCGAGCGACAGACGACGCACATGATTGGTGGTCACGAGGACGGCAACCTCGACCACATCCGCAAGTTCGAGTTCGAGGACGACCCGGCAGAAGTGCTCGACGAGGCTGTAAGCTGGGCGGAGTCGGTCGTCGAACGACGACGCGAATCGACCCGAGACCGCCTCCCCTGGAGTCGGTAACACAACGCACGGTTAGAACACGTACTCCATCAGGAGTTGTTCGACCAGCCCCTGGCGGCGGGCGTCGTGGGTCTGGACCATGATGGCCGTGCAGTCGACGCTGTCGACAAGTTTGTTCGCAGTTCCACCCCCAATCCTCTCGAGGGGACCACTGCGGCTGACGCCGGTGACCAGCAGGTCGGCGTCGCCGACGAATCGGACGACACCACCCAGTGGGTCGTCGGTTTCGAGCACCGTCGAGCGGGCGGGCACTGTCAGGATGGAGATGAGGTCGTTGTGGTAGACTTCGGCTGACTCCCGTCGGCTCTCCGGTGCGTCTTCGGGAAGCGCCTGGATGAGGTTGAGTTCCGCACCGGTCTCTTCGGCGATAGCATCCGCAATGAGGAGCTTCAGAGGGTCGTACGGGGCACGGCCGCGGTTGGCGACGGCGATTTCTTCGATTCCGTTGAATCCGCGGTCCTCGATGAGAGCGACGTCACAGGGAGCGTTCTGGAGCAGCCACTCTGTCTCCGACCGGCCCAGCAGTCGGTTGATGTTCTCGGTTGCCTGTCGCTCCAGAAGAAGGAGGTCGACCTCCTCGTACGTCGCGAAGTCGACGATTGCCTGCTTGTGGTCCTCGCTGTTGATGTTCCGGTACTGGATACTCGCCCCGTACTCCGTAGAGAGCTCCGAACTCTCGTTGTCGGTGTCGGGAATCCCGGTCCCTCCCGAAGCCATCGTCTGCGGCTTCTCAACGGGATACCAGTCAGGGCGCTCGTCGGGGCCGTCGGGAATCCATTCGGGAATGGCGCCAGCCGAGACCTGGGCGTGCTCTTCGGTGAGCACGTGGTTCGGGATGTTCAGGAACTCGACCACGGAGACGACCGTGCTCCGGAGGCGGCCGAGGTCGGCGGCAACTCTGAGCATGTCCCGCTGGGCGTCCGTCGACGTGTGCTCGGTGATGGCGACGAGGACGTCGTACTCACGCTCGGACGCGAAGAGGTCACGGGTGCGCTCGACTGCAGACTCGCCAACGCTCTCGCGAACTCCTGCCGTCGCAGCTCCCTCTCGGTCGACGCGCTCACGGACGTACGTGTAGTAGTACACGATCGATATCCCGGTAATCAGGGCCGCTCCCGCCAACGGGACCGTGCCGATTTGCGTGAGGACGAGGAACCCGCTAGCCATCCCGAACAGCTGCATCCACGGATACAGCGGCGCGACGAATGCAGGGTCGTACTCTTCGATTGCCCCCTCGCGGAAGCCGATGAGTGCGAGGTTCACCAGAATGAACACGATAATCTGGAACGCACTGCCGAACTTGGCGACCTGGTCGATTGGCAGAAACGCGATCATCACGAGCAACATTCCCCCGGTCACGCCGACGGCGAACGCCGGAGTGTTGAACCGTTCGCTCACTTCCTCGAACTTCGGCGGTGCAAGGTCGTCACGGGCCATCGCGAAGGGGAACCGCGAGGCAGAGAGCAGGCCGGCGTTGGCCGTCGACGCGAGCGCCATCAGGGCCGCGATGACCACTGCGACGACGCCGACCGTTCCGAACGCCTGATCGGCCGCAATCGCCATGATTGCACCCTCCCCGCTGTCGTCTAGCTGCCCGTCGGCAATCGCCCCCTCGACGTCGACGATACCGATTGCGACGTAGACGATTGCGACGTACAGGACGGTGGTAAACATCAGCGAGCCAATCATCGCTCGTGGAATGACTCTGTCCGGATCTTTCACCTCCTCGGCGACAGCGGCAATTTTGATCACACCGGCATACGAGATGAACACGAGGGCAGTCGCCGCGAGAAAGCCCGGCTCGCCGACCGAGAACGCTCCGTCGACCTGTGCGGGCTCGATGTCGCTGAATCCGCCGGCGACGAAGACGGCCATCACGACGACCATCACTCCGACGATGACGAACTGTAGTCCGCCAGTACTCGACGTGCTCACGATGTTGATTGCGATGAATACGAGCGCAAGAGCCAGTGCCAGCGGGATGATTGGGTCCCCAAAGAGGGGGACCGAGATGTCCTCGAGCGCTGGCAACACGAACACGACATACGGCGCGCCACCGATCAGCGCCAGCGCGCCCTTGAACGCGAGCATGAACCAGTTACCAATACCTGCAATCGTTCCGAATAGCGGCCCCATGCCACGCTCTACGAAGACGTACGACCCACCATCTTCTGGCATCGCTGTCGCCATCTCCGAGGCCGACAGGGCCGCTGGCAGAATAAGCACTGACGCGACGAGAAACGCGGCGACAACTGACGGCCCTCCTACCTCCATGTACGCCAGACCGGGAAGGATGAAAATTCCCGAGCCAACCATCGCTCCGATTGCGATCGCTGTCGTCGCAGGGAGGCCGAGGTCGCGTTTCAGTCCGGTCGGCATCTCCGTTCTCGCGTGTATCGCCTACTTGCGCTCAGTAATACGGTCATCTCAATTGTATTCTGATTTCTGCCGGTGGTGGTGTCTGCCCTGCGCCGTGCCGGAGCGAAATTCAACTCTGCTGTTCGTGCCAGCTGTTGTCCGGGTATCAGTCGTCCGCGGGAGCGGCATCCGATCCCGGTCTCGTCGACCCGTACCTGATGCCGCCAGTGATTGCTTCACCCTCCTTGACGAGGTACAGCATGATGAGCAGCGTCACGATGTACTTCGTGATGATGTCGAGGATGCTGTAACCCCAGGAAGTGAGTCCGACTTCGAGCAGCGCGAACCCTTCGACGCCGAGCGCCCAGAGAATCGGGTAGCCGAACCAGCCGATGACGGTCAACCACTTCAGCGTGTTGAAGATGTCCGACGTTCCGGTCGCCGCCGCGTCGCTGGTCCACTCGGCGAAGATGATGTAGACGATGACGAGGAAGAAGAGACTGCTGATGACGAACCACCACCAGCGCATGAGGAGCGAGGACGTGGTCAACGCAGCAGCGAGTCCCGTTACACACATCGCGATGGTGAACGCGATGGAGGTGAAGATTTTTGTCCAGTTCGAACCCGCGATGAGCCCGAGCGACAGCAGGATAAAGGGCGTCGAGAACGTCCACGTGAGGTACCGACCCCACATCGTGAGAACCTCCTCACCTGCTCTCGGGTGACCGGACGGCATTTCGATGAAACTCAGCGTGAGGCCCGACGTGAGTCCGGTGTAACTCGATATCGAGACGACCGAAATCAGCATCGTCGAGATGGCGATGAGCTTCACTCGCGGGTCTGTCAGGTTCCGCCCCAGATACACGATGGCGAGAATTGTGAACCCCGCGAGCGCGATGTTCACGACGAACGAACTCGCGAGAAGCGGGTCGTCGAAGATGTGCTCGAAAATCTCCCGCTGTGTCATCTCCAGCGGCATAGTGGCCAGCAGCTGTACTAACAGTGAGTCTGTTGGTGTCATGTCTCCACTCACAACTTACACCGTTATTTAAATCAAGACCGTTCCTTACTGGTTTGGGAGACTCTTATATTTTATCTTACACAGTAGAACAAATCCCGTGAGTACCATACGTGGCTGAAAAACGGCCCTGCAGGGCTCTGAGAGGTGTTTATGGTTGGTGAGGAGGACCACAAATAGTATAAAATAAGATAGTTTTTGTGTTCAGAGAGAGCAAAAAACCTGACTAGTCAGTTCGTATCTGGTAACACTTATCCGGCTCTCATCCGTACGTCCTGTTCGTGAACGAGATACACACACTGCTGGTCTCTCGCGAGCAGGACAGCGAGGAGCTCTCGGAGCTACTCACAGACGCGGGGCTGGAGGTGACAGCGGTCGACAGCGCCACCACGGCGGTGGCGATGCTTTCGAAAGAGGAGTTCGACTGTCTCGTGAGCACCTATGCGCTTCCGGGAGACGACGGGCTGGCGCTGTTCGAAGCGGTTCGCTCCATCGACGAACAGACGCCCTTCGTTCTGTATGCGGATGTCGGCGAGGCGGTCGCAAGTGAGGCGTTCACGGCAGGTGTCGACCGGTTCGTCTCGCGCACCGGCGAACGCGCAGCAACACGTCTCATCGAGGAGATTACGGACCTGACGTCGCCGGTAGCAGCGTTACCGAGACAGCAGGACATCTCGGACCACAGCCTGCAGCCGACCGACATCGTCCGGGCAATCGACGAGGCACCTGTCGGCGTCAGCATCTGTGACCCGTCGTTGCCGGATTATCCGCTGGTGTACGTCAACGATGCCTGGGAGGACATAACGGGCTACGCCCGCGAAGAGGTGCTGGGACGGAATCCCCGAATACTGCAGGGGCCGGAAACAGACCCGGAGACAGTGCGAGCGCTCGCGGCTGCCTTCGAGAACGAGCAATCAGTGTCTGTCGAGTTGCGGAACTATCGGCGTGACGGTACACCGTTCTGGAACGAGTTGACGGTGGCCCCTATTCACGACCGAAACGGCGACCTCTCTCTTTACGTCGGGTTTCAGGACGACGTCACCAGCCGAAAGAGCGCCGAACAACTCGCCCAAGAGCGCGCTGCCAATCTCACCGAGGAGAAGCAGGCACTTCGTCGCATCCTGAGCCGAGTCAACGGGCTAGTGAACGAACTCACCCGAATTCTGGTCGAAGAGCAGCGACGGCCGCTCATCGTCCAGCAGGTGTGTGACGAGATTGTCAACACCGATGGCTACGTCGCGAGCTGGTTCGGCTCGGTGAGTCCACCGGGAGACGAACTCGAACTCGAAGCGAGAGCCGGTGTCTCCTGGGACAGCCCTTCGTCGATATCCATCGAATCCGTCCCGGACGTCGTTCAGGCGGCTATCGATTCCGGTGAGTTACAGCTGTGTTCGGTCGAAGACCCGGAAGCAGAGTTTCTCACCCCGGCGTCGATGGACGCGAGACGGCTCGTCGTCGTCCCTATCGTCTACGGCGAGAAGGTGTACGGTGTACTCGGGGTCTACGGCGAGGGAGTCAAAGCGCTGGACCGCCGCGAACAACAGCTGTTCGCCTCTATCGGAACGATGATTGCAACCCGTCTGAACGCTATCGAGACGACGCAGATTCTCGCCACAGACACTGTCGTCGAAGTGAAAATCGCGGTAAAAGACGAGACGTTCCCCCTCGCTGCAGTTGCCAGTGCACTCGATAGCGAGGTGGAGTACATCGGGATGACGAGCGACAATGGCACAGACGAACTGTTCCTGAACGTGTCGGGGTCTGCTGATGTGGCCGAGGTCTCAACCTTGCCTGTCGTCGAGAGCGTCCGGAACATTTCGAGGACCGACAGCGCGTACACATTCGCAGTCACTGTCGAGTCAGCCTCGCCGTTCACTGATCTCGCAGATTACGGGGCCGCCGTTACCAGTGCGAGTGCCGAACCAGGGCGAGCGACGCTGGTCGTCGAGCTTCCACCGGAGTACGACGTCCGTTCGATACTGGCGGTGTTGGAGGACCGCTACGACCACGTCGAACTCCGTTCTCGGCGTGAGGAGAAAGCCCGAAGTCGAACCGACCACGAACTCGCATCCGGTGTCGAACAGCGTCTGACAGAGCGACAGCGGACAGCCATCGAGGCGGCACACATGAACGGGTACTTCGAGTGGCCACGACCGACTGACGGCACAGCAATTGCCGAGACGATGGGTATCACCCGCCAGACGTTCCACCAGCACCTGCGAGAAGCCCAGCGAAAGCTCGTCGACGCCTACATCGAGCAGTCCTCCAGCGACACGCGAGACCGGGAGACTCTTTCGCAGAAAGCGTGAGAGGGCTCACTCCTCATGTCGTCACCGCACCACATCCAGCACTCAAGCCACTCTCTCGTCGACGCGCGTCGAAAATAACACGTACGACCCTATGAGAGCTCCACACTCTCCCACGGGACGGCCGGCTGTCCCGTGGTGATTCTTCCCTGACTAGTTTGGCACGAAGCTATTATGGACGCCACTGCTAGCTGTGAGTATGCACCCACCTCGTCGCGGCAAACGCCAGCTCCGTCCCTCCGGTGAGTGTCAGCTTCGCTGTTCGGGTCACTACTCCGACGTGGCGACCATCACGCTATTCGAGCCATGATACCCCCGGAGACGTACCTCCAGTTCCACCTCGTCTTCACCTTGCCGGTGATAGCGGTGCTGCTGGTGGTCTCCTGGTGGCGTGGGACTGCTCTCGATGGTCCCGTCCCGGTGGCCGGGATGGTCGTCATTCTGGTCCTCGCTGTGGTCTATACGATGCCGTGGGACAACCTGCTCATCGAGGCGGGCGTCTGGTGGTACGGAGACGGCGTAGTCTGGCACACAGTGTGGGCGGCACCGGTCGGCGAGTACCTGTTTTTCGTGATTCAGCCGATACTGACTGTTCTCTTTCTCTGTCTGCTGTCGATACCGACCGACACGGACCTTCGGCTCTCGCTCCGTGACCGCCTGCTTGGCGTGCTCGCTGGGGTGGGCGTGAGCGTGGTCGGTGTCGTCTTGCTGCTCTCGGGCGACTCCTGGCTCTACTTCGCCTCTATGCTGGTATGGGCCGGACCCGTACTTGCTATCCAGTGGGGGTTCGGCTGGACGCATCTCTGGCGTGCCCGCCGCCCCGTCGCCATCGCGATTGTCGTGCCGACCCTGTACCTCTGGGTTGCCGACTGGAGTGCCATCTCCCTTGGTCTGTGGACCATCTCGGAGACGTACACTATCGGTGTCGCGCCGTTTGGCTTCCCGTTCGAGGAAGCGTTTTTCTTCTTCATAACCAACGTTTTTGTGGTGCAGGGATACGTCCTCTACCTCTGGCTCGTGGCGCAGTGGTCGACGGTGACGAGCACACAGCCGTTCGCTCGGTACTCACAGTACCTGTCTCCGGGTTCGAACGCATCCAACTCCAGTGACTGATGACCGAACGCGTGCTCGACTCTCGCCGAGGGCTTGTTTTCCTGACCGCCGTCCCTGGATGGGCTGTTCTTGGGATAGTCACGCTCGCCTTTGCTTCCGGCCTCTCGCTTCCGCTTACATACCAGTTTATCCCACTCGTTGCCAGTGTCGTCCTGTTCGGCCTGCCCCACGGCGCGGTCGACCACCTCGCACCCACGAGAGTCCGCGGCCGACCGGCGAACCGACGCTCACTGGCCGCGGTGGGACTGCTGTACGCAGTTCTCGGTGGACTGTACGCCGCGGTCTGGTTCGTCGCACCGGTCTGGGCGTTCGCCACCTTCATCCTGTTGACGTGGCTACACTGGGGCCAGGGCGAGGTCCACTCGCTCGTTGCATTGCTGGATGTCGGCCACCTCAGGACGCCCGTCCAGCGAGCAATAACTGCGCTCGCTCGCGGGACGCTCCCAATGCTCGTTCCACTCGTCGCTTTTCCCGAACAGTACCGACTCGTCGCCGAGACGCTGGTCGGATTGTTCGCGGCGCCGACGCTGGGCTGGGCCGAGGCGGCGTTTACACCTACCGGTCGCCTCGTGGTTGCGATGCTCGTCGCCGGCCTGCTCACCATCTCGCTCACGCTCGGGTATGCCCGTGCCCCCGAACGCCGCGACTGGCTGGTCGACACGTCCGAGGTCGTCCTGCTGGGTTCGTTTTTTGCTCTCGTCCCGCCGATTCTCGCGGTTGGCCTCTATTTTACGTGCTGGCACGCGCTCCGGCACATCGGCAGGCTACTGGCTATCGACCCGGCTGCCAGACGAATGCTTTCCGAGAGCCGATACGCTAGCGCACTCGGTCGGTTCGCCCGGGACGCTGCGCCGCTGACTGTATTGTCGCTTGTCTTCCTCGCTGTCTTCTACTGGCTCGTTCCGGTGACGCCTGGCAGCGTCTCCGAGTGGGTCGGCCTGTATCTCGTTCTCGTCGCGGCGCTGACTCTCCCTCATGTGGCCGTCGTTACGTGGCTCGACTATCAGCAGGACGTCTGGACGAGATGCCCCGCACTACTGACTGAGCGGCTCCCTCGGTAGCAGCACATCCCGCTGCGTTTTAGTACTCGCCGACCATCCAGCGACATATGCGACTCATCGTCGGCGTCGACGGGAGCGAGAGTGCGATGGCTGGGCTTGAAGAGGTAGTCAGCCGCTCGCGAGAGGCCGGTGACGAGGTGACTGTCGCCGTCTATAGCACCGACGACTCCCTTTCGGACACCGAGAAAGTTGTCCGCGACCGCCTCGACGCGCTCGGGTTCGATGCCGCCGTCGAGACGATACCTTCGAACCCGGGGAGCCGGCTCATCGAACTCGCCGAGACCGAAGGCTACGACCGTATTGTTCTCTCGGGCGGACAGACGAGTCCGCTCGGCAAGATACAGCTCGATAACGTCGTCGAGTTCGTCCTGTTGAACTCCCACACCACGGTGACTCTCGTCCGATGACAGCACGTTTCCCCGACGAACCGGTTGACGGATTCCCTGCGCCGCCGCGAACGGTCACCGACCGGAAAGGCCGAGAGATAGCGATTCGACAGGCCTTCGATGAAGACGTTGACGCCCTCACCGAGATGTACCTGGCGTTCGACCCAGAGGACCGGGCACAGGGGATTCCGCCCGGCGACGAACGACGTATCCGCGAGTGGCTCGACGTCGTGACGGGCGAGGAGACGTTGAACGTCGTTGCCGCCCACGAGGGCACGCCGGTCGGGCACGTCATGCTCGTCCCCGACCAGCACGAGGCCTACGAACTCGCCATCTTCGTCCTGCAGGCCTACCAGGGTGCGCACATCGGTACTGAACTCCTCGAGACGGCACTCGGGCTGGCACAACGCGAGGGTATCGAGCACATCTGGCTGACCGTCGAGCGCTGGAACAGTCCCGCAATCGCCCTCTACAAAAACATCGGCTTTGAGCGGACGGGCGACGACAGCTTCGAACTGGAGATGTCGCTCAGACTGGCATCGCTGGAGTAGTCCAGAGCGGGTTCAGACCGAGAGCACGGGCTGGCTCGCGTATTCGAGCACGTAGAGTGCGGCCTTGCCGACGACTTCGTCGGGGTCGCCAGTGGGCGTCTCCCGGGGGACGACGAGGAAGTCGACATCCAGCTCCTCGGCTACGTCGAGAATGACCGTCCCGGGCGTCTGTCCGAGTTTTGTCGTCGAGAATCCCGATGCACAGGAGAAAGAGAACTGGGTGTCAGTGGCGAGAAGGTCCTTGACGGCGTCCGTGAGCGCCTGCTGTTCCTTGGCAACTGTCATCGGGGAGAGGTCGCCGGCTTCGATGTCACGCATCACCCGGTTGTCGACGAAATGCAGGAGATGTAAGTCCGCACCGTACCGCTCGACGAGCGCCGCGGCGTACTCTGCAGCGCGCTGAGACTCGTCGCTTCCGTCGACCGCCACCAGAACGAGGTCGATATCGTGCGCCATTGCCTGTGACTCGGACTGGCTTCCCAAAAAAGCCGCCGGTCCGACGGACGCGTGAAATCATGCGCCTTTTTATGACGCCGCGGCTATCACGAGATATGTTCGAGACGGTCGTCATCGCGACAGACGGGTCAGAGAGCGCCAGACGGGGGATTCAGACAGCCCTCGACGTAGCCACCCGGTTCGACGCGACCGTTCACGCGGTGTACGTCGTCGACACCAACGAAATCGCTTCCTCGCCGGAGTCGGTTCGCGACCAGCTCCAGGAGGCCATCGAGTCGGCGGGCGATGAAGCCCTCGACGTCGTCCGGGAGGAGGCCGACAGCTTCGGCGCTCCCGAAGTCGTCACTGCCGTCAAGCAGGGGAACCCTGCAACCGAGATTATCGAATACGCGAAAGCGGTCGATGCGGACGTCATCGCGACTGGCACCCGGGGCCGTCACGGTGAACACGCGTTCCTGCTCGGGAGCGTCGCCGAGGCCATCGTCCGGCGCGCGCCCATGCCCGTCCTGACTGTCCGGCAGCTGGAGTAGGGGATGCCAGACTGTTCTGTGGGTTTACTTTTACCGAATAGAGAGTGAACTAGCCGCTCGGTAGCTATGTGAGCTGACCATTCGCTTCGTGGCGAAAGGCGGTGCGCTTCGTGGCGAAAGGCTGCTGTCTCCTGGTTTGGAACCTCGACCCAATCGGCCGTGCACTACGAGTGTTCCGTACTGCATCTGTACTGACCGCTGAAAACAATGTCAATGATAGTAGAGTTCTGTAATCTATGCGTACATAGTACAAATGTAGCGGTCTATGTTCTTTTGAAAGGTGCGGCGACTACAATCTCATTTAGAGAACACGTCCATTACCCTATCAACTTGTGTGGTACTCCAAGATTGTCATTTGAGCGGCTGTGAGCCCACCATTTAATTGTTA
>LKMJ01001082.1_pt1 | contig 23268 bp, 26 predicted proteins | sample 643391 | NCBI WGS metagenome assembly LKMJ01 (sample SAMN04112250, study PRJNA286221) | soda lake metagenome | biome: soda lake; feature: Kulunda Steppe; material: water; isolation source: sample PL-Br10 brine of Picturesque Lake | place: Russia: Kulunda steppe | collected 2010-07
CATCGAGGGCGACGGCACCGACGCCGACGTGCTTGACCGGGCCGGGGCACCCGACGCGAAGACGGTCGTCGCGGCGACGCCTGACGACGACGTCAACCTGCTCGTCTGTCAGCTCGCCAAGACGACGTTCGACGTGCCGAGCGTCGCGTCCCGGGTCAACCAGCCCAGCAACGTCGAAGCGTTCGAATCCCTCGACGTCCGGGCTATCGACCTCTCGATGGCGACCGCGTGGTCGCTGGAGAACGTCCTCGAACGTCCCTCGCTGGCAACGTGGATGAACGAACTCGGCCGGACCGGTGACGTTCAGGAAATCGAAGTAACGGCGGAGGATCTCGTTGGCAAAACGATCGCGGAAGTCAACGCCGAGATTCCCGACGGCTGCATCGTCGGTCTCCTGACCCACGCCGACGGGGAGACGGAGGTTCCCACGGGCGACCACGAACTCCGAGACGGTGACCGGGTGACCTTCATCGGTCAGGTCGATGCAGTCGAGAAGGCGATAAAACGGTTCCATCCCCACGACTGACACCCTTCCCGGGAACGATCAACTGTCATAATACCCACACAAATCAATGGTGTGACGAGGTGGGGTTCACGACGGTGACGGCCATGAAGCGAGCGACGACGCATTTGACAACAGCGGGCCCGAGCTACAGGCCGCCGTCAGAAGCCAGACGGAACGGGACCGTCGTATAGACCGTCGCATTGTCCGCAAGCGCGTCCACTGTCGTGTACTCGTCGACGGCGTGCACGGTCGCGGACCCGAGACCGAATTCGACAGTCGGGACGCCTGCATTTCGCAGGAGTTTTGCGTCGCCCCCGCCGGTCGCACTCCGCCGATAGATGCGGGAATTCGTCACTTTCTCTGCCGTCGAGACAACTGCCTCGACGAGTGGGCTATTCGGCAGTTCAGCAGTCCCGACGCTCCAGGAAACGTCGGCGATGGAGACGCCTTCACAGTCGTCGACGCAGGCTCTGAGGTCCGAGAGTATCTCCCCGGTCGGAACGCCGGGGCTCAGCCGCACGTCCAGTTCTGCCCGGGCCCACGGCGGAACCCTGTTGACTGCGTCGCCCCCTTCGAGCACGCCAAGGTTTATTGAGGGGTACTGGAACAAGTCTCGGGCTGTTTGCTCGCCCATCGTCGGCGCGTAGTACTCCACCGATTCCTCGATAATCGGGCGGTGTGCCGGATCGATGTCCAGCGGTTTCTCACCAAGTCGTCCCCGAATCGTCTCGACCGCCCGGTAGACGCGGTCGATGGCGTTCACACCCAGCACTGGACGTGACCCGTGAGCAGCGTCCCCCTGCCCTTCGAGCGTCAGCCAGATGCTGCCGCGGTCAGCAACCGTCACCGAGTGACGGTTTGCCTTACAGGTCGGTTCGCCGATAACGCAGGCGTCGGCGTCGATGTAGTTTGCCTCAAGCAGTGCGCGGAGTCCGGCGTCACCCGCGACTTCCTCGTCGCTGACGAACGCGAACTGCAGCGTCAGTGGCGGCGTCGTGTCGGTCTCAGCAAACGCTCGAATCGTCTCCAGCATCGCTGCGACCTGCCCCTTCATGTCGGTCGCTCCGCGTCCATACAATCGGTTGTCCATGCGTTCGCCGAGCGGGTCGTAAGTCCACGCATTAGGGTCGAACGGGACTGTGTCTAGATGGCCGTTGTACAGGAGCGTCTGTTCGCGCTCTCCCGGGACCGTGACGAGGAGATTCGGCTTCATCGGGTCGGCAGTGAACCGTTCGACTTCCACCCCGAGTCCGTCGAGTTCCGATTCCAAGTGAGTGACGGCCTCGCCTGTCTCCCCCGGTGGGTTCGACGTGTCTATAGCGAGCAGGTCGAGAGTGCTCTCGACGAGTGACTCGCGGCGGTCGACGACGTACTCAGTGGGTGCAGTACCGGTCATCCTTGGTTCAGTTGCCCTTCAAGTACCTTTGCTGCTGTGAGCACTGGGTCCCAGACAGGGCTGAACGGGGGTGCATACGCCAAGTCTGCGTTCTGGAGTTCTGCGACGGTCATCTCGGCGTGGAGTGCCATCGCGACCGAGTCGATGCGTTTTGCACCTTCGCGACCGACGACACTCCCGCCAAGCAGTCTGCCCGTCCCTTTGTCGGCGAGCAGGGTGACGGTAAGCTCCGCGCCTCCAGGGTAGTAGTGTGCGCGCGTCGGTGCGGAGATAGTGATCGAGACAGGGTTGAATCCAACATCACGGGCGTGCTCCTCGTCGACGATGCCCGTTCGAGCGGCACCCAGGTCGAACGCCTTTACGATGGCTGTTCCGGCGATGTCCCCCACAGGCGTCGGCGAACCGGTGACAGTCTGGCCGATTGCCCGTCCCGCGCGGTTCGCCGTCAACGCTAGCGGGACGTGGTCGGGTTCGCCGGTGACGACGTGTCGAGCCTCTGCGCAGTCGCCTGCAGCGTAGACGTTCTCAAAGTTCGTCCGTCCGAACTCGTCGGTGGCGATTGCCCCAGTCGGGCCGAGTTCGATACCAGCGTCGGCCGCGAGTCCAACGTTGGGTTCGACGCCTACGCCGACGATGGCGATGTCGGCAGGCTCCGAACCGTCTTCGAGGTGGACGCGTTCGACGTGCCCGTCACCTGAGAACCCCGAAACAGCGGTATCGAGCCGAAGTTCGACCCCCTGCTCTCGCAGGTGTTTCTCGACGACCTCGGCTACCGGCTTCCCGAAGGATTGGAGGACGTGAGGGAGCATCTCGTAGATGTACGGTGTGACGCCGCGGGCTTCCAGCGCTTCGGCCATCTCGATGCCCACGTAGCCGCCGCCGACGATGGCCGCCGTCTCCGGCGAATGTTCGGTGACGTACGCCTCTATCTCGCCGGCCTCGTCCATGTCGTGAATCGTGAACACGCCGTCGAGGGCCATCCCGTCGAACGGCGGTTTGATTGCCCGCGCACCCGTCCCGACCAGAAGGTGGTCGTAGGGTTGGTCGAACGTCTTGGTTCCGTCGTCTACGGTGACTGTCCCTGACTCGGGATCGATGGCGACGACTTCGTGTCCGGTTCGCACGTCGATATCGCGCTCGGTGCGGAACTCCTCCGGAGTGATCGTAACGAGATCGTCGAGTTCGTCGACAGCGCCCTTCACGTAGTATGGCATTCCGCAAGCGGCGTAGGACACCCACGACCCCTTCTCGAAGACCGTAACCTCCATTTCGGGGTCTTCGCGTTTCGCCTTGCTCGCCGCGCTCATCCCCGCTGCGTCGCCGCCGATTACCACGAACGTCTCACTCATACTCGATTCTTCGAGGTACATCGGAAAAAGTATTTCGCGTATTTCACAATACTGCAAAATCGGCGTGTGTGCGCTCGTTGGCAGAACTGTGAGTAACCATCCGTACGATTCCGGTAACTAACGGTCCCACTACTACGAACGGAGATCCGACGGCAGAAGGACACTTGTACAGATGCAACTATGCTCACGTACAATTCTGCCTGGTCGAGACCGTACGCAGGATCGCGTCTTTCGATGGTGAAAACCGTCAAAACTTCCTCGCATCATTTCTTTTTCCGATAGGTTGCGCTTGCCAACGAAGAGGTATATATCTCCAGCGATACTACTCCATACTATGGGTAGCTCGAACGTTGCGGACCCGCCATCCGATTCAGTCACACAGCTCCAGGACGAGGGTGCTCTGGACGAGTTCGTTTCGAACGCGGACGCCGCACTCGTGGAGTTTTACACCGAAGGTTGTGGCATCTGCCGAAGTATGGAGCCGGTTTTGAGCAACCTCGCCCGTGAACTGGACGTCGCAATCGGAACCATCAATCCGCGTGAGGACCCTCCACTCGTCGAACAGTACGATGTCCGAAGCGTCCCGCTGTTCGTGCTCTTCGTCGAGGGCGACCCGACAGCCAGGCTTTCGGACGGGTTCGTCGCCGGCGACGACCTGGCCAACTGGGTAGAAGCACACTCCAGCTAGACTGGTTCGTCAGATTCTAGGAACTGGAAACACTACGAACTACCTGGTCAGCCAGGCGTTCCTTTTCCCGAGAGACGGTCGACAGCTTGGTCGACTTCCCGTTCGGTCGAGACGGCATGGACAGAGACACGAACCGCTTCGGGGAACGGCAGCGAACGGACGACGATGCCGTCCTGTTCGAGCCGTTCGACAGTCATCGCCGGGTCGTCGACGGCGACGGTGATCAGCCCCGACTCGTACGCCGTCGGGCTCAGGAGTCGTTCGTCGGGAAGGCCCGATTTCATACGGTCCGTGAGAGACTCAATCCGTGATTCGATAGTTTCGAGTCCTATCTCCTCGATAACGTCAAGCGCCTCTACGAGGCCGACATGGGCGGCTGGCGTTGTAGACCCAACTTCGAACCGTCTAGCTCCCTGTTTGTACTCGATTTTGGAGGCCGTGGGAGTAGTGACACTCCGGTAGCCGATTGATCCGGGGATCAGTTCCGTCGCCGTGGCGGCGTCGACGTAGAGGAAGCCGGCTCCCCAGGGACCGAGTAGCCACTTGTGTCCGGCGGCAGCGACGGCGTCGGCCCCCCATTCTGTTACGTCCATCCGCCGCTGTCCGGGGGACTGTACAGCATCAACGAGCGTGAACGCACCCGCGTCGTTCGCGATTTCGACCAGTTCCCTGACGGGGAGCTGTGTCCCGTGCGTCCAGGTAATCGCGCTGAAACAGACGAGTCGCGCGTCTGTGACTGCGTCAGCGAACTCGTCGACATCGATGCGTCCGCGCTCGGTCTCGACGACGCGAACCTCAACGCCCTTGCGTTCGAGGCGCTTCCATGGCAGGATTCCCGCCGGATGTTCTACGTCGGTTCGGACGACTACGTCGCCAGGTTCCCAGTCGATAGCGCTCGCAACTCTGTTGATTCCATCCGTCGTACTCTCGGTCAGCGCAATCTCGTCGGGATCACTGCCGACAAACGCCGCGATGCGCTCCCTGACACGCTCGTAGGTTTCGAACGCGACGTCGTACGGATCATTCGTCGCTGCCTGGTACTCGTGTCTCTCGAGAAACGATGTCGACGCATCGACGACAGACCTGGGGCTCGGGCCGTGGGCTCCGTAGTTGAGATACGTTGCATCATGCAGTCCGGGAATATCCGCACGGAGTTTCTGTGGCGTCATTTCGGAATCCCTCCCGGGAATTCACTGTTCGAAGACCGACGGGGTGACGCGTTCGTCAACCGAGGTCTTATCTCGGGGCATTTCAGGGTCTCATCGACTATCGTAGCATTTGTCATGAATGGGACACGGCAACCTGTTCCTGCTCGTGCTCCTGCAGGAACTCTTCAGCATCGAGGGCTGCCATCGCGCCGGTTCCGGCGGCTGTAATTGCCTGCTGATAGCGGGCGTCGGCCAAGTCACCAGCAGCGAATACGCCGTCGACAGCGGTTGTCGTGTCGCCCGTGGTGACGACGTAGCCCTGTTCGTCGAGTTCAACCGGAGTGTCCTCGAGGAACGCCGTGTTGGGCACGTGACCGATTCCGTAGAAAACGCCCTGTACGTCGAGGCGCTCGCGGTCGACGGCCGCACCCTCATCTGCGCGGCGCTTCGGGTAGCCCTCCGGATGCGAGAGGAGCGTGACACCAGTCACGCCGTCCGTCTGCGTTCCGTGAATCTCGGTCACTTCCGCGTTCCAGCGAAACGAGACGTCGTCGTGGTCGAGCGCCCGCTGGGCGAGGATTTCGGAGGCGCGAAGTTCCTCGCGACGGTGCACGACGGTAACTGAATCGGCGAACTTGGTGAGGAACAACGCCTCCTCCATGGCCGCGTCACCACCGCCGACGACCACCACGTCGTCCCCTCGATGGAACGCACCGTCACAGGTCGCACAGGTCGACAGTCCAAATCCCATCAGCTCGTCTTCCCCGGGGACGCCGAGAGTCCGAGCACTCGATCCCGTTGCGAGGATTATTGCCTGCGTCCGGAGCTTTTCGCCCGTCGAGAGCGTCAGCTCGTACGGTCGTTCACTCAACTCGGCATCGACGACGGATGCCTGCTCGAATTGCGCACCGAAGCGTTCGGCCTGCTTACGGCCACGTTGAATCAGCTCGTGCCCGCCGACGCCGTCGGGGAACCCGAGATAATTCTCGACAGAACTCGTCAGCGTCAACTGACCGCCGGGCTGGTCTCCCAACAATACGACGGGTTCCAGGTCAGCCCGTGCTGTGTAGATGGCCGCCGATTGACCGGCGACGCCGGACCCGACGACAACGACGTCGTTGCTTGCCCCTCTCATTTAATTGGTGTACTTCTCAATCATGCTCGCGAGGTGCTCTTCGGACAGTGCGCCGACCTGCCGCTCGACAAGTTCGCCATCGACGAACATCAGGAGCGTGGGGACGCCCTGGACGCCGTGCTGAGACGCTAGCTGCTGGAAGGCGTCTACGTCTACCTTGACGACTGCCGCGTCCGTCTCGTTGGCGAGCGACTCGATAGTCGGCTCCATCATCTTGCAGGGACCACACCAGTCGGCATAGAAGTCGACGAGGACGACCTTGTGTTCCGAGGTTGCGTCGGTCAGATCACTCTGGTCGGTCACCTGAATCGGTTCCGTTGGAGTTGAGCTTTGTGTCGAACTCATCGACTCTGTCTAAGGTCTCCATGCAGATAATAGTTTTGGGTAATATGGACAATACTACAAAATACAATTGTGTCGATATTACCTGCGACCAATGAATAGACGCCAGAAAGTTAGAGTACTGAGTGGATCGACTCAGAGTGGGGCGGATGCAAAGACTGGTTCCGGGTCGGTGGGTTGAGTACCATCACAGACCCGTATGCGGCCATCAGCACGAACAAACACGTTCCAGTTCTCGATTTGAAAACTGAGGAGAACATCCGCATCTGTTGCGCCGTCATGTTCCTCGAACAGTCTGTCGATGACATCGGGGTCAATATATTCATATAGCGGCGGGAGTTCGAGTGGGTCAACTTCGGCCGCTTGTGCCACTGCGCCGACGATGACTTCCGTGGGTGACCGATCACATTCAGGGTCGTACTTGGCATCGACGACTGGCGTGCAACCACGATAGATGGTTAGTCCATTCTGTTCCATACCATTCATAGGTACTAGGGAATTTATTAGTCTTATTGTATATTTTTCACAATATTGGGAAGACTAGAGCCATGTAGAACGTTTCCAGAAGCCACACTTCCGGATACACTTCCGTGGAATACGCGCGTTGGGGCTTGTTTAAACGCGTAAGATCATGGGTGAGAGGTGTTGACGGCTTGTTCGATAAATCGGCAATGGAAAACATGGAAAGCTCTATCTTTTGTTTATCAATGTGACTGCCGGGCCACGACCCCGGGCGGTTGCGCGTAGCCAGAGTAGAATCGATTAGTATGCACACGAGAACCGATCCATGACAACCGATTGTGTGTACGAGAGTACGATGTGAGACCAGCTTCGCAACGAAACCCTGTGAGAAGAGTGACTTTGTTCCGTTTTTATATACTCAATCAATTTGAGTTAGTCGGAAAAACTAGGGTTAAGCAAGTCGTGTGTACGAATAGACTAATTGAAGCCGAACGGACACCGACTATTACCTACCGCGAAGACGTGGATGAGCAGGCCACTGAGTGCATACTCTTGGTGACTGGCCGATCCATCTGTAGTTGAGCGAAACAAACCTCACTACCTTATTGGAATCGTCAGAGAGGGGAGACAAAACCTGTTGCAGTTTCATTTCGTTCGACATTCGAACGATTGTCCTTTGAGTAATTGTCAGATCCCGTCGCCTCCTGTCGGTTTTCTAGCGATGGGCGCTGCAGGATTTGAACCCGCGGCATCTTGGTCCGAAGCCAAGTACTCTGTCCAAGCTGAGCTAAGCGCCCGCAGGAAACACTCCCCGGGTGAGCGTATTAAACCCCGCGATTTGGTGTAGTGTCGAAAGTCGTGGAGACGAAAAACAATATATATCTGCCCAGGCACTGGTATGACAGGGCAGTCAGAAGCGTCGGAGAGGGTGTGGCTAACGAACAGAGAGTATCGCAATGTACGAACTTGGGCCGAACTTCGAGAACGCAACGGTCGACGCTGGGACGAACCTGCTGGTTTCGGGGCCACCGTTGAGCGGGAAGCGTCGACTGGTCTTCGAAGCGCTGGCACAGGGTTCGAACGCCAAGGAAGGGTCAGTTATCATCACTACCAGAGACAGCTCTGACCGCGTGCTCGCGGACTATCGCTCGTTACTAACCGACCCTGACAACGCACACATCGGCATCGTCGACTGCGTAACACAACATCAGGGTCGCTCTCCATCCGACACGAACATCGTGAGGCACACCTCCTCGCCCACAGATATGACGGGTATCGGCATCAAATTCTCCGAGTTCGTCGAGGAGTTTTACACCGAGCGAAACGTAAAACAGAATCGCATCGCGATGGACTCGCTGTCAACGCTCCTTATGTACGCAGACCTCCAGACCGTGTTCAGGTTCATGCACGTGCTCACCAGCCGCATCAGCGACGCAGACGCAATCGGACTCTTCGTCATCGAGTCGGCCGCCCACGACACCGAAACGATGAACACTCTCAAACAACTGTTCGACGGCGTCGTCCACATCGGCGACCAGCGGCAGGTGACGCTCCAGCTACCTGAGACAGTGTAGTGTACAACACTCAGCAAGTCGGTTCGGTAGGGTTCGTACCGGGACGGGCGGTATTTTTGAGGCTCCACATCGAAGTGAAGGGTATGCGCGTAGAGACAGACTCAGACCTTCGAACCCTGCTGGACGCCGAAACCATTGCGGTCGTCGGCTGCTCGGCCACAGCGGGAAAGGCCGCTCACGATATTCCGAAGTACATGCTCGAACATGGCTACGATGTTATCCCCGTGAATCCGTTTGCCGATAGCGTCTTCGAACGAAAGGCCTACGATAGCCTCGGCGACGTCGACGAAGACATCGAGATGGTGAACGTTTTCCGCCCTAGTGACGAGGTAGCGGGCATCGTCGACGACGTGTTGCACCGACATCGCGAGCAAGGAGATATCAACTCGCTCTGGCTCCAGCTGGGAATCAGCGACGACGAAGCGACAGAGCGCGCCGTGGACGCCGGGCTCGATGTCGTCCAGAACCGCTGTCTTAAAGTCGAACACCAGCGACTCAAGTGAGGCGACATCACAGTCGTTTGGACTGCTGTGAAACAAGCCGATATCTCTTTTCCGTCTCGAATCGTGATGACGACATGGTCAGGCGCGGAGAGAAAGCACCGGATTTTATCGCCACAGCTCTCGTGGATGGCGAGGGAGTTACACTCGAACTGTTTCGACAGATACGAACACACGACGCGGTCGTGTTGTACTTCTATCCCGCAGATTTCGTCCCGGAGTGTACGGCAGAGTTAGATGCAATGCGTGAAGCGGAGTGGCACAATCACGACGGCCTCGCTGTTATCGGCCTGTCGGGTGATAGCCTGTTCAGCCATGCAGCCTACGCAGAGTATCACAGTATTCCGTTCCCGCTCGTTTCGGACTTTCACGGCGGCGTCGCCGAGACCTACGACCTCCTCAAAGCGGAGTGGCAAGGGCACAACCACATCCCGACGCGAGCCGTAGTCATCATCGACGGAGACTGGGAAGTGCTCGCCGTGGAACGAGTATCGGACCCGCTGGAATGGGCCGATCCTGCGCCGGTCGAGCGTGTCGGAGAGGTGCTCCGGTCAGTAGGAATCGACGCAGCTACCCCCAGCGTCTCTTACGAGTAGCGCTGGTACGGCAGACAGTGTGCTTTTGGTGTTGCTCGCGGTATCCGGCACATGGACTTCGAGGAGTTCGTCCTCGCCGCGAGTACGGCCCGTCTCGACGATGTCGAACGTGCCAAAGAGTATGCGGACGCAGTCGAGTACCGACTCGACATCGCCGAGACAGGCGTGGATGCGCTGGGAAGTGAGTACCCACTACCGTTGCTCGTCACCAACCGCATCGAGAGCGAGGGCGGGAACGCTCCGGCAACGGCAGAACGGCTTGAGTTGCTGTGTCGTGCAGTCGAACAGCCAGCCGTCGAGGCTGTCGACGTCGAACTCTCGTCGCTCACTACAGGCGCGGGGGAGCGGGTGGTCGAACACGCACGGAAACACGACGTTGCAGTCGTCGTGTCGACTCACGATTTCGAGCGAACGCCGAGCCGTGAGGCGCTTCGTGAACTGCTCTCCCGAGCGAGTCAGTGGGGAGACGTGGCGAAGGTTGCTGTCACTGCAGCAACTGTAGACGACGTACTCGACCTGTTGACAGTAACCCACGAGGCGACTCGCGCAGGACAGACAGTGGCGACCATGGCGATGGGCGAGGCGGGCAGACACTCCCGGATCATTTCACCGCTGTACGGCTCAAGGCTCGGTTACGCGCCGCTCGACCACGAAAATGCGACAGCGCCCGGTCAGTACGACCTCAAAACGTTCCGACAGTTGTACGAATCGCTTCAGTGAGCATGTGAATCGAGTGCTGAGACCTGAATCGGCGCTCCGGAACTCTCGAAGGAAGAGTACATAATGCTTCGCCTCACAGGGGCAAGTAGTGAACGAGTCGACCTCTGAGAACAGACACTCGCGCAAGCGGCCCTGGCTCGCTATGGTGTTGACCATTCTTATCCCGGGGCTCGGCCACGTCTATCTGAAACTATGGCTACGAGCACTGCTCTGGCTCGTGCTGTACATCACCGCGACGTCGTTCATCCTTCCCAGCGGGACGACGCCAGACACACTGTCGCTCGATGCCTTCCTCGCGGCAGGCGAGGCTGTTCCGATGGAGGCAGCCCTGCTCATCCTTGGCATCTCGATATTCTGTCTCGTCGACGCCTACCTGATGACGAACCAGATTAACACATACGCCCGGCGAGCGAGCGGCGAGGCACCACAGAGCTGTCCACACTGCGGAAAAGACCTCGACGAAGACCTCACGTTCTGTCACTGGTGTACGACCGAGCTCGAACCACAGCCAGAAGAGTGAGCTACTTTTCTATGATGCTCTCGTCGACAGCCTCGCCGAAGTGGCGCGCAGTGTCCTCGTAGTAGATGCGAACTTCGTCGCCAACTTCGAGGTCAGTAACCGCAGTTCTCCCCTCCGGTGTGTTGACCTTGATCGTCTCGGCGTTCTGGAGCAGCGTCTCGATGCGGTCACCGTCGGCAGTCTCGGCCTGGACGCGGAACATCGGGCGTTTCTCGATTTTCGACCGGCCAACGATTGCTTCGCGAGTGTGGCCGTCGGTAGTGGTAATCTGGACAGTATCACCGCTTGAGAGTTCCGAGAGATAGTTAGTCTCACCGTCCGGGCCACGGACGTATGCATGAACAGCTCCCGCGTTCACCCGGAACGGTCGGGAGTCGACGTACGGAGAGTCGGCGGTCTCAGCGTGGACAAAAAAGAGTCCTCTGGACATGGAGCCGACGAGCATCCCTTCGTCGCCGTCCATGAGGGAACCGGTGTCGATACAGACCCGGTCGGCCGACCCGGTCTGCTCGATAGCCGTCACCTCAGCCCACTGGAGGTCGATCTGTTCGCGCTCCATCTCTTCTGTGAGTTCGACCGTCCTTCGAATTTCCGCTGGGTCGTCCGTATCGAGGAGAACACCATCTGCACCGAGTTCGAGCGTCTCGAAAGCGGTCTGTGCCTCCTCAGCAGACGTCACTCCCGCGACGAGTATCGTCTCCTCGCCGATTCGAGCAATCAGGTTCTCTAGCGGGATGATTTGCCAGTCCTCGCCGACGACCAGCGTGTACTCGGCATCCCGGGCTACTTCCTCGGCGAAGGCCTCGTAGTCCTCGTCGAAGATACGGACGTATCCACCGGTGGCCGCGTTGTCTCCTCGACGAAGTGCCGAGAGGTCTGCCGACCCGGAGAAGTCCGGTGGGAGGTCGACGGTCCCGTCGCCTTCGGTGTTCTTTCCGACGAGTACTGTATCCGCGTCGGACCGTTCGGACTCGGCGTCCATCACGTGAACGTCGTCACCCGCGAAGGCAGCGACGTTGATTGCACCGAGCGACCGGACGCGGTCCACGTCAGCCTCGTCGACTACCACCCAGTCGACGCCCGCTTCGATACCGGCAGTGATGCGTCGCTTGCGCTGTTCCCAGTCACCGACCGTGTCGTCCGCTTTGAGCCAGACGGAGCGTGTCATGTGCGTAGGCTTGCAGCCAGGGGGCTTGAACGTGGCGGAAATCGAGAGTACAACGGCGGGTGCCCGCTGAATGAGTGGCGGGCTACTGGCGGTCGAGTGCTTCCTGCACGACGGCACTCGGCGTCTCGTAGCCGTGTAACACAACCAGCTTGTCCATCTCTACCAGGAGCTCCCGTGGGAGCTCCGTCTCGACTGCAACGAGTTCCTCGTCATCCTGGTCTGGGACCATGTCGCCAGGGTTGGAAGAGCAGCCAAATAAGTGTGCGTCGGACACTCGGCAGACGCCCACGGAAGTTGTTGTCCGCTGGACTCTTTCGCCGCGTGGACGGCATTCAGTTTAACCCTGCTGGGACGCTACTAGCTAGTATGTTGCTCGTACGCGGTGCTGCGGAGGGAACGGAACTGACCGGGACGATCTACGAGCGGGGGGAAGAGCCACCGGAGTTCAGCGGGAGTCCGAACGACGATGCACCCTACGTCTGGATATGTGACGAGTTCTACGAGGTCGACAGTGGGGGGAGTAAGCAGGTTGTCGGCGACAGAGAGATACACGTCGCCTTCGAATCACCGATGCCGCGAGGGTTCGAGACGCGCGAGCAGGCGCTCGAAGCTGCCAGAGACCATATCAGAACCCAGTTCGCTCGGCTGGGTGTCGACAGTGAGGGTGTCACAATCGAGGTCCACGACGTAGAGCGGGACTAACTCACGGTTCGTCTGTCGGGAGTTCGACTTCGACACTCGTCCCCCGAGGCTCGTTCTCCGTTATCGAGATGCTCCCGCCGAGATGGGTTACAATCCAGTTGACTGCCCACAGTCCGAGGCCGCTCCCGTGTTCGAGCGCTGTCTCCCGCCCTCGTTCGAGTGCAGCGTACTCCTCTGCTGGAATACCCGGCCCGTCGTCGGTAACGCGGATTACTGTCCGTCCAGACGGCTGCCGCCTCACGCTGATGTCGACAGACGGTGTCCTGCTGTCCGTGTGTCGAAATGCGTTATCCAAGAGTTCGTCGAGTATCATTTCGACAGCCGCTGCGTTGCTGACAACTCGGTCGGTATCGATTCTCATCGAGATGTCTGCATCGGGAAGCCCGCGACGATACGTATCGACAGCACGCTCGAACAGTTCCGGGATATCGACCGGTTCGGTCGTATCGAGTCCCTCTATCGTCTCGGACAGGCGGCGCGCCTTCTCGCTCAGCCTGAGGAGGGTGAGCGAGTGCGTTTCGATATTATCGAGTTTCTTGACGATATCGGCTACCTGTAACGGCTGCTCAGGCGAGTTTCGCTCGTCTCGGTCGAGTGAGTGGACGGCTTCGCGAACGAGTTCGGCGTTGGCGGTGACCACGTTCAAGCTGTTGCGCAAGTTGTGTCTGAGTACCCGGTTCAGAACCATCAGCTGCTGTTCGCGCTCTTTGGCGTCGGTAAGGTTCTGCATCGTTCCACGGATCAGCTGTGAGCCTTTCTCTTCAACGAGTTCGCCACGGACGTTGACCCAGCGGTCCCGGCCAGCGACCGTCGTGAGCCGGAGTTCGAGGTCGAAAGACGTGCCATCTCGACGACACGCCTCGACTGCGGTTTCGAGCGTTTTGCGGTCGGACGGGCGATAGAACTCGCTGACTGACTCGAAGGTTGGCTCAAATCCGGGGCCGACCTCGTGCAGTTTTCGCGCACCGCGCGTCCACTCGAACTCCCCGGTTTCAGTCTCGTACTCCCAGCCGCCGACAGAGGCGAGTTGTTCCGTCCGGTGAAGAAAGTCGCGCTGGCGTGTCCGTTCGTGTTCGCGTCGCTTACGCTCGGTTATATCCCGGGCTACGCCCGCTGTTCCGCGGAACCGACCGTTTTCGTCGGGCGGAAGCAAGGCAATCTGTGTCTCCGTCGGGATGCGTCCGCCTTCAGCCGTCAACAGGTCGATTTCGATTCGAGCCGTCGTTCTGTCCTTGTCGTGAACGAGTGCTTCGACCAGTGCCTGTCCTCGGCGCTCTTCATCCTCGGGAAGGAGTGCTGACACGTGCTCCCCGTAGAGTTCCGAACGGTCGTAGCCAGAGAGTTCAGCCATCGCATCGTTGATGTACGTGAACCGCCCACCCCTGTCGAGAGCGTACACAGGGTCACCAAGCGCTTTCAGCACGGTTTCGTTTCGTTGCAGAGAGCTGAGCTGTTCGTTTCGATGGACCAGGTTGGCGACGAGTTGCGACAGCGTCTCGAGTACATCTCGCTCCGAGTCGAGAAACAGTTCTCCTGCCTCGTTCGAAGCCGACTGCTGGAGCGTTACTTCGACGGTGATTTCGGTCCCGTCTGGTGTCATAGACCGAGCGGTCAGTTTCGGCTCACGTGGTTCGAACTCTTCTGTCTGTACGGAGGAGTTGCCGTACGTGATACGGGATGCCGTGTGCGACGGAGACTGGAACGACGATGGTATCTTCTCGACAATTCTGGAAAGCGTATCGCCCAGGAAACGGTCGTATTCGGCGAACTCCTGAACGACGTTGTGAATCGTCGAGAGCTCCTTGACTCGCTCACGTAGTTGCTCCTCGCGCTCTTTCTGTTTGGTGATGTCGGTGGAAACTGCACACACCGCGTACGGCGCTCCGCCGGGATCAAACAGGGGAGTCTTCCGGGTCAGGTGTTTTCGAACCCCATGGGGTGTCGGAACGTCCTCCTCGATACTGACCGTCTCACCTCGCTCGAATACCTGCTGGTCGTCGGTGCGGATCTTCATGGAGGTTTCACTCGGAAAAATATCCGCGTCGGTTAAGCCCCTGATATCCTCGTCCTCGTCGACTCCGATAAGCTCCCGGCAGTGTCGATTCATGAACAAGTATCGACCATCCAGGTCTTTGATGAAAATCGCCGCTTCGAGAGAGTTGAGAACGTCCAGTAGCTGCGGTCGACTCACGGAAAGGGAGTCGTGAGCGCCATCTCCTTCGCTCGTTCGGCGCTCGACAGCTGCACGAACGCGGTCACGAAGTTGACTGATTGGTACTGATTCGCGTTTCGGGATGTAATCATCGACTCCTGCACGAATCGCTTTGCTCGCGACCTCCTCTGACCCCGCAGCAGTGTAGAGGACGAAAGGAAAGTCTGGGTGTTCAGCCCTGACGAGTTCGAGCAGCTCTAGGCCGTCGAAGCCCGCCATATCGTACTCGCTGAGAATGCAGTCGATTGACTCCGTTTTCACGCGTGTTAACACGGTTGTCGGGTCGCTGACAGCGATAGCCGAAACTGTCGTTCGCTCATCCTCGAGTGCTGAAACGGTTGCCTGTGCCGAACCCGGCGTGTCGTCCACACAGAGAATAGTTAAATTTGAGATTCCGGTGTCCGGACAACCCATCTATCAGATACACCAGGACCGGTAAGATAAATACCAGTGGTTTCACATGGGCAATGAAAATCCAGAGTGCGTGAGACAGCAGGTCTATCTGCACTACTGCACGAGAACGCTCGTTCGTTGTGTTGTCGGGTCGAGATAGACGATTAGTTTACCGTCAGTCGTCTGGGCGTGTCCGACCCAGACGCTCTGTTGGCGCTCAACGTCGACCTCGGATGCGCTGTACCCCGCCGAATCGATTGCTTCGTCGATGAGTTGGCGCGCGTGGTCCTCGCCCTCGACGGTTACGTCGGTTTCCGGAAGCCGGACAGTGAGGACAGGACACGTTGCGTGGCGGACGAGGCGCTCCGTGACGCTCCCGATGAGGTACCGTTTGACTCCCGAGCGGCCGTGCGTCCCAGCGACGATGAGGTCCGCGTCGATCTCCTCGGCGTAGTCCAGAATCGTCTCGGCAGGCGTTCCCTCGCGGATAGCAGTTATACAGTCGACACCGTGACTGTCTGCCATCCGTTCGATGGTCCGGACGGCCTGTTTGGCATGAGTGTCGAGCGTGTCGGTCGCAGCACCTGCATCGGCAAGCTGGCCCGAGAGCACCGCGTCGACGACGTGAACAGCGTGCACCGTCGCCCCGTGGTGCTCCGCGAGTTCGATGGCATGCAGTCCAACGTGGGCCGTGCCCGTGCTACCGTCGGTGGGTACGAGAATTCGTTCGTACATAGGAGACTGTTCGGAACGGGGGTACAAAAAATGGAGAACTCTCTATCAATAAATGAGGAAGAACGCATTGGCGAATCGGGTTGTCCAGACAGTTCCGACGCACGTCCTGAGATATCAGGAACAGGCCAGAAGTTACCCCGATACCGTTTAGTATCACCAGTTGGACGGCAGCTACGTGGTGCACTCAGCGGCAACACCTCATCGATTCCGCTTCTTGAGGTTCTCAGCCCCCGCGTGACCTTTGAACACGTCTGCCGCCCACTTGCCGCCGTCGACGATTTTCTCCCACACACTCTTGTTTTGAGCGTCGGGCGCGTCCGTGCTTTCATCGGATTCAGTCATTAGTCGAGCCTTGGAGAGCCAGTTCCGTTAATTTTCCCCCGCTTGGGTTCACACGATTCTCGGTATCACGTTGGTCGCTTTTTTGTCGGGCTGGAACCAACCCCAAGCGAAGTGCCGTGACGTTCACCTACCCGGGTCTCGAAAAACCGAAGACAGAAATCGGACGGGCATTTAAATATCGCGGTGACGTAGGAATCAGTAAGTGACGGAGAGAGATACACCACCCGAGCGAACCGTCGTCGCAAAGCGCGTACAGTCGGGCGAACCCGACACGTCAGAGATTCTCGACCTTGCACGGGCCGCGGGCTACCGCGTGATGGAAACGGTGACACAGACCCGAAAAGAGGACCCCGCCTATCACTTCGGAGAGGGGAAAGTCGAGGAGATTGCAGCCAGGGTCGTCGAGACCGACGCGACAGCGATCATCGTCGACAACGAACTTGGCCCGTACCAGACGTTCAACATCGGCAACAAACTTCCAGAGGACGTCCGCGTCATCGACCGGTTCCGACTCATCCTGGAGATTTTCGGACAGCGTGCCCAGACCCGCAAGGCACAGCTGCAGGTCGAACTCGCCGAGTTGCGCTACGAACTTCCGCGAGCGGAGGCGAAAGCGAGCCTCGCAAAGCGGGACGAACGTCCCGGGTTCATGGGGCTCGGTGAGTACGACGAGAGTCGCGAGCGCGACATCAAGGCTCGAATCTCTCGCATCCGCGATGAGCTCGAACAGATAGAACAGGACGACCAGCACCGCCGGGAACAGCGCCGTGAGTCGGGGTTCGACCTCGTCGCACTCGCGGGCTACACGAACGCCGGGAAGTCGACACTGCTTCGCCAGCTGGCGGCAGATCTGAACGTCGACGAGAACGAGGATATCCACCCAGACCTCGACTCAACCGCCGAATCCGAAGACCGACTGTTCACGACGCTCGGGACGACCACACGAAAGGGTTCTCTCGACCGCCGTGACGTGCTCGTGACCGACACCGTCGGGTTCATCTCGGACCTTCCCCACTGGCTCGTCGAGTCGTTCAAGTCGACGCTGGACGCGGTTTACCGTGCGGACCTCGTGTTGCTCGTCGTCGACGTGAGCGAGCCGATCGACGAGATACACGAAAAGCTGGTGACCTGTCACGACACGCTTTATGAACGAAACGAAGCACCGATTGTGACGGTCCTCAACAAGTGTGACACGGTCGACGAAGAAGAAATCGACCGAAAGCGGGAGGCGCTGTCTGCCCTCGCCCCGAACCCTGTTGTTGTCAGTGCGAGAACCGGCGAGAACGTCGATGTGCTCTGGGAGCGAGTACACGACGAGCTGCCGGATTACGAGCGCGAACGACTCGTCATGCCGATGACCGAGGACACGATGAGCGTCGTCTCGTGGATTCACGACAACGCCTACGTCGAGAACGTAGAGTACGGCGACCACGCTGACGAGGTGTACATCGAGTTCGAGGCACGACCGACCGTCGTGGAACAGTCTCGCTCGAAAGCCCAGAGCCTCGTCGAAACCAGCCCCTCCGCCTGAACGGATCGGGTCCTACTCTTCTCTCTGTTCCATCGCGTCCGGAATCACGTCGAGCAGGTCAGTTGCCAGGAGCCCGTGTCCGTACTTCTCGGCGACAATGTCCCCAGACCGGCCGGTGACGAACGCGCCGAGTGCCGCCGCCTCGAAAGGGTCGAGGACTGCAGCGAGTGCGCCAGTCACTCCGGCAAGCACGTCACCGGTCCCGCCGACAGTCATCCCGGGGTTACCCGTCCGACTCACACGGCTTCGCTCTCCGTCGGCAACCACGTCGTACGCCCCCTTAACGAGTAGTGTATGACCGAGGTCGGCGGCAAAGTCGGCGACGAGTTCGCGGCGCTCGCGCCAGTTGTCGCTCGTCTCACCACCCATCTTTCGGAGCTCGCCCTGATGTGGCGTACAGATGAGGTCTGCCTCCGTCTCCACCTCGGGCACTATCTGGAGAGGGTCGGCGTCGACGACCGCCGTACCGTCGAAGGACTCGATGATGGCCTTCGCGGCCTCTAGCGTCTCCTCATCGTCGCCGAGTCCGGGACCGATGACGAGTACGTCGTGCTCGCGGGCGTACTCCATGACCGGGCCGACGTGGCCAGGTTCGAGTCGGGTTCCCTGCATGGGGTAAAGAATGAGGTTCTCGCTGTAGCTCTGGACCTCGTGAGCGACCGAGGTAGGGCAGGTAACCTTCGCGAGGTCGGCACCCGCGCGGAGTACTGCCTGTGCGGTCAGTGCCGGTGCACCGGTGTAAGGTCCGCCACCGATGACGAGTACGTCGCCGTGGTCTCCCTTGTGGCTGTCCGATTTCCGGGAGAGTCGAAGGAGGTCGCCGCGCTCGACGAACGCCTCCGCAGCGTCCGGAATCCCGATGTCCGCGACCCGCACGTCCGCGTCAAGGTCCGCGAGCCCAGGTTTCGTGTCGTGGAATGTGACGACATAATCGGCATTGACAGCGATGGACGCCGTTTCGCCGGTTTCCGCATCGAGTCCAGAAGGTACGTCGACAGAGACGACGGGCACGTCGGCGTCGTTCATCGCGGCTGCTGCCGTGGCAGCGGGTTCGCGCAGGTCCCCGCTGATGCCCGTCCCAAGCATCGCGTCGACCAGTAGGTCTGCCTGACTCAGGTCAAGTCCAGTCGAGTCGCGTACTTCGGTGGCGTCGTACTCCGCGACGACCAGGGCCTCCCAGTTCTCCCGTGCGATGTCCGTCGTGATGGTTTCGGCGCGCCCGAGCAACCGGACCTGAACGTCGAATTCGTCGAGAAAGCGGGCTGCGACGAAGGCATCCCCGCCGTTGTTCCCGCGCCCGGCGACGACGGTGATGGTATCCTCGGGGTCGGCCACCTCGCGGACGGTTTTGGCGATTGCGTTCCCACTGGACTCCATGAGCTGTTTGCGAGGTACCCCCAGTGCCTCGGCGTTCGCGTCGATAACTGCCATCTCTGAGCCCGTAATCATACTCAGGGATTCGAGTGGCAACCTGATAACTCTCGGGGAGAACTGTGGCGATTACACGCCCGGAACGCCGAGCGCACCCATGTCTCCGACACCGAAGATAGCGAGGACGAACAGCACGAGAACTGCGCCAAGCCATGCACCGACAGCGAGCAAGCCGGCTCGTATCCACCCCACGCTGTACCGCCAGCGAATTACCCAAATCCAGACGAGAAGGGCGACGAGCGAGGAGAGAAGTCCGCCGATGCCGATTCGTCCGAACAACATCTCGACCCCGGCCCAGGCAAGCGCACCAAAGAGAGCCGTGACGACGGCGTGGGAATACCCACGGGATTTCAACACCAGTTTCGACCCGATGTGGATGCCGAAGCCGCCGACGAGCAAACTAACCGCGAACACGAGCAATGAATTTTCGACGCCTGAAGCCGTCATACTCGCGGGTCGAAGCGTTTGCCCTTAAGGATTTGGACGACGGAGCCGGTGTTACTCATTTCGTGGCGTCCCGTCGTCGTCGATCAACTGTGCGTCGATTACATAGTCTTCGAGACCAACTTCCGGGTCGTAGACCTCCTCGAACCGGAACTGTCGCTGCATCTCCGTCCCGCCGGAGAGCTCCAGTCGTTCGGTCTGGCGCCACTCTTCGGCCTCGCCGTCGTTGGGTTCATAACGGACGACGACTTCGAGCGTGCTCTCTTGACGTTCGAGCGCACCGTTCTCGACAGTGACCTGAACGTCGATATCGCCGGAGTCCTGTGGGCTGTAGGCGACGTCGGTCACAAGGAACGTCGGACCCTCGTTGTCGTCGGTAACACAGCCAGCGAGCGAGAGTGCGGCTGTACTCCCGAGGAGAGCAAGATACCGTCGACGCGAAGATGTCTGCATCTACGAGAGCGTCGGGGTTCTCCGAACTTGTACGTTCTGAATGAGGTGAGCCGGTCGAGGAGAGTCACATCACGAAATATATATTCCATAGGAGAGAACTGCAGAATAGTTCACCCCGAAGCTGCCGCCCGCGAATCAGCCCCTCCACACATGTCATACCAGTACGACCCCGCAACGGAGTACGAAACCGCACCGCTCGGCATCAAGCTGTACTGTCTCATCGCAGGACTTGTTGGCCTCTACCTGCTGTTTCTCGCGCTCGATATTATGTCATACGGCGGCCCAGCGGTGGGAATAGGCTTTCTCTTCCTCGGCCTCGCTATCGGCTATCTCGTCGTTCTCTACGGCCTCTGGATGCTCAAGCCGTGGGCGTGGACGCTCGCCATGATTATCTTCACGTTCGACCTGCTGACGGATTTCATCCTCTTGGACGTCGTTGGAATCATCATCAGCGTGGTTCTCATCGCCTACCTCTGGAGCAAGCGGTCGTATTATGGCAAGTGAGTTTCCATCGGCGAGAACGTCTCGTAGGTCACCCTCAGGAGTCCGTCCGTGTCCCGTCGATAGCCCCGTCGGGCACGTCGGCGCTCTCGTGAACTTCGCTGGTGTAAGGGTACTCCGTCGGCAGGCGCTCTTTCGCCCCATCTTCGGCGCGCTCGGTGTCCTGTTTGTCCTTCATCGTCTCCAGTGTCGCCGCGAGGATACCGATGACAATTGGTCCCACGAAGAGGCCGACGAACCCGAACGTGTAGAGCCCTCCGAAGACGCCGACGAGGATGACGCCGGGGTTGAGCCGGGCCGACTGGTCGATGACCAGCGGGCGAGCGTAGTAGTCAATCATGCTCACGATGGTCAGCCCGTAGATGAACAGCAATACGCCGGGAACCATCTCGTCGATGATGACGAGATAAGCGGCGGCGGGTGCCCAGACGAGGAACGCACCGATGAGCGGTAGGAAGGCAAGAATCGCCATCACGACCGTCCAGAACAGTGGGTTCGGAATGCCAACGAGCCAGATGCCGATTCCGGCGACGACTGCCTGTACCAGCGCCGCGAACGTGTGGCCGATGACCGACCCCCACATGGTCTGATTGACCTTCCGGAAGAGATGCTTTGTGTCGCGTTTGGGAAGAGGGCTCAGTTCTTCGACCCAGACGACGAAGTTCTCCCCGTCCCGGAGGAGATAGAAGACCAGAAAGAGCACCAGTGCGATACCGATGAAAAACTGCAGCGCGGTCGAAATAACACCAGTTACACCGCCAAAGAGGATGTCGAAGATCCCCTCGGTCGCCGTTTCGACTGTGCTCAGGATGTCGACTTCCACGCCAGTCAGTTCGAAGATACGGTCCTCGACCACCGGGATTTCCAGCCCTGTCTCGCCGCTCTGGACCTCCCGTAAGTCCTGGGCGAACACGTACAGGATGTACGCAACCGGCGCGATAACGGACACTATCGACGCCGCGATGAGGAAAATTGCCGAGAGAAAGCTACCGACGTGCCTTCGCAATCGAACGTGAACCGGATAGAGGACGTACGCGAGAATTATCGAAAGGAGAACGTACTGCAGTACGGGAAGCGTAATAAACAGTGTCAGTGCCCCAATGAGAGCGATGACGAGCACCAGAAATTTCTCGTTGCCGTTCATAGTTTTCCCACGATATTAGTCGTTAATCAGTACTCGCAGGCATCCATATTGGATGTACCGGTAACTGAAAGAAGGGTTACTGAACAGAAAACAACCCCCAACTATCAAGCTTCGAGTCTGAACTCGATTCGCTCGGTGTCTGCGCCTTTCGACGTGCGATTGATGATGTCGATACGACCGACCTCCCCGAGGCTGTCGACGTGAGTACCGCCGCAGGGGCACATATCGAACGCTTCGATTTCGACGACACGAAGCGGGTCGACCGAGTCCGGAATCAAATCGAGCAACGCGCGCCCTTCGTCGACCCGCTCCTCGACTTCGTCTCGCGAGCGGTTCGCTTTCGTCACGCCGTAATCCTGTTCGATTGCCTCGTTCGACAGACGCTCGATGCGCTCGATATCCTCCGCATCGAACTCCACCGGTTCGAAGTCGATGCGCGAGCGGTCTGGGTGTATCTGGTTGCCCGCCGTCGTGGCGTCGTACTCGTCGAGGACGATGCGGGAAACGACATGTTGTGCGGTGTGCATACGCCGGAGTTTCTCGCGGCGTTCTGCGTCGACAGTTCCTTCGACGGTCGCTCCCTCGTCCGGGAGGTCGCCCGACAGGGACTCCACGTAGTGGCGAACGTCGCCGTGGTTCTTCCGTGCGTCGGTAATCTCAGCCTCACCACCCTCCCACGAGAGCCTCCCGTGGTCCGGAGGCTGGCCACCGCCCTCGGGGTAAAAATACGTGGCGTCGAGGACGAGGTACTCCTCGGTCGCTTCGGTTACCGTCGCAGTGAACTCGGTCGTGCCGTCGTCGTCTGGCAGGTACAACAGCTCGGTCATACCGACAGGTTGCACGTACACCCTAAAGAATCGGTCGAACACTCGCCGACGGGGCAGACCTGACCTGGTCAAGTCGCAAGTCGAATCATTTTAAAGGCCGTCCCGGTTACGTAGGGACACCAATGGCCATCAAACCTGCCTACGTCAAGAAAACGGGGCGTATCCTCATGGAGCGATACCCCGATGCGTTCGGACCGGACTTCGAGCACAACAAAGAGGTCGTCGCAGAGCTCACAAACATCGAATCGAAAGGCGTCCGCAACCGCATTGCCGGCTACGTCACGCGTAAGCAAAACAGCCAGCAGCCAGCGTAATACGACTGATATTTTTCCGTTGTCTCCGGTTGTCCGCAGCGTAGCCCACAGGCTGCAACTGTTCTGAACGACGAGTGAACAGCTATCCAGTTTCGTTGAAGACATTCCACAGCCACGTCCAGTTTCGTTGATGACA